>ERZ773214.688-NODE-688-length-21112-cov-8.633709_pt1 | contig 21112 bp, 26 predicted proteins | sample MGYA00511238_ERZ773214 | MGnify/ENA primary metagenome ERZ773214 (study PRJEB29015, sample SAMEA2738157) | human oral metagenome | biome: human oral; feature: human-associated habitat; material: saliva | place: China | collected 2259 ... | reverse complement strand
AAGAAGGGTGAGAGTTTTAGAGTTGAATATGATGAGATTGCTGTTCGCTTTCCGGGAACCGGAGATATATTCTCAGCAATTTTGGTAGGAGATATATTGAACGGGAAATCACTTTCAGATGCAACATCACATTCAATGGAAGTTGTAAAGAAAATGATTGAATTAAATATAGATAAGGCAGATAAGTATCGTGGTATACCGGTTGAACAGTATTTGGAATTAATATAGTATGAATATATTTGATGAAGTTATTTTTTATAATCGATTTAATAAAAGTAAAATAATTGAACTAACTGATTCTAATAGATAAATTTTAATTTTTATATAAATATAAAAAGTTTTAATAATAAATGAAGAACATTATTCGTGTACCATCATATAGAAAATTAAAAAAATATAAGCCCTTAAGTGAATCATTTTTTGATGCAGAAGATAATGAAGATATTTTAGATACATCAAATGATGTAATAGATACTATAGATGATGATATAGTAAAAGAATTATATAAAGTTGAAACTAATAAGATTGATAAGTTATGTGATTATTATGGTATAACTGATTATACATACAATTATAGTAATGATGGAGTAAGCATTAATATAAACAGCAGTGTAAATTTATCTAATAATAAATTTAGAAACATGCCAATTAAAGTAGATAGAGTAAATGGTGATTTAGATTTAACATTAAATCGTTTTACAGATATGACTTCATTACCTCGTATTATTACTGGTACATTATATATAGAACGAAATAAATTAACAGATTTCACAGGTGCACCAGAGTGTAAAGCTATAGTAGCGACAAAGTAGTATACTAAAACTAAATATCCATTAACTAATGAAAATTATTTAAAATGGTTAAATGGTACATTATTAGAATCAATGGTTTATATTGATAGATTAGATGCTTATGGTGAATTAGTTTCACTTACAAGTACAGGACAATATTGTAATGTTAAATTATTTGAAGCTGATGGAGTTCATACATTTAAAACTAAAGATATAAAATATTTGAATGATTAAAAACTATATTAAATATTGTAAGTAAAGTGAGGTAATTTTTTATCTCACTTTTTAATTAGAAATAAATTTGCATTTTATAACACTATGGCAATGAGAGAAAATATTATAAATGTTGCATTATCACAAGTAGGTACTATAGAAAATGGGCCTAACTGTGTTAAGTATAATCTTGAAATGTGGGGACGTAATGGTATGCCATGGTGTGCAACATTTGTATCATGGTGCGCTCGTTAGGCAGGTATACCATAGAATTATATAGCATATACTGCATCTGCAAGTGGTATGGCAGCATGGATGATGAAAAATGGAAAGTTTAGAAAATCTGCAGCTTAGACTTTATAGCCATATATACCATAGGCAGGAGATACTATATATTTTTCACATAATTTTTCATCATCTCATATTAGTCATGTTGGTTTAGTTGCTGGACATGATTCAGAATATATTTATACAGTAGAAGGTAATTATAGTAATGCTGTTAAACGGTGTAAATATAAAATTACAAATTCTACAATTATAGGATTTGGCGTTTTAGATGGCATCGGTACAATGATGAATTGTATTTTTAATAATATAGGAGAAAGTTATGGAAATACAGTAGGTTTTGTCGGTGCAATGTATTAGCAACCTATTAATATTACTGTTAATGCACCTACATATCAACATAATTATGGTAAACTTACAGGTACTGATATATATTATCGAAATGTAGAAGAAGCTAAAGTAATAGGTAAAAAAGTTATTACAGAAGAAACACGAGATAAGAGTGGCAGAGTAATAACACAATAGAAAGAAATTGATATATATGAATATAAATTACCAAAAGATAATGTACCTGAAGCATAGGATTGGGGTATAGTAGAGTATAATTATCCAGAAATAAAATTAGATGATAAACTATTTAGTTTAGTTAAAGAAGAAAAAATTTCTGGTATTAAGTTAAATGCTAATGGATCTTATGTTAAGTCTGAACCTAAAGATTATAATAAAGTATTAGAAGCATTTTTTCATTATGACCAAATTGTGGATATGATACATAATACATAGTTATAGGTAACAGAAGATAATACAAATTTATAGAAAAATAAAGTATCAAACAATAAAGAAGGAGTTATATCAGCATTAGTTAAAACAAAAAATGCGTTTGATAGATTTGGTAGAACTATTAAAGAAGGAAGTACATGTAGAGTTTGTGGCAAAAGGTTGGCATATTTACCAGCACAAGGCTTTTGCTCTTCTGAATGTTTTATTAAAGATTTAACCAATAGGGTATTAACACAACGAGCATTATCAGAAAAAGACCCTGTTAACGTTACTGTTGATTATTTACAGCATTGGCTACAATATATTAATATAGTTATTAACTTATTAACTGAACTACCATAGTTATTAAGAGATGTACATTGGTTACCAGAAATATATCGTAATTATGTAGTAGTTAAATTAAATATTTGTTTTGTAAAAATTAGGTTAATGATAACAAGGTTGTTACTTGCAAAAAATGATGCTATTATTAGATTATTAACTCCTGTATAGAATGGTATATTAGATGATAAATTAGCAAATTGGTTTGAACCTATTAATAATATAATTAAAATAATTAATATTATCACAAAAGCATTAAATATTGCTATGGCAGCAGCTATTAAAGTGATGCAAATACCTACTTCTACTATTGCAGCTGAAAGCTATGCATGGCTTATGACGCCACGAAGTGCTTTAAACTCAGATGCAGGAAAATTATTTATAGAATTACCTATTACATCTCCTGCACAAGGTATTATTAATAAAATAATACCATCTGGTATATTAAATCAACATGTTGAAGCTATCGATAAATGGGTACATAAAAAATTTCCTCCTATATTAAACGGAGAATATTTAATGGATCCAGATGCATTTAATCTTCGGTTAGAATTAAGTGATTAGAGTGATATAGTTATAAGAACTTATGAAATACTTGCAAATTTTATGGTATTAGGACCAGATTATATGCCACGTTATAAAAATTTAAAATTAACTAATTTTTATTTTATTACTGCAATATTAGAAGGTTGGGCTGTTCACGGAAAAAATAGTTTTGGTTCATTAATTCATCCAAATATTTAAGGCTTTTTTAACTTTTAACTTTATAAATAAATGAAACGAAGTCTTAAAAGTAATGCAAACGAATAAAGTTTTATTAGTGTTGGACTGGAGTAACCTGATGTTCAGGTCATTATTTATGAATTCATTATATGGTAAAGTTGGAAATTATGATCGTATTGAAGATATGTAGTCATTTATATATAAATTTGCCATTGATGTATGTTCATTAATTAATATCTTTAAACCAACAAATATAATTATTGCTACAGATGCATAGCATCCATGGCGTAAATAGATTTTACCAGAGGAAGTAGGATATAAATCAAATAGATCTAAGAATGGTAATTTTAATTGGGATAATATATTTAAGTGTTCAGATGATTTATTACATTTATTAACTAAAAAAGGATTACATGTAGCATAGGTAGAATATGGTGAAGCTGATGATATTGTTGCAATGTGTACAGAATTAGTTAAATATGAATATCCTGAATATAATATGGTTATTGTAAGTGCAGATGCAGATTTACGATAGTTAATTTCTTTTGATAAAGATACACATCAATATTGTGTAGTATATAATACAACAGGAAAAGGTAAAGGTAAAGCTAATAAAAGAAGTATATATGCAACAAAAGAATTTATTGATTGGATAAATGCCGAAGACCATGTCGATATATTCTTTGGCACTGTTGATAATAAAAAAACATATATAAAGAATTTAATAAAGCAAAATACATTTATTCAATTAGAAGAAACTAATCCAGATGAAGTATTATTACATAAAATATTTTGTGGAGATGATGGAGATTGTGTTCCAAGTATGTATCATTGGTATATAAGTGATAAGAAACAAAGAATAACACCAAGTAGAGAATAGAAGATACGAAATCAAATAGGTATTAATAATGTAAAAGATTTATGTGAGTCTATACAATTATTACCTGGTGCAATGGAAAAGGTTTGTAAAAAAGAAATTGATGATATTGATATAGATGAACGTGTATAGCGACAACGAGTATTAGTAGAATTAAATTCTAAATTATTCCCTGAACATATTTAGGAATATAAAGATACTTTAAACTGGATGATAAAAGATACACCTGAATATAATTTTTGGAATTTCAAAGCACCAGATTTATTTCAAGGTACAAAATATGAAAATGCTAATAAGAAAAAAGCATTAGAAGCTGAAGTATTTAAGGATATGGACAAATATCTGAAAAGTAATAATTTATTTAATTAAAAATATATGAAGAAGCAATTAATAAAATGTGGAAAATTCGCATTCATTGATATAAGTAATGCAGAAGGCTTGACAATACACCCAGATTTTGAAAACTATGCTATAGTTCGTTTAACATATAATGATGAAATTAGTACTACAAATTTTTATGATGTAGAGACCAAAGAGTTACTAACACAATTTATGTTAGCACTTGATGAAAACACTTATATTGATAGTACTATATCATTACCTTCTGTTACTGATTTTATAGAGTGGTTTGATAAAGAACGTACTGCATTTATCAACATGGTAATAGCGGAAGAAAATAAAGAGAATGATGATGTTAGGGAAAGTGAAGAAAGTAAAAAATAAATTTATAATTTTCTATAAATGCTAAATAATGTTAACGACCATAAAAATTATGGTCGTTTTCTTTTTTATATAGATTTTATGTTGTATCTTTGCATTGTTAATTAAAATATGAACAAATAAAAAATAGAACATATGAAAAAGTTTATTATAACATTCGCATTACTTATCAGTTCAATTTCAGTAATAAATGCAACAGAAGTTAATACTTATATTAAAGGTATGACAACTGGAACTGATAGAGTAGAAGTTATTATAGTTGGTGAAACTCCTACATGTTATAAAGTTTCACGTCATGGCAATGTATACTTTATCAAGAAAGAACAAATAAAATTATCAGAAACTTCAAAGGAGTTATTAAAGTCTAAAGACGTTAATAAGTTGTTTACTTATGGAATGAAAGTATCAAAGAAGTCTAATAAAGTGTCAGCAGAAAAGCAGATCTTGTCTGATTTGATGTTGAACAATATGTCAGTAAAGTAAAATATAAAAATTGTTTTGTAATGTTAACAAAAAAACAAAAATATATTTTCTTATTAGGTATAGTAATATGTACTATATTAGGTAATATGGCATATGATACATATTATACTAATAAAGTATTGAATACTTTAGATACTTTATATAATGATAGTGCTAATGTTACAGAAGTTGCAGATAATGTAGTGACTCGTGATGTTATTGTAGATTATGTTTATAATAATTTTAAGGATAACACTAATGTGTTAGTTAATACATCTAATGGTATAGATAATAGAATTTATGTTAAAGGACCTTATCATATTGATGAAAAAGGAAAAGACCTTATTAAAGATTTTGAAAAATGTAGATTAATTGCATATAAGTATCATAATAAGAAGACTGGACATACTGAAAAGTATTATACAGTTGGATGGGGACATGTAATTTATCCGGGTGATAAAACACCAATGCGATTAACTCGTGAGCAGGCTGATAAATTATTTGATAAAGATATGAAGAAGTACGAACAGATGTGTACACGTTTATTAAATGATTTAGATCCACGTTTTAAATTTACACAAAGCTTTGTAAATGGTGTAGTAAGTTTCATTTATAACTGCGGTGAGAAAGGTGCACGAAAATCAAAATTCTATCAAAGGTTAAAAGCATGTCGTTTTGATTCTGACGGTAATGTTAATAAAAAAGATTTTGAATATGCTATTGAAGGTATTAAAACTTCACATGTGTATGAACCTGGACATAAACCACGTCGCCATCGTGAATATGCAATGATTGAAAGTGGCAGGAGTACTAAATAATGCAAATTTATTAAATTTTATGGGTTGTTAAGTTATTGATAAATTATATAAAGGCTTATAAAAATTATATTTAACATAAAAAATATTGTGAATAAATAATTCAGGTATTTAATACCATAATGATAAATAAAGTATAAATGAGATTAGTACAAAAACATATAATAAAGTCAAATCATGAATTTTATAAAGATTTAATGGAGATGATGCATCTTTCAAAGAATCTTTATAATGCAGCTTTATTTAATGTGCGGCAGTACTATTTCAAAGTTAAAGATGATACAACAGTTAAATATAAATACTTGAATTACTATGCTAACTGGAGGTTAATGATGTCTACATAGAATACAGACTTTAAAGCATTACCAAATCATATTGCAGCTTAGGTAGTTAGATAGGTAGATAACAACTTTAGTAGTTTCTTTGCCCTTCTAAAGAAGAAAAATAGAGGTATGTATACTTTACCGGTTTAGATGCCTCAATACTTAAAAACTGATGGAGTAAATCAAATAGTTATAGATACATGGGCTAAAAAGAAATTAAGCGAAGGTTATTTACAAATTCCTACAACTAAAATATTAATTAAAGTTGGTTTAGATGTTAATAAACTAAATATTAAACAAATTAGGTTAGTACCTAAAAATGGTTATATTGTTTTAGAGTTTATACATGAAGTTCCAGATATTCAACCTAAAGTTGATAATAAACGGTATATGTCTATTGATTTAGGTATCAATAACTTATGTAGCTGTAGCTCAAATGTTATAAATAGTTTCATTATAAATGGTAAACCAGTAAAATCAATAAATCAATTTTATAATAAACAAGTTGCAAAATATAAATCAATTTATGAAACTGTAAATCATGTTAAGACAAGTAAAAGAATTAAAAAGTTAAATTATAAACGGACAAATAAAATTGATGATTATTTTCACAAGGTTTCAAGGTATATAGTGAATCAATTAGTTTCCAATGATATAAATACACTTGTAATTGGGCACAACAATTACTGGAAACAAGACACTAAACTTGGCAAGAAAACTAATCAAAATTTTATTCAAATACCGTTCAATAAATTAATTCAAATGTTATCTTATAAATGTAAATTAGTTGGTATAAACTGTGTAATACAAGAGGAAAGTTATACGTCAAAAGCTTCATTTATAGATAATGATCATATTCCAGTGTTTAATTCAACGTCTGAATTAAATTATAAATTTAGCGGTAAACGAGTTAAACGTGGTTTATATTGTAGTTAGAATGGAATTAAGATAAATGCAGATATAAATGGAAGTTTAAATATACTTCGTAAATATTTAAAAGTGAACTCTGATGATCTGTTTACAGATTCAAGAGATTTCAGAGGGTTTGTGTACAACCCAAAAGTTATTAATATTCACTAAATAACTTTAAATATTTTATAATTATTTATATAATTTATATGTACATTAAAATAAATTTATTATCTTTGCAATGTTAAACAAATAAAAAATATAAAATATGGAAATTAATAAAATTATTAGTAAACTTAAGGCTTATTCTACAATGATTATACAGTGTGTAATAGTTGTATTAGGAGTTACATTATTGTGGCAATGTGCTCAAGGATGGAAATCTACTAATGAGCAGAAAATTGCAGCATTAGATTCAATTGGAACAGATTCTACTGTACAGATGAAGGTAGTTCAGTTTGATTACCACAACCATAAATTCCTGGAGATTAACCGTCCAACCGGAAATTATATTGTGCATGATCCAAATTGTAAGTGCATGTCTACAAAACTTAATAATATTGTTACTGTAATGGATCGTAATAATCAAAAGAATTGTGATAAGATTACTGAAACAACAAAGAACTCAGTTAATGGCAATATAGGAATAATTAATAATACACTTAAACGTTTAGAGGAACGCATGTCAAACCTTGAAGCAAAGTGTCAACCACGAGTTACTACAATTTATAAGTTTAAAATACCAATTACACATAAACCACTAAAACATAAGTAAATTAAAGGAGGGAAAGAAATTAATTAAAGTTTCTTTCCTTTTTTAGTAAACAAAACCTTAAAAAGTAAATACAATGTAATAAGAAGAAATATATAAATTAATGACAAAAATTGATAATATTTCTGAATTTGATAACATACCATAGTTATATATATGTGCAACAAAATGTATTTTTATTTCAGATATACATTTTGGTGTTAGATAGAATTCAGAAGAGTGGCAAGAAAATTAGAAAGATTATTTTTATAATTGGTTTATTCCTATAATTACAGAATATAAGAAATCATTATCTAAAGATGATAAAGCCATTGTATTTGTATTAGGAGATGTTTATGATGATAGAAAATCTATTGATATAAATGTTAGTAATATGAGTATAGATATATTTTAGGATATTGCTAAGATATTACCAGTTTATATTATAAATGGTAATCATGATTTATCAAAGAAAACTAATAAAGGTAATACATCATTAAGAACAATGGATCTTATTAAAGGAGTAACTGTTATACAAGATCCTACATTTATTAATATTATTTCTCCTATTGATAAGAAATCTATTATACAAAATATTATAGCTATACCTTTTTTAGGTGATACTACAAAGGAAAGTAAGTATCTTGCTAACTACACTAATAAAGCAGGAATAGCATTAATGCATACTGAAATTGCAAAAATGAAGATGGATAATGGAATGTCTATTGTAAATGGTGCAAATCCTGATGCATTTAATGGCTTGATTATTTCTGGTCATATACATCATCGTCAAGAGAATGGACGTGTATTATATATTGGTAGTCCATATCAAATGTCTCGCGGAGATATAGGTAATATGAAAGGATTATATATATTTGATTTAAAAGATTTATCTTATAAATTCAAAGAAAATGATTATAGCCCAATATTTCACAAAATTACTATAGAAGACTTACTTTTATTAAATGCTCAAAATAGAGCTGATTTTCTCAATAATAACTACAATTTTGTGCTCATAAATGAGGAAAACATAGCAAAATTCAAGAAAAAAGTGGACATTTATAACCTCCAGTAGGGTAGTACTGCAAAATGTGTTCGTTTATTAGTAATTCGAAAAAACACTAATATTTTAGATGGAGACGAAAAAGAATACAAAGAAATGTCTTTATCAGAGCTTATTAATATTAGTATTGATAATATTGAGAATATTACAGAGGAACGAAAGCATACTCTTAAAGGTATAAGTGATGTATACCTTAAAGAAGCACTTGAAGAGTTAAATGAATTATAATTAAATTACCTTAAAATAGTTATTATGAAAAGTTAAAAATAAATTTGTTTAATACTCAAACATTCCTTAAAAATTAAGTTATAATTATTAATAAGATATAAAACGATAATATACATAATAAATGCATTTTACAAAGATATAGTGGAAAAATTTATTTGCATATGGAGAATAGATATAGACTATAGACTATGGTAACGAAGGTAAATTAATTCTATTAAAGGGTTAGTCTGGTGCTGGTAAATCTGCAATACTTTCATTACCTTGTTTATTATTATATGGTAAATTAGAAAAAGTTTCTAAAACTGCAATCGCAAATAGAGTTAATAAAAATGGTTGGTTACAAGGTACTATCATTAAAGGATAGCATACTTATGTAATAGAACGGAAATTTCAACCTAATGGATTAACCGTATTTAAAGATGGAGTTAATATTGAAAACTATGGAACTCGCGATGCATAGGCTTATATAGATTAGGAAATTATAGAAATGCCTCAAGCTACATTTACGAATATGATTAGTATTTCAATGAAGAAATTTAAATCATTTCTTACTATGTCTCCAGCCGATAGAAAATAGATTATAGATAGAGTATTTTCATTAGAAGTTATTAATATAGTATTTGAGAAAATAAAGAAAGATATGAGAGAATTAGGTGCAAGTATCAATGCAGATAATTCAACAGTATATTCTTTAAATCAAACAGTTTAGAATGCAAATACAGAGCTTATTCGATTATAGGAAAAGAATATGACCGAAGATAATAAAGAAAAGATAGAAGAGAATAAAAAGAAAATTGAATAGGCTAATTCTAATTTACAAAGACTTAATGAAGCATATCAGAAAGCATATTAGGAACAATAGAAGATAAGTAATGATATACAATTATTAAAAGGCCAAGAATTAAAGACTTCTATGTTAGTAAAGTAGTATATAGATAAGTTAACATTATTCTCACAAGATAAATGCCCAACATGTGGTTCCAGTTTTTCAACAGCTGAATTTGATTAGTTACGAAAAGATATTAATGATAAGAAAGTAGAGTAGGAATAGTTAAAAAAACAATTATCAGAAAAGATTATAGATTTATCTAATAATATTGTACAATATAATGATTATCTATAGAAGATATAGAATGCTGTTTTACAAAATAATTCTTTAATTAATCAAATGACAAATGAAAATAATATCATAACAGAGAAATTAAAGAATAGTGCAGAATATACAGCTATAGAGAGGATTATAACACAAACTACTGAATAGATACAAACGATTTAGGATAATTTAGCAGAAAAAACATAGAAATTAGAAGACTTAAGTACACTTTCTGTTGTATATTCTATTGAAGGTGTTAAGTAGAAGGTTATAAATAATTACTTACCTTTATTGAATAAGGAAATTGAAAGTAATTTATCATTATTGAATTTTCCTTATCAATTAGAATTTGATAGTAAGTTTGAACCTAAATTAACTGATATTGGCGCACCAGTTCCACCTGAAACTTTAAGTGATGGAGAAATGACAAGGGTAGATTTAGTAGTATTATGTAGTTTATTTAAGTTATTAAAAAGGAAATATCAATCAATTAATATATTATCTATAGATGAGTTAATATCTTTTCTTGATACTGAAAATTCATAGTTACTATTAGGTTATATGAAACAATTTGCAGCTGCTATGAAATTAAATGTATATGTAGTTAGTCATGTGAATATAGATACAGAATATTTTGATGTTTGTATGGAAGTTACAAGAGGAGATAACGGTTTCTCTAAAATAAAAGAAGAGAATTTAATGGTTTAAAAATAGAAAAATAAAATATATGGAAAATAAGACTAAAGTTATTATAATATATTTGAAAGATAAAGATAAGCAAGACAAGTTTTGTAAAAAACTTATGCTAACATTGGATGAAGAAACTAATAATAAAAGTGTAATCAAATATATAGAAGGACCTATAAATGAAAATGAAAATGATATTTTTTCATTTATAAATGATGCATATAATATAAATGACTTTGATTATATAATTTATAATACTATATCACCAAAACTTGATTTAGATGTAGCAGTAGATGATTTATATATAATTACTGATACAGATAAGTCTACATTTGAAAATGCAATTCAATTTTGTTTAAATTAATTTTTTGGTTATGAAAGTAATTATAGTAGAAGGTCTTGATAATACTGGTAAAAGTACTTATATTAATAACCTTAAAGAACATTTATTATCTTCAGAAAATTTGCAAGATACTGATGTAATGGTATTTCATTTTAAACCTATTATATGTAGAACTAATGAAGAAAGTGCTAATCGTACAGATGAATATAATATAACAGCGGTAGAGAGTATTCTTAATTGTATGAAAAAGGATAAACATAAGTATATTATATTAGATAGATCATGGATTTCAGAATTTGTATATGGACAGATATATAGAGAACGTAATTCATCGGACATATTACAAAAAATTACAGATTTAAATGAATATCTAACATATTACATTGGTTATGATAATGTATATTTAAATATGTTCTTGGTTAAAGATCCTAACTTTGTAATTAAAAATGAAGACGGTGATTCATTATCTATAGGAAATGACCAATATGAAAAGATTGAAAAAGAAATAAATTTATTTAATGAAGTTTTTGATGCATGTGATTTACAAAGATCTAAAGTATATGTAGATACTTCATCTGATAATGAATTTATGTCATTTAATGAATTAAATGAAAAATTATCTGAAATAATTTAAGACTATTTTTGAAAAAATAAATATAATAATATATAATGAAACACGAGAACATGTTTAATATGTTCATAGTGAAGTAATTAATAATCAATTTTAACTATTTAAAGATTTAAACATTTAACGTAATTAAGATTAACAAAATTTAAAATTTAACGAATTTAACAAAATGAGCTTATTAGACAGTTTTTTTAACAACAAACCAAAAGTAGTTGCACCTTAGGACAATGCACAAGTAGAATTTAAACCAAGTGCGAAGAAAGGACAAAATGGAGTATATAAAGCAGTGGTAAGGTTTGTACCACATACAGAAGATCCAAATAATAAGTCAGTTCTTCAGAAGTTCTCTTGTTGGTTAACTAATCCAGTAACTAACACACGTAAGGAAATTGATTGTCCTTCTACAGTAGGAGAGCAAGACCCAATTCAAAATACATTTTTTGCTTTGCGTAATTCTGCAAATCCTATTTTGAAAGAAAATTCTAAGCATTTTTCAAGACGTCAATCATTTACTTCTATGGTACAGATTTTGAAATGCCCATCTGAACCGCAGCTTGAAAATAAGATTCTTATTTGGCGATATGGTATTAAGATTTATGAGAAGATTGCAGCAGAGTTTAATCCACCTATGGGTGAGCCTGGTAATCCATTTTCAATTATTGGTGCACGTCCATTTAGTGTAGAATGTAAAGAAGTTTCAGGTTTTAATAATTATGATAATAGTCAATTCTTCTCAGTAAAAGATGAAACTGCTACAGCACTGCGAATGATTGTAAATAATCAAATTATTCCAATTACAGCACAACTTTGTAGTACAGAAGAAGGTCAGAAACAAGTGCTTAAGTATTTTAAGGATAATTGTCCAGATACTTCACGTTATGAATATCATCCATGGGATGATGATACAACTAAATTTGTAAATGAGTGTATTCAGATTTATTCTGATCCTAATCGTTCTATAGCAGCTGTAGCCACTACACAAGGAGTTGTGCCACAAATGGGAATGCCTAATACTATGCCTGGTATGGTACCACAAATGGGTGTACCTACTCAAGTACCACAATTTCCACAACCAAGTATGGGTAATGCAATGCCTACACCAGCACCAACTCAGAATTTCAGTTCTAATATTCCTGGTAATGTTGCAGATATTATAGGGTCAGCCGGTCCAATTCCTACACCTTCTACAAGTATACCACCAAGCGAAGATACACCAAATATGGGATTAGGTATTGATGATATTTTAAATGGTCAAATGATTTAAAATATACATAATAATTATATGTTTTTTAGTTAATTCAAAAGTCTCTCTATTATTCTTTATTGAATATAAGAGAGACTTTTTTAGTTTTATACATTATAAAATATATGAATAATGTAAATGAATCTGTATTTAATTTTAATATCGACACAAGTAGTTTAACTACTACTAATATATCATCAGAAGAATTTAATACAGAAGTATATAATAAAGTACAACGAATTTTAAATGTTGAATTTCCTGATATATATTCTAAACAATATATTAAAAAAACTTCAACAGGATTTAATTTTGCATGTCCATATTGTCATGATTCTGCATCAAATACCAGTAAAAAACGTGGTAATATTGTATTAACTGGTAAATTTGCCGGACATTTTAAATGTTTTAATTGTGGTAAAAGTGTTAAATTAACAAAATTTTTTGAAGATTTTAAAGAACCACTTTCTTTAAATGATATTACATATATAAAAAATAATTTAACCAGTCCAAGTACTTTTACATATAGTGAAAATTCTACTGCATTAACATCTGAAGTTATCGATTATGAAAATGCTTTAAAATATGCTATACCTCGTGATATAATTAAAAGAGTATTTAATTTAGAGGAAATTAATAAACAAACAACACCTGAAGCATATAGTTATCTTATACATAGGTGCCAATATAATTTAAAGAATTTTTTATATAGTAGACGTTTTGATAAAATTGTAATATTAAATTCTATTAAAAATGATTATGTTATAGGGTATCAAACTCGTCCTCTTAAATATAAGAATTATAATACTATGCAAATTACTCGTTTGAGAAATGCTTTATATGGTGCTAATGCCGGTATTATTCCAGAATATATAGAAAATTTATCATCATTATTTAATATATTCAATATTAATATATATAAACCTATATTAGTAACAGAAGGTCCATTAGATGCTTTTTTATTACCAAATTGTATTGCAACTTCTGGTGCTTCAAAGAATTTAGGTGTTGATTTACCATTTTGGTATGTTTATGATTCTGATAAGACAGGTGTTGAACATGCATTAGATGCATTAAAACGTGGTTATAATGTATTCATGTGGAAAAAATTTAAACAAGATTATAATTTACCTTATAGAGAGAAATGGGATATTAATGATGTTATGATGTATTTTAGAGATAATAATATAGATTCAAAACAAATTAAGTGGCAACCATATTTTACACATAATCCATTAGATGGTTTAAATTTATAATTAAAAATACAGACTTTTTGGATAAAACATATATAATAGAATATAATGTAAAAACAATTAATATACTTTTAATTTATAAAATTATGGCAAATATAAATGACGGTGCTAAGAAGTTAATTAAGGAAATTTTTGAGAATAACGATAAAATCACACTTACTGGCAATAATCCTTTGAAAGATGTTATCGGTACTATTATTCATAATGATGGTACAAAGGAGACGAAGAGTTTTAAATCTATTCCAGATTTTATTTATGCTCTATTAAATGAGCTTAAAGATGTACAAGAGGAAGAGACTACAGAAGCACATGATGAACATGAAGATGCAGAAGAAAATACAGAAAATGATAATACAATGAACAATACCAAACAGCAGAATTACAGTAAGCATGTATCTGTAAATGAGATGCTTAAAAATGAGTATGAAGCACATCAAGCAGATTTAATTCATAGTAAACTTGATAAAATTGTTTCTGATATAGTAATGACCCTATCAGATACTTCAATTAAACATGAATTTTGTGCGGGTACAGATACTGTACAAGCTGCAGTAAAGTTGGTAATTAATCCTGAGTTTGATTTTACTGCAAAAAATGACTGCATTACTTATGTATGTGAAGAAGTAAAAGAACTTTGTGATTTTGATTATGTATCTGTATCGAAACGTTCTACAAATGGTGAAGTTACACTATATTGTGTGTTAAAGTAAAAATTAAACCAATCCAATCCTAAATTTAAAATATATTAGTTTTTTAAAAATTATTTTGGGAATAACTTTTGTAGTTATTCCCTTTTTTGTATTATACCCTGTCTATTTTGTAATAAATAATAAAATTAAAAGATATTTTTATTTAAACAAATGGGAAAAATTTCACTTGATCTTTCGTCTATTAAGGCAGCAGGTGTATATACCATTGAGATTGATAATTCTGTAAGAAGCAATACTACAACAAATGCAATACGTTTGATGCCAGGTTTTTCTAATAAAGGTCCATTCAATCGTCCGGTATATTTGTAGGATGATGCTGATCGTCTTGTAGTATTTGGTGATGTAGATACTAAATTAGAACATAAAGGTTGTTTCTTTAATAGAATGCTTCGTACATTGTTAACAAATGGTCCTGTACTTGCACTCAATCTTTTAAAGGTAGATGATACATATTCTGGTCCTGACCAAGTTAACTATGCTGCTTTATCTCTTAATGCAGCAGAAGCAAATCCAAAAATACCTACAAAGAATAACAAATATGGTGAGTATGATTATCTTTCTACTACTGTTGATTTTAATTTATATAGTACAGAGCAAGATGATGTAATACCATTTGTTGGTACTACTCCATACTCAAGTTTATATAATCGTTCACGTTTCTGGACACCAGATAAAGAATTATTAACTGCAGCTGCAGCTCGTGGGTTAGATTCACAAGATTATACACAAGGTTCAGGTTCATATGAACATACGAACTTATTGAATTTTGCTAATGTAGGAACTGAAGAATTTTCTATATTAGTATTTAAACCAGAGAATATTTCAGGTTATGATCGTACTGCATCAGCTTGGTACGGTGGTGCATCTAATATTCCTTTTGGTTGGATTCGTCCAGGTGATTATATATCTGATTATTTTATACAAGTTGTTTGTGTAAAGGGTAATTGGAGTAATTACAGTGTACTTTCTACAGATCCAGTATGGGGTTCATACTTTGATGAAAAAGGTGTTATTAAGAGTAAGATTAATAATTTTATTTCAGCAGAAGGTGTAACTTTATTAGGTTCATGGACTGGTATTATTATTCCAGATTTTGTAGATCAACAAGGTAATAATCTTTCTATAGAACGTAAGATTAATGCATCTACTGAAACTACAGGTTTATTAATGTCATTTAATGAAGATGCTGCACATGTATTAAATTATGATTATTCTGGTGCTGATGGTACAGAATCAGATCCGCATTCAGGTGAGTGGGGTTTTGATATTGATAATGATGGTGAACTTACTGCTGAAGATGGAGAAAGCTCTCCTAATAATTATATTGTTGATATGGTAGGTCATGAGATTTTCCGTAATTTATTAACAAGTAATGATAATAAAGGTAAAGTAGCACTTAACTATGAGTATATTAGCACATCTAATAGAAATGTACAAGTAAGCGGTACATATACAGATTAGGGTGTTAAAAAAGAAGGTAATTTCACAGCACATCCAGTAATTCTTTCTAATGTATTTGATAATGATAAGAACTTTATCCTTGTTAAAGAATCTGAAAAACCTGTTGCATTAAAGAAAGAAAATGTATGGTACGTAACAGATAATAATAGTAAGACTGATACTCAATATGTATTCAAACCATCTGAATTATCTAATGTTACAGATAATGTAGATAAGAAACATATTCTTCGTGATATGAAGACTATAGGCTTTGTTAAACCTGAAGCAAGTGCTTCAATGGCAAAGGGTATGGTAGAAGAAATAGTTACAGGGAATCAAGAACCAAATTACTATATTACAAAAGAATTTAATAATACTACATTCCCTATATCTACAGAGTTAGAAAATGTATTCTATACAACTGGTACATATTTCCCAATGGATTTCATTAAAACATCTAATCCAGATGATACTGAAATTACAGATAGAAATGTTAAGACCTTTAAGAAGGCTACAACTAATAATCTTCGTAACCTTATTAATCCAGAATATTATATTCTTTCTGAAACTGGTTCATTAACTAAGAAAATTATACCAGATAACAGTATTACTGTTGTACATTATAATTATGGTTCACAAGATGATAAAACATTAGCATCTAATCCAACTGGTGCTACAAATAATGTTCAATTATCATTCATTGTAAATGGTGAAACTTATTTTGCAAACCTTTTAGTAACGGTTCGTTCTTATAAAGGTAATGATTATATTGTTTCTGTAAAGGCTGATACATCATTCCAACATTATTCTGCACATCAATTTATTGATTATAATTTATTCACTGAACGTGATGCAGAAAGAGCTGGTGTAGAAAGCACTGAAAATCTTTATGGTGTTCCATTGGATATTGCAAATAACCCGACAGGTCAACCTACAGCATCAGTTGGTATGGTAATTAAACCTTCTGGTAAGACACAAGAAAATAATGCAACTAAGATAATTACAGGTGTTAATTTCCTTTCATATAATTATCTTTATGATGAAGATTCAAAAGATAATATTGTACCAGGTAAAGCTGCATTTACAAAATTATCTAATGTATATTATTTCAATGATAAGTCATTATGGAAGAATGAAATACCAGTTTCTCCAGAAATTAAGAACCAATTTATTATAACAGATAAAGAATATTGGTCAGATGATTATATTAAGTTAGGTGATTTTATCCAGAATATTACATATTATAATAAGACTGGTGAAACACAAACTTATAAAATTATTCCAGGTGTAACTCGTGTAGTTAAGAAACAATTTATTCCTGTTGTAAATGGGATGATTAATTGGAAAGGTAAGATGTATGATTATGAAGGTGAAACTTCTACTGCTAAGAATGGTGCAAGTGGTTTCTATCTTGTAACTACAACAGAGCATGTACTTATCGATACAAAAGAACGTACAGTAGTTCGCCAATTACCATTAACATCTGATGTTATTTCACATTCACTTCGTTTCATTCCTATGAAGGGTCTTAAATTACAAGCTCGTCATAAGCCAGGATACGATGAAAATGGAAGCATTAATATAGAAGCAGGTATTAAGAAGATTTACAGTGTACTTGAAGAACCAGGAATACAACGAGGTCTTTGTAACTCTGCAATGGTAGATTACCGCTATATAATTGATTCAATGTCTTATGGACTTGACAGTGAACTTGGAGGTAAAGTATATCTTTCAAGACTTGCAAAGAATAGAGGTAAATGTACAGCAATATTAAATTTACCATCTGCAAAACAATTTGCAGTTTCAGCTAATCCATATTTCTGTGATTCTTATATCGTTGGTACACAATCACGTCCATCATTTGATACCAAGTACATTCCACAAGGTGGAAACACTGAAATGGGTGCATCTAAAGTATTCTCACTTCCAACAGAAGATAATGGATCTAAATTTACAGCTGCATTCTTCCCACACCTCATTTATAATGAAAATGGAAAGAAAATAACTGTACCACCTGCAGCAGATGTAGCAAATGTATTCTATCGCAAATTTACAGGCATTGCCGATGCATATGCAATTTGTGCTAACCAATCTGGTATTATAACAAATAAATTTGTGAAAGATATTGAATTTGATTCAGATGTTTCAGATCGTGAATACCTTGAACCTTTTGGAGTTAATACTATCATTAAGGATAATAGACAAATCATGATCTATGGTAATCAAACTTGTTACCAAGATATTAAATCAGACTTCAATAAACTACATGTAAGAGAAAACTTAAATACTGCAGAACTTGAATGCAACGCAGTTCTCAAAACATTTAACTTCTTGTATAATACACCTGCAACACGAGCAGCTATCGTACAAACTCTTACACCTATACTCTCTACAATGCAAACTTCTGGTGCTATTTCAACATTCGAAATCATATGTAACGAATCTAATAATACACAAGAAGTTATTGAAAGTGATTATGGAATCGTCGATGTTAAACTTTCATTTAATCATGGTCTTGAGCGGATTTTGATGCGTTTAACTGTTAACCGTTATCAATCAAATATTGAAAATTCTTAATAAAAGTTAAAACAATTTTTATTAAATGCTATATAATTAAATGGAATAGAAATTCTAAAGTTTCTATTCCATTTTTCTATATATGGAAATTAATGACGAATATGTAAAAACACATTGTTTAAATAAGAAGGGAAATATAAATCCAGCATGGACTAAGTACATTTATATGGATAATCATCCTGATATAAAGTATTACTTATTAAACAGGTATAAAGACAGTTCATGTATATATGAAACAATATATCGTATTTTACATGGTATAGAGGAAAGGCCTGTATGTAAAAATTGTGGTAACTCTATTACATTTAGTAGTATGGGTTTTATGGATTTTTGTTGTACAAGTTGCAGTAAGTAGTATATATGGGTTGGTAAGGAAAGTAAAGAAATTACTATAGATGACATAATTAATGATATTATATAGAATGGAGAAATTAATTATAATAAAGTAAAAGAGAAATATCTTATTGAACATGGTTATAAAGAAGTTTTACTAAATTAGTTTCCAAATGAAAAATTAAAATATGTAGAAATTTTATATCGTTTATATCATAAATTAGATGGTCCTGATTTATGTAAAACTTGTGGTAAACCTTTAAAATTTATAAATTTTAATGAAGGGTATGGAACATATTGTAGTAAGGCTTGTGAAATTAAAAGCACTGTAACCATTGATGATAATTATATAAGAAATTATTTAAACGAGAGAGGCATACCTAATCATATAAACAACTTAAAAGCAACTGGAATTTATAATTATTTAATTAATCGATTTCCCAATTGTTCTAATTATAAAGAAGCTATATATAGGATAAAGAATAATTTAGAAACTGTACCACTTTGTCCAGTATGTGGAAATAAATTAAAATATTCAGAAGCCTTGCGTGGGTATCGTAAGTATTGTAGTAGGAAATGTGAAAGTATAGTAGAAAGGCAAATTCGTTTAGACAGTATAAGAGAGCACACCGGTTTTGATATTGAATTAGACCCTAAACATAAAGACCATTTTATTTTTCATAATTGTTGTGATAAACATAAAGAATTTTCTATACATGTAGGCATTGCGCATAATCGTACTTTAGAAGACAGATATAAGAGTGGATGTATATGTCCTATATGTAATCCAGCAGAAGTCCAAACATCCAAAATAGAGCTCATTATTTAGTCCGTATTGGACCGAAATAACATAAACTATATACAACATTGTAGAACTGTAATTAAGCCGTTAGAAGTAGATTTTTACATACCAGAATATAATTTATGCATTGAATGTAATGGTTCATTTTGGCATAGTACTGCAAAACATACTAAAAACTATCATCTTAAAAAATATTTAAAAGTTTTAGAAACTGGTAATACATTACTTAGTTTTTGGGAAGAAGACATATTAAATATACCTGATATAGTAGAGAATATAATTTTGTTACATTGTAAGGAAAGAAATAACAGTAAAAATTTATAGTTTATTTTATATAATGATATTGATATTTTAAAAAATCATTCATTGTATGCTGATGAAATTTTGTCATTATATAAAGATCACATTATTTGTTATAAAGTCTTTTATAAAGAAAATATAATTGCATACTTATATGGATATGAAACAATTTAATAACTAATATATAATAAAAATTAGTAGTTATATAATTAGTTATTAAATTGTTTCATATCTTATATAAAAAATTTATAGCAATATGATAATGTTTATATAAAAACTTTTAATGACATATGTCCATTGTCTATATATGAGTTAGATAATAGAAATTATAAATATATAGAACATTAGAGATATAACACAACTTTTGATTAGTATGATACAGGCATTACATATATTGTAAATTAAATTTAACATATCAAATTATATTATATAGTTTATGTAAATA
>ERZ773214.686-NODE-686-length-21120-cov-37.418467_pt1 | contig 21120 bp, 23 predicted proteins | sample MGYA00511238_ERZ773214 | MGnify/ENA primary metagenome ERZ773214 (study PRJEB29015, sample SAMEA2738157) | human oral metagenome | biome: human oral; feature: human-associated habitat; material: saliva | place: China | collected 2259 ... | reverse complement strand
GTCGTAAAGACTCACACCGTAAACAAGGTCACCGTCAACCTTATACAAAAGTTGTTATTGACGCAATCAACGCTTAATCACGATGATTCAAGTGACTGTACACAAAAAGAACCAACGTATCGTTTCCTTTGAAATGACTGGTCATGCAAACTTTAGTGAACATGGTTCGGATATCGTTTGCGCAGGGGTATCGGCTCTAGCCATTACAACTGTGAACAGCATTGAGAAGTTAGCAGGATACCAACCGATTGTCGAAGTCGACGAGGTTGAGGGTGGTTACTTATATATGGAAGTTGTAGAAGACTTGACGAAAGAGCAAGAACATACAACTCAAATTTTATTAAATAGTCTATTACTAGGGTTAGAAGATATTCAATCGGAATATCAAGACTTTCTAGCTGTAACTGTTGCATAATCAATCAAGGAGGTGCACAACTATGTTAAAAGTGAATTTACAATTATTCGCCCATAAAAAAGGGGGCGGTTCTACATCAAACGGACGTGACTCACAAGCGAAACGTCTAGGTGCTAAACGTGCTGACGGACAATTCGTTTCAGGTGGTTCAATTTTATACCGTCAACGTGGAACAAAAATCCATCCAGGTGAAAACGTAGGTAGAGGTGGAGACGATACTTTATTTGCTAAAGTAGACGGAATTGTACGTTTCGAACGTAAAGGCCGTGACAAAAAACAAGTATCTGTATATCCAGTAATCGCTGCTGAATAATATTGAGTAGGATGTGACATTCAGTCACATCCTTTTTTTTAAGAAAAATGAGATTTTAACAAAACTACTCCAAACGTTTCAGAATACTCTATAATTGCTATACTAGCTGTATCGGAGGAAGCCTTTCGTCTTCCTTCCTCTCAAGCTTCAAACTGACTCTAGGAAATGAATTTCCAGAGTCAGTAATTCACATTGAGTACAATCGCTAGTATTGCTATTATAGAATCTGAAAGTTCTGCGTAGTTTTGTAAAAAAGCATGTACTGCTGTTGTAGTACATATCATTCAAAGCTCAAAAACTCTTAAAAAATAGAAGGAGGGATTCTTATCGAAGCAGGTAAAGAAATCAAAGCGTTCGAAGAATTGGCAAAAGCTGTAGAGGTGCTTCAAAAGGAAATCGGTTATTCGAATGTTGAGGCGCTAGGAGAGACGTTACAAAATATCGTCAATAACAATACTGCGCAACAAGTCGAAGGATTGCCAAGTAACGAAGTCGCTGAAAAATTAAACCAAGCGTATAAACAATTAGATTTAACAAGCTATTCGAGTGAAGAGATTCGCCGTATGATTCAATTCACGTTCTTAAAAGCCGCTAAAGAAGATGGATTGCAAATGAACCATCAAATGACGCCAGATGCCATCGGATTACTCGTGGCGTATATGATGGACCAAATGACGAAGAAAGACGAACCGTTGCAAATTGCGGACTTTGCAGCAGGAAGTGGGAACTTACTCAGCACGATTCTATTATTCTTACAATCTGCTGGCAAAACTGTAAGTGCAACAGCCATCGATAATGACGAAGTGCTTGTTCATTTAGCCTTACAAGCTTTCGCGTTAGAACAGTTGGATATGAAGACTTCCTTACAAGATGGCTTGCAAGATTCACTCGTGGATCCGCAAGACTTCGTGGTCAGTGATTTACCAGTTGGTTACTATCCAGTAGATGCGAATGCCGCTCGTTTTGAAACGAAAAACGACGAAGGGCATTCATTCGCGCATCACTTACTCATCGAGCAACAAGTGCGTTACTTGAAAGAGGCAGGAGTTGGATTCTTTATCGTTCCAACGAACCTTTTTGATACACCTGAAGGAGAGAAGTTGCTTTCTTATTTACAAAAAGAAACATACGTGCAAGCCATGCTGGCATTTCCACGCAATCTCTTCAAAGATGTGCAATTTAGCAAGTCGCTTTTAATCGTTCAAAAACGTGGAAAAGGCGCAAAACAAGTGAGTCAAGTGCTCCTTGGAGATATCCCAGAATTTAAGAACAGAGAAAAATTCAGAAAATTCACTCTAACATTCGAAAAATGGGTACAAGAAATGTTATAATAAATCTGTTAGACCCACTAATGGGCTTAATTTGAAATTAAAGGAGAATGTGCATGTCAAAATCAATCGCGATTAATGCAGGAAGTTCAAGCTTGAAGTTCCAATTATTTAATATGCCACAAGAAGAAGTAGTGGCTAAAGGTTTAGTAGAACGTATTGGATTAGGTGATTCAATCTTCTCAATCAGCTATGGAGACGACCAAAAATTTGAAGTGGTAGAAGATATTCCAACCCACGAAGTTGCGGTAGAAAAATTATTAGAACAATTAGTAGCTCTAAACATTATTTCTTCATTCGACGAAATCACTGGTGTTGGTCACCGTGTCGTTGCTGGTGGAGAATTATTCAAAGATTCAGCTTTAGTTGATGACACTGTTATCCAACAAGTTGAAGACTTAGCAGAATTTGCACCATTACACAACAAAGCTGAAGCGGTAGGAATGCGCGCATTCAAACACATCTTACCAGACATTACAAGTGTTGCTGTATTCGATACTTCATTCCATACAACAATGCCTAAGAAAGCTTACTTATATAGCATTCCAATGGAATATTACAAAAAATTCAAAGCTCGTAAATACGGAGCTCACGGAACAAGCCACCGCTACGTATCACGCCGTGCTGCTGAATTATTAGGTAAACCAGTTGAAGAATTAAAAATCATCACTTGCCACTTAGGTAACGGTGCTTCAATCACTGCAGTTGATGGCGGTAAATCTGTAGATACTTCTATGGGATTCACTCCATTAGCAGGGGTTACAATGGGTACTCGTTCTGGTGATATCGATGCTTCATTAGTAGCGTTCTTAATGAACAAATTAAACATTACAGACGTTAACGAAATGGTTGACATCTTAAACAAAAAATCAGGTCTATTAGGCCTTTCAGGTGTATCAAGCGACATGCGTGACGTTGAAGCTGCAAGTGCAACAAACGAAGATGCTAAAGTTGCAGTAGAAATCTTCGTTGACCGCGTTCAAAAATACATTGGACAATATGTTGCTGTTATGAACGGTGTGGACGCTATCGTCTTCACTGCTGGTATCGGTGAAAACTCTAAGACAATTCGTGCTCGTATCATCGACGGTTTAACTTGGTTCGGTTGCGATATCGATCCTGAGCGTAACGATACTCGTTCAGAAGCTATCATTTCTTCTGAAGGTGCGAAAGTTACTGTATTAAACATCCCAACTAACGAAGAAGTTGAGATTGCGCGAGACATCGAACGTTTACGCAAATAAGAGAACCGAAGGTTCAAACGAGAAACTATAAAAAATCCTTTGGATTGACTTTATAGTAGTCATTGTAGGAGACCGGCTCGAGCCTGTAGTCTCTCACCTATCGAATTCAAAGAGCCCCATGGCGGATAATCCGCTGTGGGGCTCTATTTCATTTCGATTCTTATTCCCTACTATGACTACTATAAAATCCAAAGGTTTTTAGTTTCTCGTTTTCAGGTGCTTATAATTGCGTAAATCCTTCTCAGTGAGTACGTGACAAGTGCGTTTGGATGTGGGCGTAAATCCTCCTCAGTAGAATATGCGGACGAGTGCGTTTAACTAGGGACGTAAATCCTTCTCAGTTAAATACGCGACAAGGAGTGAGGTAGTGGAGACAGGTTATCGCCTGCCAAATTCAAAGGCTCTCTTGGCGATAAATCGCTGAGAGAGCCTATTTCATCTATCGTTATTGTTATGGGATTTCTTTGAATTTTTGGAATTTTAATTGCTAGAGGTCGGGTCAAGCATCGCACGTTTGCTCGGGGGTATACGGGCGGAGTAAGCCCCTAATTTAGTACCCTAAAGGTTAATTATACCGCTACTGAATATGAAAAAAAAGACTTTTAAGCAGAAAAAAAGAGGAGTAAAATTAGTGTATACATAAAAACAAAATAAAAAGTAAAGGAGAGAAATAAAATAAAAAAGTTATTTTTATGTCGATTACAGAACAAAAACTGTTAAGATGTAGGGATTGTTGGATAGAGCTCTTTGTAAAAACGACGTAGAATTTTACTGGAATTTTACTAGAGTGTATGTTGATGCAAATAAAATAAACATGTTGTTCCAAGGTATTTTGGCTGGAGAAACTTTATATTTAACTAGTCAATTTCTTTTTGCAGCTCCTCAAATTGGAGCTTTGAGTGAAATGGTAGAATATCAAACTGAATTCAGAGATGGTATTTGGTTTGATTTAAATATTTAGGAGTTATTACGCAATGGAGGTGGCAATAATGAGAAAATTGAGTGGTTTCAGAGTTTTTTTATTTGGGTTTTTAGGTTACATTTCATTAGCGACGTTTCTTAATATGGTTTTTGGATTTGAGCATTGGAATCGAGAGTTTAAATTTGTTTTTGTATTCTTTGTCCTATGGTTAATTTCGATATTTATGAACAAAGGATATTTCGATAAATTTTTACTATCCAAAAAATAGTTTTTTTAAATTAAAATAATGCTGTAATAGTGTACTCAAAACAGAGTACTAGATCTATTTTTTGTTCCCAGTCGTTTAACCTGTACTACAGGCTTCATCATGAATATGGGGATAAAATACCTTATGCTCTTCACAACATTTAGCTTAAATTTTAATGTCTAACCATCGGACGTATTGAATTTTTAATTACTCAATTGGGGTGGTAATAATGTTAAAAAAAATAAAAGATTCATATAATTTTTCGATTCCTGTTTTAAGTCTTACGATTTTTTTGAAGTTTTCACTTGATATTTTTTATGATATTTTTTATGGTGAAAGCTTTGGTGATAGTATTTCTTTTGAACGAACAATGTTACTTACTTTATTTATTTGTATGGGTATTCACATTTATAAAAATATGAACAACCACCCTGAATAGGATATCAAAATGAAGATAAGGAGGAAGTTATATGAGACCACTTTTTTATTTAATATGGATTGTATTACTTACGCTTGGAATATATTTGAGAAAGAAAAATATTGTTAAAGTACCTTTATGGGTGGAAATTTTTTTATTTGTTTTGTTTGTTTTGATTTTTGTAGCTTTATACTCTTATGTATTGTTTATCCCATAAATAAACAAAATCACCCTGAAAAGAGTGGTTTTTTATTTGAAAAAATTCCGGAATGTCGGGTTAAACGCGGGGTTATAGGGGCGGAGTAAGCCCCTAATTTAGTACCTTGAAAATTAATTATACTGCTACTGAAAGTCAAAAAAAAGACTATTAAGAAGAAAAAAAGAGGAGTAAAATTAGTGTATACATAGATATTTAAGCAAAGGAGGGGGGATGAAAGAAGTATTGGTAAGAAGTATGAGATTTAGAAAGTAAATGAATATGAACTTTTTTATGAAGTGGTGATTAACGTGAATAAGAAAAATCTTTTTAAAAATTTATATTTTCTTTTGGTTTTTGTCGGTTTAATTTTTGGAGTTTTATATGTTGTGAAATATAAAGATGGTTTATCATTTTTGTATTTTTTTATGTTATGTGTCACTTTAAGAAAAACGTATTTTATTTTATTTAAGAAAAAATAGGAGGTATATATCATGTTTAAGAAAATATTCTTTTGTGTTTTTGGGTTATTATTATTTTCTGTGTTTAATTTAAGCCAAGTTGGAGCTGAAACTAATTCTGAACAGAATAACATTGTTGTTAGTTCAATCGATTCTAATTCATTTGAGATCGTTAATAAAGAAACTGGAGAACAGGCTGTTATTTCTTATGATAAAGAAACAAAGAAAGGTTTTGTATTAATAAATGGTATAAAAAAGGAATTTTTCCAAGATGGTAATAAAGTTTATTATGATGGTTATGTAATTGCAGAAAAAGGTGTAGAGTCAAAATCTCATACTAGCTTCTTTTCTGCTGGTTGGCGCTTTGAAGCAATTTACTATATGAGAGCAGATGATTTAAAAAAATTCGACCGTATGATTACATTTTTAATTTCACTTATTCCAGTTGTAGGTACTGCATATGCTATAGTATCAACTATTGTTGACTGGTTTTCTTCTACAGACGAACCTAACTATTATGTAACTATGAGTTGTTATAAGAGTTATGACGGAACTCAAGCAAAGATTATTTATGCTTTCTTTAACGATAGTGAACGTACTTGGAATGGTTGGGTAAAAAATAAAATTGAAATTTACAATTTATAATTAAATAAAAAAACCCCAAAAGTTAGATTTTCTGTCTAACTTTTGGGGTGCACTTCAGAATAGGGTGTTTTTTGGGACTGCCCCAAAAAAGTGAGAATTTAATAAAAACACCCTTGGACTACCGTCTTTGATATTCAATTGGAGACTGGTAGTCTAATTTTTTTCAAATCGAAATCATTAGAAACTGAATCATAAAAGCACTCATAAAGATTACGAAGAATCATACGGATTCTATAGGAATCCTTCACAGTGCGAAGGATTCGTAATAGGGGATAGCATTAAATGCGAAAAAGCTGGAGTTAGGAATTTATTCCTTACTCCAGCTTTGAGGCTTTAAAGGTGAGAGACCTTAGGCTCGAACCGGTGCCCTATTATCACTACTATGAAGATATCCGTAAGGATTCGTAGTAATCGATTTTATAGAGTGATTCAGTCTCTTACTGATTATTCATTTTCTTCATCAACTAATTGTTGCGCAAAGTCTTTCATATTGCCTTTGATGGCTTCATCTGAAAGGGATGCAGTTGGATTTTCTGTTGCTACTGATTCAGTCGATGAGTCAGTGGCAAGAGAATCTTCTTCTGTTTCTTCTTCGCGGTCTACAATCGCTAATGAACTTACAATCGCATCTTGATCGAGACGCATCATACGAACTCCAAGTGCACCACGGCCTGTTTGAGACACGTCTTCGGCATGGAATCTGATGATAACCCCTTTATTCGTCATGATGAGTAAGTCTTCGTCTCCAGTTACAGTACGTAGGCAGACAAGTGGTCCATTTTTCTCGGTAATACGAAGTGTACGAACCCCTTTCACGCCACGGCCTTTCAATGCGTATTCAGAAGCTGCTGTACGTTTTCCGTACCCTTTCTCGCTGACCACTAATACTTCACGGTCTGGCGTTAAAATATCCATTCCGATAACATAGTCGCCGTCACGTAGAGAAACCCCACGAACACCTGAAGCGGTACGACCCATCGCACGAACTTTATCTTCATGGAAGCTTACAGCATTACCGTGATACGTTCCGAGGATGATGCCATCATTTCCGCTTGTGACTACTACACGGATCAATTCATCATCTTCGCGTAATTGGATGGCACGTAGACCATTTGTACGGATATTCTTGAATTCTGATAGACGAACACGTTTAACTGTTCCACGTAATGTTGTGAAGAACAAGTAACGTTCTGATTCATCTGATTCTGGAACACTGATAATCGCTTGAATTTTCTCAGCTGAATCAATGTTTAATAGGTTAATGACTGGTAATCCTTTTGCAGTACGGCTATATTCAGGAATTTCATACCCTTTTGCTTGGTAAACTTTCCCTGTATTCGTAAAGAAGAGGAGTGAATCGTGTGTTGAACATGAAATCATGTTTTCCACGTAGTCATCATCATGGACGCTCATTCCTTGAACCCCACGTCCTCCACGGCGTTGTGCCTTGAATTCAGTGTTGGCAAGACGTTTGATATATCCATTCTTCGTTAATGTAATCACGACATCTTCTTGTTCGATTAAATCTTCATCTTCAAGGCTTAATGCTTCTCCGACTAATAATTCTGTACGACGAGGATTGTCGAAACGTTGTTGGATTTCAAGAAGTTCTTGTTCGATGATTTCGTAACGAAGTTCTTCGCTCGCTAATACTTTTTCTAAGTATTGAATTGTAGCTTGTAATTCGTTGTATTCTGCATCGATTTTCTCGCGTTCTAATCCTGTTAAACGAACCATACGCATATCAAGAATCGCTTGTGCTTGTTTATCGCTTAAGCCGTATTCATTCATGAAGCGGTCTTTAGCGATATCTCCACTTGCTGAACTTCTTAAGATGGCCACAATCGCATCGATATGGTCTAAAGCGATTTGTAACCCTTCTAAGATGTGAGCGCGGTCTTCCGCTTTTTTCTTATCGAATAAGCTACGACGACGAACCACTTCTTCTTGGTGATCTAAGTAGTGGCGTAAAATTTCTTTCAAGCTCAATACTTTTGGCTCTTGATTTACAATCGCAAGCATATTGAATCCGAAGTTTGATTGTAATGGTGTTAATTTGTATAAATTATTTAATACAACGGATGCTGAAACATCACGACGTACTTCAATCACGACACGCATTCCCACACGGTCAGATTCATCGTTTAAGTAAGTAATCCCTTCGATTTTCTTCTCGTGGTGTAATTGTGCGATACGTTCTACTAAACGCGCTTTATTTACCATATATGGTAATTCAGTGATGATGATGCGTTCTTTTCCGTTTTTCAATTCTTCGATTTGTACGCGTCCACGAACCGTAATCGATCCGCGTCCTGTTTCGTACGCACGACGAATTCCAGATTTACCTAAGACAATTCCTCCAGTTGGGAAGTCAGGTCCAGGGAGAGCTTCCATCAATTCAGTAGTGGTTACATCAGGGTTCTTCATTAATAAGTGAAGAGCAGAGATGACTTCCGCCAAGTTATGTGGTGGAATATTTGTTGCCATCCCTACGGCAATCCCTGTTGCACCATTGACTAATAAGTTTGGAATACGTGCTGGTAATACTTCCGGTTCACGTTCTGTTGAATCGTAGTTATCACGGAAATTAATCGTATCTTTGTTAATATCGCGAAGCATTTCAAGAGCAATTTTACTCATACGAGCCTCTGTATAACGCATCGCAGCAGCTCCGTCTCCATCGACAGAACCAAAGTTACCGTGACCATCGATTAATGGGTAACGGTATGAGAAATCTTGTGCCATACGAACCATGGCATCGTAAATTGCAGAGTCACCGTGTGGGTGATATTTACCCATTACGTCCCCGACAATACGCGCAGATTTTTTATGCGGTTTGTCCGGTGTCACTCCAAGTTCACTCATTCCATATAAAATACGACGGTGTACTGGTTTTAATCCATCGCGTACATCTGGTAGGGCACGCGATACAATAACACTCATCGAATACTCTAGAAATGATTTACGCATCGTTTGTACTAAATCAGTTGATTCAAAAGTTTCTTCAAAGTGTTTCACTTCTTCAGACATAATTCGTCTCCTTTTCTATTCTTCTCTTCAAATTCGATTACTAGATTAGATATCTAAATCGTCCATATTGATGTATTTCGCATTGCTTTCAATGAATTCACGACGTGGTTCTACACGGTCGCCCATCAAGATATCTAAAATTTGATCCGCTTCTGCAGCATCTTCCACAGATACTTGTAACATTGAACGGTTTTCAGGGTTCATGGTTGTTTCCCATAATTGTTCCGCATCCATTTCCCCAAGACCTTTGTATCGTGATAATTGTGGTTTTGGATGTGCTGGTAATTCTTTTAGTTTTTCTTCAAGCTCTTTATCATTTTGAATGTAGTATTCATTCTTACCTTGTTTCAACTTGTAAAGAGGTGGTTGCGCGATATAAATATATCCAGCTTCCACTGCAGGGCGCATATAACGATAGAAAAGAGTAATGAGCAATGTACGGATGTGACTTCCATCGACATCGGCATCGGTCATGATGACTAATTTTTGGTAACGAGCTTTCGATAAATCAAAATCTCCACCAAAACCAGTTCCCATCGCTGTAAAGAGCGAACGAATTTCTTCGTTGGCTAAAATTTTATCGAGTGTTGCTTTTTCAACGTTCAAGATTTTCCCACGGATTGGTAAAATCGCTTGGAAATGACGTGAACGTCCTTGTTTTGCTGAACCACCCGCAGAGTCCCCTTCGACGATGAATAATTCAGAAATCGTTGGGTCATTGCTTGAGCAGTCTGCTAATTTCCCTGGTAAGTTTGAAATTTCTAAACCAGATTTCTTACGAGTTACTTCACGGGCACGTTTTGCAGCAAGACGTGCTTTCGAAGCTAAAATCCCTTTTTCGACAATTTTACGTGCGACTTGAGGGTTTTCCATTAAGAATTTATCGAAGTGCGTCGCAAACAGACGGTCTGTAATCGTACGTGCTTCTGAGTTTCCTAATTTCGTTTTTGTTTGTCCTTCGAACTGTGGATCAGGGTGTTTGATAGAAATAACGGCTGTTAACCCTTCACGGACATCTTCACCGCTTAGTTTTTCTTCGTTTTCTTTCATCAATTTTTGACGACGCGCGTAATCATTAATCACACGTGTTAAGGCCGTCTTCATCCCTGATTCGTGAGTCCCACCTTCATAAGTGTGGATATTATTCGTGAAGCTGAGAAGGTTTGTATGGTAGCCAGTAGTGTATTGCATTGCCACTTCTACTTGAATGCCATCTTGTTCGCCTTCTACATAAATTGGCTCTTCGAATAACACTTGTTTTGATTTATTTAAGTGTTCAACATAGCTCTTAATCCCGCCTTCGTAGCAGAAAGATTTTTTCACTGGCTCTTCTGGTCGGTAATCCGTAATCGTTAATTTTAATCCTTTGTTCAAGAACGCTAATTCACGCACACGGTTTGCTAATTTATCAAATTCAAAGACTGTTGTTTCTTGGAAAATTTCAGGGTCTGGTACAAAGTATACGCTTGTACCATGTTTATCTGTTTTACCAATGATTTTTAAGTCATCTAAAACGGCACCACGTTTATAAGATTGCTCATAAATGTTGCCATCTTTAAATACTTGAACGGTTAAGTCTGTTGAAAGAGCATTAACAACAGAAGCCCCAACCCCGTGAAGACCCCCAGAAACTTTATAGCCTCCGCCGCCGAATTTACCACCGGCGTGAAGCACTGTAAATACAGTTTCTACGGCAGGACGACCTGTTTTTTCTTGAATATCGACCGGAATCCCACGTCCGTCATCGGTTACGCGAATATGGTTTTCTTTAGTGATGTCGATTTCGATATGTGTCGCAAACCCAGCCAACGCTTCGTCGATTGAGTTATCCACGATTTCCCAAACAAGGTGGTGCAACCCGGCACTACTTGTTGAACCAATATACATCCCAGGACGTTTACGAACAGCTTCGAGTCCTTCTAATACTTGAATCTGACTGGCATCATATTGCGCAGCTAATTCAGCTTTGTTTTCTTCTGTCATATGCTAATTCTCACTCTCCGTTTTTAAAATAGTTCCTTTTTCAATCGGTATTACGACTGGTTCATTAATAAATTGTTGCTTAATCCCATCCAGGCTCGTTGTCGTAATAAAGGTTTGCACCTTATTTTCAATGGCCTTAATCAGATGAGTTTGTCTGTCATCATCGAGTTCGGAAAGTACGTCGTCTAATAATAGAAGAGGATACTCACCTGTCGATAATTTCATCAATTCGATTTCCGCAAGCTTCAGACTCAGAACGGTCGAACGTTGCTGTCCTTGCGAACCGTACGTTTGAACCGGAATCTCATTCAAATAAAAAATCAAATCGTCACGGTGCGGTCCAATCAGCGTTGTGGCTTGATCCGCCTCACGAGTTTGATTCTTCTTGAATTGATTGATATAAATTTCTTTCATTTGCGAAGGAGTTAAACCGTCCTCCAGCGGAATCGTTGCTTGATACGAAACCGAGAATTTCTCACGACCAAGCGATAACTGGTCATGAATCGGAATGGCTAAAGCCTCCAATTGCTTCATAAAATCGAGACGATGAAAGACGATTTTACTAGCTAACTCGCTTAACATCTCGCTTAAAACCTCTAAGTATTCGTCCGGCTGCTTTTTCTTAATCGCTAGCTGCTTCAAATACGTATTGCGTTGTTTTAAGACGCGATTATATTCCACTAAATCATAGAGGTAGAGGGAACTCATTTGTCCAAGTTCCATATCCACGAATTTACGTCTGTTTTGCGGAGACCCTTTGACAAGCGTGAGGTTCTCTGGGGCAAAGAGGATGACATTCAAGTTTCCAAGGTAGGAACTCAGTCGTTTTTGCTCCAAATAATTCACTTTCGCGATTTTTCCTTTTTTAGAAAATTGCAATTCTAAATTCGTCTTTGTCGCTGTTTTTTCAACGGTCCCTTTAATCGTCGCAAACTCTTTATTCCATCCAATCAGTTCTTTGTCGTTTGTCGTGCGGTGGCTCTTTGTCATCGCCAAGGCATAAATCGACTCCATCAGGTTGGTTTTCCCTTGTGCATTTTCACCAATAAAAACATGCACACCGTCTGTAAACTCTAGTTGGACAGATTCATAATTACGAAAGTTTTGTAATTGTAAATTAGTCAGCTTCATGCGTCATGTGTGTTCAAATCATTTTCATCCGATTTCATTTCTTTCACAATAAAAATACCTTCATCAGGTATTTCGACACGTGTATTCGGATATAATTTTCTACCACGTCGATTTTCTAACTCTCCATCTACAAAAACGGTATATTCTTGCAGGTACCATTTTGCTTGTCCGCCCGTTGTAATGACGTCAATATGTTTTAAAAATTGCCCTAATGTAATGTACTCATCAGAGATCGATACGATAGTTGTCATGAACTTCCTCTTTTCTAATGGATATTGGTGAGAACTCCATTAAACTCATGCATGCTCACATATTTTTAAGTAGAATAACTCTACAATATTATACAATTTTTACACGCTTTTCGCAAAGAAATTGCAAAATTTAGGGGGTTATTTCAATTTTGGGTCAAAAATAACAAAAAAGCCTAAAAAAACTAAAAACAAAATTTAATAGGATTTTTTCAAAAATTGAAAGTTTTGGGCCAAAAATCACCCCAAAATCGTGCTGCCCAAAATTCACTTATAAGTGAATTTCGGGAAATTGCAAAAATATAGTTGAAAATAAAAAAACTCGAGCCTTCAAAACGAAAGCTCGAGTGAAAGTTTGATAACTTACGATTACCCGTTGAATGTACGAACAGGTGTCACTAATTGAATGAAGCTATGTGGAATACCAGAGTGGTCTTCTTTTAGTTTCAATGTGAATGGACGGTTTGCTTCTAAGAAGTTGATGACCGCTTCTGAAGAACCGAATAATTTCAACGCTTCTTTTAAGTAGTCTGGGTTGAATGAAATTTCAAGTGGAGCTCCTTCGAAGTTTTCCACAGCGATTTCTTCTTCAACCGTACCCACTTCAGGAGATTTACCTGTTAATAGAATACGTTCCGGTGAAAGTGTTAATGTCGCGATATTGTTTTTATCCGTATGTGACATTAATGAAGCACGTTCTACAGCTGCTACCAATTCGCTAGCAACAACTGTAATAGAAGTGTTCGCTCCGTCGTTAATTAAACGGTCTGTATCTGGGTACATTCCTTCTAATAAACGAGAGTAGAATGATAATGTTTCTGTTTGGAACAAGATTTGATTATCTGTAATCGCGAAATCAATTGTTTCTAATCCGTCGATGATACGAGATAATTCTAATAATGTTTTACCAGGTAATGTCATTTCAAAAGTCAATGCATCACTTCCAGCTGGCATTTGTAGTGGAATGATTCGTTGGCTTAAACGGTGAGAGTCTGTTGCGACTGCTTTTAATTGGTTGTCTTTAATCACCATATGAATCCCTGTTAAGATTGGACGAGATTCTGCAGTTGAAACGGCAACGGCAGTTTGTACAATCACTTGTCTAAATAATGGAACAGGAATAGTGATGACATGATTTTTTTCGATTTCTGGTAATTGTGGATAATCTACTGCTGATAATCCATTTAATGTAAATGATGCATTACCTGCTGTAATTGTTGCTTGTAATTGATCATTTGTTTCAAGTGTGAATACATTTAAAGGTAATTTTTTAACGATTTCTCCAAAGAAACGAGCAGGAAGAACGATGCTACCTGGTTCTTGGACTGTTAATTGTAATTCTTCGTCTTCGATTGGTAAGAATACTTCGATAGAAACTTCTGAATCACTACCTGTTAATGTTAATCCTTCTTCACTAGCAACTAATTTAATCCCTGTCAAAATTGGAATTGTTGTTTTTGATGGAATTGCACGTTGCACATCTACAAGATTTTTTAAGAACCCTTGTCTGTTTACTGAAAATTTCATAACTGCCTCCTTTAGGGTGTGCTTTTATATTTAATTTATTTATTAATAAAATAGTAATAGTAGTAGGGCCTGTGTATATTGTGGAAAAGTCTATTTTCCTTATAACAGAGACCATTTTTAGTTGTGGATAACCATTGTGGAAAACTCCACCGTTTTTTTGGACTTATCCACAGCTTAATAACCGAGCGAATGCTTGATTTCATTAATCACGCGAATCGTTTCTGGATCATCTTTAGCTTCTTGGCTAATTTTTTCATAGGCGTGAATGACCGTTGAGTGGTCACGACCAAAATCAGCACCAATCTTTTGAAGAGAAACACGTGTTAATTCACGAGAAAGGTACATCGCGATTTGACGCGGTTGAACCATTGTCTTCGTTCTTTTCTTTCCTTTAATATCTTCGACCGTAATATTGTAGTATTTCGCAACGGCGCTTTGGATATCATGAATCGAAAGCAATTTTTCGTCGCCTCCAGGAAGGAACGATTGCAACGCTTCTGCAGCAAGGTCTGTTGAAATATCTTGACCAACCATCACTGAGTACGCTTGAAGACGCATCAGAGCTCCTTCTAATTCACGTACGTTTGATTGAATATGACCTGCGACATAACTCAACACTTCAATAGGAATATTAAATCCAAGTGATTGTGCTTTATTTTGTAAGATTGCAATACGCGTTTCTAAGTCTGGTGGCGTAATATCTACAGATAAACCAGATACGAAACGAGATACGAGACGTTCTTGTAATTCTTTAATTTCCGTTGGTTGACGGTCACTCGTTAATACGATTTGTTTTTGGTTATTGAAAAGCGCATTAAATGTATGGAAGAACTCTTCTTGAGTCGCTTCTTTTTTCGCTAAGAATTGAATATCATCGACCAGTAAGATATCCACATTACGGTAACGATTGCGGAATTCTTGCGGTGTCTTTGATCCAATCGAAGCAATCATTTCATTCATAAACTCTTCACTCGTCACGTATTTGACACGTGCGTTTGGATGGCTCTTCTTATATTTATTCCCAATCGCTTGCATTAAATGAGTTTTTCCAAGTCCTACACCTCCATAGAAGAAAAGAGGGTTGTAGGTATTACCAGGATTGTCCGCAACGTAATGCGCGGCAGCCGTGGCCATTTGATTTCCTTTCCCAATAATGAAAGTTTCAAATGTATATTTAGGATTCAAATGCGAGTCTTCCTCGATGGCCACCATTGTTGGAGTTTCAGGAATATTTGGTTGAATTTCTTCGACTCCTTGGTGGAATGGAGTATTTACTGGACCTTCATCTTCTGAATCGATAAAACGTGGTTCAAAAGATTGTCTAAAGTAATCATATCCAATTTCCATAATGTCTCTGATGAGGTTATCTTGCCAATATCTCGCAAATGTCTTAGAAGGCACTTTAATATAGAGAATATTTTGTTCAATTCGAATCGGTTCAGCTGGTTTAATCCAGTGATTAAAGGTAAATTCGGAATTTGTTTTTTCAAAGTGTTCTAATAATAGTTTCCAAAATTCTTGGATGGAATTCATAAATGCACCTCCTTCTATCGTTTTCAAGATTCTAATCCATTTAACAGTGTACCATCTTTCAAAAAAGTTTTCCACAATCGGATGGAGAAAATCACAAAAAAAGTGAGATTTGGATAAGTTTATCCACAAAACGGTGGATAAGTCGAATGAAAAAGTGGAAATTCACAGAGATATGCACATAAAAATAGCAGTTATAAACAATGAAGAAAGTTGATATAAAAGGAATTTAATAGAGTTATCCACCATTGTGTATAATTTTTGTAAACAGATTGTTATTTTGTGGATAAATTGTTTATAAGTCTGTGGAAATCGTCTTTTATGCAAAAAAACTATCCACCATCGATGTGAATAACTAAAAAAATAGAGCGAAATCAACAGTTATTTGTAGAAATTTTTAGTCTGATTATGTTATGATACTTCAGTAATTTAGTGATTAGATAGTTTATATTGACAAGTAAACATTTTATATTTATAATGTACTAGACTGTCTAGGGAGACTAGATATTTCATTTACAGTAGGAGGTGCACACGAATGAAAAGAACATATCAACCAAGCAAACGCAAACGTCAAAAAGTTCACGGATTCCGTAAACGTATGAGCACAAAAAATGGCCGTAGAGTATTAGCAAGCAGACGCCGTAAAGGTAGAAAAGTTTTAGCAGCTTAGATCACTGAACGTCTCAGTGGTCTTTTTTTTTAAAAACCATTTGAGTGACTGGAGAGATTCAAGTAGATGAAGAAATCGTTTCGAGTAAAGAAAGACCGCGAATTTCAAAAGGTATTCCGAAAAGGCAAATCGACAGCGAACCGTCAATTCGTTATTTATAAATATAATAAGGAAGACCAATCCCATTTTCGTGTGGGAATCTCTGTCAGCAAAAAACTTGGAAATGCGGTTACGCGTAATCGTCTAAAGAGAAGAATCCGTCATATTTTAATGGAACTGGACGACCAATTGGCGCAAGATGTAGATTTTATCGTCATTGCTCGTCAACCCATCGTACAAATGTCTTATCAAGAAATGAAAAGCAGTATGATGCATGTTTTAAAATTAGCTACATTATTACCTAAAAATTAAGATTCCTATTTATAAGTAGGAATCGTTGAAAATTAAATATTCTAAAAGGTGGGACTTTTCAGTGAAGAAAAAAAGCCAATTGATTTTATCATTAGCAGTTTTAACTTTATTTTTAGCGGCCTGTGGAACTTCTCCAATTACGGAGTCTAGTACAGGATTCTGGGATCGAATTGTTCTCTATAATTTATCTCAATTTATCATCTGGTTATCAAACCTATTAGGTGGAAGTTACGGTTTAGGGATTATCGTCTTTACGATTATTACTCGTTTAATTATGATTCCTTTAATGCACTTCCAATACAAAAGTACGCGTAAACAAGCGATTCTTCAACCAGAAATTAAAGCTTTACGTGAGAAGTATTCAGCACGTGACCGTGCAACGCAAGAAATGCTTCAAGCAGAAATGAATGCTTTATATGAGCGTGAAGGGATTAACCAATACGCTGGATGTTTACCAACATTAATTCAATTGCCAGTCATGATGGCATTGTATCAAGCAATTAGCCGTACAGATGTATTGAAAACAGGTCATTTCTTATGGTTCCAATTAGACCAACCAGACCCATACTTCATCTTACCAGTCTTAGCTGCGGTAACTACATTCATCACAACATGGTTATCAATGAAAATGCAAGATACTGGTGGCGCTGGTAAAGTCATGATGTACGTAATGCCAGTAATGATCCTATTAATGTCTCTTGGGTTATCAAGTGCGTTATCACTCTACTGGGTAGTCGGAAACGTATTTATGGTAGGCCAAACATTACTATTAAATAATCCATTTAAATTCCAAGAAGAGCAAAAAGCAATTGCCGCTGAGAAAAAACGTCGTGCAAGAGCGCTCGAAAAAGCGAAAAGAAGACACGGAAAATAATTCTTATAGAGCTCTTGTTGAAATGTCTCAATCATGAGATAATAACAATGATTTTTATAGAGTAGGAGAGTTTACGATGACAAATACAATTAAAGTAAGTGACGTTTCAGTAGAAAAAGCAATCCAAAAAGGATTACGTCAGTTAGGATTACCGCAAGACCAAGTGTTTGTGGAAATCATTTCTGAAGGTAAAAAAGGATTGTTTGGCTTCGGTCAAAAAAATGCTGAAGTGGAATTAACGCCGGTCGCTACAATGGTTAGCGAAGAAGCAGTAGAAGAAGTTGTTGAACCTGTTGTGGAAGAAGCAACTGTCGAAACAGTAGAAACTGTGGAAGTTCCTGAAGAAGACTTCGAAGACGATGATTTCGAAGAAGAAGAAGGAGACGCAGATTACGAAGAAACTGTAGACCAATTAGAAGAAGCTGCTCGTGTGACAAAAGAATACTTAGAAGGCATCGCTAAAACATACGGCGCTGAAGCAACAGTAACAGTTGAAGCACGTCGTGATCGCATGACTTTCGTATTCGACACAGACAAACAAGGTCTTTTAATCGGAAAACACGGTAAAATCTTGAATGCTTTACAAGTACTTGCGCAAGTATCTGTACACCGCTTCATCAAAGGACGTATTTCAGTTCAAGTGGATGTTGGTGATTACCGTCAACGTCGTAGTGAAACATTACAACAAATTGCGGAAAGAACAGCTCGTAAAGTATTAAAAACAAAACAACCTGTTTACTTAGAACCACTTCCAGCGTATGAAAGAAAACAAATTCACGCTGCGTTAAGTAAAAACAAACGCATCTCAACTCACTCAGAAGGTAAAGAACCACATCGTTACCTCGTAGTTGAAATCGCAGAATAGAAAAATGACAGCTTATGACCGTTTCGGTCATAAGCTTTTTTTGTGCTTTCAAAATCGACTTTTAAAGAATAACGCTTAGAATGATTATTATATCAAGCATTTTTATGAAATTATTTGTAATGAAAATCATTTTCAAAATTATAAATTCACTTATATAAAATAATACATAATCGTCATTTTCATTCAGAAAAAAAGAAAAAATCCCACAAAACTCTACCAAAATGAAGTTTTTCCTTTGGATATATCGATAAATAAAGGTATAATAAATTTGATATAGGGGACATATATTAAATAAAAGAAAGGAGATATTTATGGATATTCAAATTTTTGTGAATCGAAGAAAAGAACTAGGTTTATCTCAAATTGAATTGAGTGAGGGTATTTGTACACAAGCTACATTGAGTCGATTCGAAAATCACGGTCAAATTCCTTCAATGAAAATATTGACCTTGCTTTGCAAAAAGTTGCAAATGGACGTAGGGGAGTTATTTCCATCTGTAGCGATTAAAGACTCAGTGTTAAATAAGAAACTTGATAAAATCGAATTCAATATTGTAAGTATGGAATACGAAGAAGCAGAAGAGCTCATCAAGAGTATTAATGTCGCACATCTGACAACTCAACAAGAGTGGCGATATTTATACTTAAAAGGTTTCACACAAACCTTAATGAACAAAGATGATGCAGATAGTTTCTTCTATTTTAATCAATTATTAGCGGATCATTCAGACGTAGATAATAAGTATATCTTTTTAGCCTATACCGGAATTGGCCTTATTTATATGAATCAAGCCGATTACGATAAGGCAGAGTACTTCTTTGAAAAAGCTATTCACCAAATTGATTCGTATTCCATCGAGTCTGTAGAAGATGTTTGTCGTGTCCTAACAGTCCTATATTACGCAGCAACATTTTATGCGACGATTAAGGAATATGATACAAGTGATGTGTTATTACGCCGAGGGGTAACGATTTGTGGGGAAAATCATGTTACTTACTATTTGGCACGTATTAAATATTTACAAGCTGAAAATGCATATGTAAATGAATTTGATCAAGAAGAAGTTAAAGAATTAATAAGAGACGCTGCCGCATTTGCCAGACTGAATAAAAATACTGTATTATTAGAAAAGATAAAAGTATTTGAAGACCGTGTGGCGAAAGGAGAATAGATATGTCTATTCGTCTCAAAAAGGAAGATTTCCTCAAAAAAGAAAAACTCGAAGTTCCTGAAACATTGAAAGAGGAACTAGTCAATGATGAGTATGATTTAGATAGTTTTGGAGATGCGTTTATTATGATGCCAAAAATGGAAGAAGATAAACGTCAACAAAACCTTGAAAAGAACATCAAAAAAGAGTGGCTCGAGGATTTCGAGAACTAGTTTCTACTATAATATAGTAAACAAATTCAAAAAGAAGACTTTGGTGAGATCGCCGAGGTCTTCTTTTATGTTTGAAAAAGCATTTCTGTAAACATTTTATTTGAAGTTTTTTCATAAAAAATTCTTAGTAAAAATAGCGTCATTTTAGTTGAAATTGCCTATCAGTTATGATAAATTAATATCACTGTGAAGCGAACGTTCGCTTTTAAAACATTTTCAAAAAAGTTTTGAAAACAGCAGACGTAATCGTTTGACGCAGAGCCTATATTATGCTAATATATAGGAGTTGTTGCAAAACAACGATTGACCTTTGAAAACTGAACAAAGAAGACGAACCAAATGTGTAGGGACTTCATCTTAGTGATGAAGAAACAACAATTTCTTATCTCTTAAAGAGATACAATAAGTCAGTAATTAAAATGAGCTTTTCAAAGCTCATGAAAATTCAAATTTTTCATGAGAGTTTGATCCTGGCTCAGGACGAACGCTGGCGGCGTGCCTAATACATGCAAGTCGAACGAGAGCGACCGGTGCTTGCACTGGTCAATCTAGTGGCGAACGGGTGAGTAACACGTGGGTAACCTGCCCATCAGAGGGGGATAACATTCGGAAACGGATGCTAAAACCGCATAGGTCTTCGAACCGCATGGTTTGAAGAGGAAAAGAGGCGCAAGCTTCTGCTGATGGATGGACCCGCGGTGCATTAGCTAGTTGGTGAGGTAACGGCTCACCAAGGCCGTGATGCATAGCCGACCTGAGAGGGTGATCGGCCACATTGGGACTGAGACACGGCCCAAACTCCTACGGGAGGCAGCAGTAGGGAATCTTCCGCAATGGACGCAAGTCTGACGGAGCAACGCCGCGTGAGTGAAGAAGGTTTTCGGATCGTAAAACTCTGTTGTTAGAGAAGAACAAGTGCTAGAGTAACTGTTAGCGCCTTGACGGTATCTAACCAGAAAGCCACGGCTAACTACGTGCCAGCAGCCGCGGTAATACGTAGGTGGCAAGCGTTGTCCGGATTTATTGGGCGTAAAGCGAGCGCAGGCGGTTCCTTAAGTCTGATGTGAAAGCCCCCGGCTCAACCGGGGAGGGTCATTGGAAACTGGGGAACTTGAGTGCAGAAGAGGAGAGTGGAATTCCATGTGTAGCGGTGAAATGCGTAGATATATGGAGGAACACCGGTGGCGAAAGCGGCTCTCTGGCTTGTAACTGACGCTGAGGCTCGAAAGCGTGGGGAGCAAACAGGATTAGATACCCTGGTAGTCCACGCCGTAAACG
>ERZ773214.685-NODE-685-length-21131-cov-10.303188_pt1 | contig 21131 bp, 18 predicted proteins | sample MGYA00511238_ERZ773214 | MGnify/ENA primary metagenome ERZ773214 (study PRJEB29015, sample SAMEA2738157) | human oral metagenome | biome: human oral; feature: human-associated habitat; material: saliva | place: China | collected 2259 ... | reverse complement strand
GATAGGTGTCGTAAACAGAGTCGAAAATCATCGCTCGGGTCGGGGCGTCGGGGTTACCTGAAGGCGAGGGAATCTGGCGCACGATCTCATCAAGAAGAGCAGGAACGCCTTCGCCGGTTTTGCCTGAAACTCGCAGAACTTCGTCGGGCTCGACGCCAATAAGCTGACCAATTTCCTGGGCGTACTTTTCAGGCTGAGCTCCGGGAAGGTCAATCTTGTTCAGCACGGGGATGATCGTGAGGTCATTTTCCATGGCCAGGTAGAGATTTGCCAGAGTCTGGGCCTCAATCCCCTGTGCAGCATCAACAAGGAGGACCGCTCCTTCACATGCGGCCAAGGATCGCGAAACCTCGTAGGTGAAGTCGACGTGTCCGGGGGTATCGATCATATTCAGGGCGAAAGGCTCATCTTCGAAGGCCCAGGGCATACGCACTGCCTGGCTTTTGATAGTGATGCCGCGTTCGCGCTCAATATCCATACGATCCAAGTACTGATCGCGCATATCTCGACTGGCGACCACACCGGTGAGTTGGAGCATGCGGTCAGCCAGAGTGGACTTGCCGTGATCGATGTGAGCGATGATGCAGAAATTACGGATACGTTCCTGCGGAGTGGCCGCGGGTTGGATCTGCGCGAGCTGCTCAGGAGTAGGAATCGGGGACAAGCAAGACCTCCGGAAGGGTTGTGACGTCTGGTCTATCGTCCCATTAGTAAGCACCGGGGTGCCAATTCCACGCCGATAGGGTGTGCGTTCTCACCATTTATCGGGCTTTTATAGGGATATCGGAGGTCGTTCTGCGCTTCGATTTCTGCTAAAGTTGTCCTTCGGACTCCCAGCCTGGTCGGGCAGGGGGTCTGGTTAGAGTCGTTTGCGGGTGTCCCCATGCCCCAGTCCCGACACTGACACAGCCCTCACCGACCTGTACGAACGAAAGACCAAGGAGTAATCCGACTGTGGCGAACATTAAGTCTCAGATCAAGCGGATCCGCACCAACGAGAAGCGCCGTCAGCGCAACCTGGCTGTCAAGTCTGAACTGAAGACCCTGGTGCGCAGGACTCGCGAAGCCGTCGAGGCTGGCGACAAGGAAGCAGCAATCGAAGCTCTGCGCATTGCATCGCGCAAGCTCGACAAGGCCGTCTCGAAGGGTGTTATTCACCGCAACCAGGCCGCGAACCGCAAGTCCAAGCTTGCCCGTCGCGTCCAGTCGCTCGGCTGATTTAATCGCTTGATGTGGTCCTTGCAGGAAACTGCAGGGGCCACATTTTTATATGCCAAGGGTGAGTATCTTTATCTACCAAAGCTAAGGAGCCAAAGATGACCACTAATCCTTCACCCACTACTCAGCGCTACGCCGCAGGACCACACCAAGACTGGCCTCGTCTGCCAAAGGACGCCGAGCACTACCTAGACTCCCCTACCGCGGGCACTCTTCCCGCAGATATCCCGGGAGGCAGGCACGCAATCTTGGACGCGCTTGAACTTCACCCGGTAAACGGAACGCGCGCGACTGATCCGGTCCCCAACGGCTTCGAGGTGCTCTACCTTGCCGCAGGGTGCTTCTGGGGTGTTGAACGTATCTTCTGGCGCCAAAAAGGCGTGTGGGCAACAGCTGTGGGCTACATGGGCGGCGGAAACGCAAACCCCACCTACCGAGAGGTCTGTACGGGACGCACTGGCCACGCTGAGACCGTTGCTGTTGTCTATGACCCCTCCGTAACTGGCGAAGGCGGAGCGAGCCTAATCAAAACCTTCTTTGAAAACCACGATTCCACCCGCCCCAACCGTCACGGGAACGACGTGGGCACTCAGTACCGCAGTGCGATTTGGGTGACGACGCCGAGGCAGGCTGAGGTGGCATCGCTTCTACGCGCTGCGTGGGTGGCTGAGTTGGAACGCGCGGTGCCGGGGGCCCGCTGTTATACGACGATTGGCGAGGCCGGGGCCTGCTTTGCCCAGTCAGGTGGCCCTTTCTACCTGGCCGAGGACTACCACCAGGCCTACTTAGAAAAGAATCCCGATGGCTATTGCAATCACGGACCAAATGGCGTGAGCTGCCCCGTGGGAATCCTCAACATGCCCGCGCAAGTACACATCGAACCACCGAGGTAGACATCCATACGCTGCTGTGTGCTGCGGACATTTTGGGCTTGAGAGAGCCGCAATGTCCGATGCTACATTTCTCGGTCTCTATTGAGAGCAGCCCCTATGCTGGAACAAATAATTCGGGGGAGGCGTTTCCTGCCTCCCCCGAATTGTGTTTAACAGCTAGCGACTCATGCCTTTTCAGGCGTGATGGTCACGCCCTCAACGTCCATCTCGTCCAAGCTGACGGTGCGATCCTTCTTCACCAAGTGGTAGCCCAGCCAGATGAGCAAGAAGATCGGAAGGCCGATGTACGAGGAGGCAACCTGCAGGAGCTGACCACGGAAGATGGCCTCGTAATTTTGGCCCAGCAGAACGATCAAGCACATGGTGAAGGCCAAGATCGGACCGAAGGGGAAGAAGGGCGCCTTGTAGGGAAGCTCGTCAAGGGAGTGTCCCTGCTTGACGTATGCCCGGCGGAAACGCCAGTGGCATGCCGCAATGCCCAGCCAGACGATGAATCCAGAGAGGCCTGAAACGTTGAGCAACCACGTGTAGGCGGTATCTTCACTCACCAGTGCTGCAACGAATCCCAGTGCGCCAACAGCCGAGGTCGCGAGCATTGCGTAGATCGGCACACCGTGGCTGGTGACCTTTCCAAAGAAGCGAGGAGCCTGGCCGCTCAGTGCCATCGAGTGAAGCATACGAGTGGATGCGTAGAGTCCAGAGTTTCCTGCAGAGAGAATCGCGGTCAGAATGACGGCGTTCATGACGGCTGCCGCGGCGGCGACACCCATACGCTCAAAGACCAAGGTGAAGGGCGAGTATGCAATATCCGAGGCAGAATCGCGCAGCAGGTTCGGATCGGTGTAAGGAATCAGCGTTCCGATGATGGCGATTGCGCCAATGTAGAAGAACATGATGCGCCAGAACACGGTCTTGATTGCTCGGGGCACGTCGCGGCGAGGATTAGACGATTCGCCTGCTGCAACACCGACAAGTTCGGTTCCTTGGAAGGAGAAGCCTGCAATCATGAAGACCGAGATGATGGCCAAGAATCCGCCGTGGAAGGGAGCGTCACCGGCCGTCCAGTTCTGTACTCCCGGAGAGTCATTGAAGATTCCGAAAATCATCAGGGTGCCAGAAATCAGGAAGATGACGACGGTGATGACCTTGATCAGGGCGAACCAAAATTCTGCCTCGCCATAGACACGGGCACTCAAGGCATTAAGAACAGTCAGTAAGACAAGGAAGGAAATGGCCCAAACCCACGAGGGAACATCTGGCAACCAGTAAGACATCACCAATCCCGATGCTACAAGTTCAGCTGCGACGGTAATTGCCCAGTTGAACCAGTAGTTCCAGCCCATTGCAAAACCGAATGAAGGGCTGACGAAACGCGTGGCGTAGGTCTGGAAAGATCCCGCGACGGGCATGTGTGCGCTCATCTCGCCAAGAGATTGCATGAGCAGAAGGACCATGAGGCCAATAACGGCGTAGGCGGCCAAAGCACCACCGGGGCCAGCCGTTGAGATTGTTGCGCCCGAAGCGACGAAGAGGCCAGTACCAATCGCGCCACCGATCGCGATCATCTGCATGTGGCGTGCCGATAAACCACGCTTGAGTTCCGTGCGCTGGGGCTTGTCCTTGGACTGGACCTGCTGGTCAGTCTCAAGGTTCACTTCCATTGCACTGGGGTTCGGCGTTTCCATGCCGCACTCTCCTTTGGTTTATCGGTCCGCGGCCGGACGCCGCCGACTCTGGTTCCATTAGTGTGTCATCTAATGACCTATTTTTTCCAATTTGTTTACCTTTTGGACACAATTGTGAGGGAATTTATATCCGTGTTACTTCGCCAACATATTCAACCAGTAACCCTAAGCACGGCAGTATCCTTGAGAAAAATAGACAGATTCCCCAACCGTATGATTGGAATAATTATGAGGCAAAACCTCCCGAAGATGTTATGGGTATGCAGTCTGTCTCTTTCAGCACTCTGCATTGGCAGTGCAAGTTACGCAACCCCTACCCTCAGCATCGACGAAAGCTACGACTTCACCACGCCTTCGCACATGAGCTACACAGCATCTATCACTGACGCGTCAGGGACTACCCTCACGGAAGACGCGTGCAGCAAGCTCCAGCTCGGTGGAGGGACCCCCATTTTTGAGTCCAATGGATCAGCTCATACATGCAGGATTTCAGCAGATTATGAGGGTTCATCGCTCTCACAGTTCCTGACCGTCACCGATACAGGTTTTTCTTTCACATCCCAAACGTCAATAATCTTGGCGGGCATCACCTACGGGGCTAATACAAGCCAAGACAACCCAACAGTCAACATCAACGCCCAATTCCCAGAAGGATACGTACCAACATCTGCCGATACTTCCGGAGAAGTTGATCCAGCCAAGCGAACAGTGCATTGGAACAATACACCTTCCATAGTCAGCGCCACCGGAGAGGTCGGCACTGCACAACAAGCGGCTCCTTCAGCATCGACCAATGATGATCAGTCTTCTTCCCAAGACGGAAGTCGAGGGGTACCGGGGAAGTACATTGCTATTGGAGCCGCCTTCCTTGCGCCGATCATCGCTTGGACCAGAAGGCTGCGCAGGGGAAAGGATTGTCGACCCGCCCAGCACCAACAGCGCTAGCTAGGGGCTTTTACCCACTTCAAGAAACTCTCACTTCCCTACAAAACTGGATCACCTGACGCCGGTTCAGTATTCTGTTTTCTCTTTAAACATCACACACAGAGGGGGCGATTTATGAAGCGCCGCATTTTTGGATCTCTTGGAGTCATCGCGATCACCGGGGCATTGGCCCTGTCTGCTGGTACTGCCAGCGCTGATTCCACCATCACTCTTGAAGAGGAGTACAACTTCTCTTCTGCGACAAAGATGACCTACACCTTAAGGTTGAGCGATTCTTCGGGCACCGTCGTCACGAAGGAGGCATGCGAGAAGGCGCGATCAACTGGTGCAAATACAGTTTTTAAGCAGGTGAATTCCAGCACTACCTGCGCAATTTCCAAAGACGCTGATTCGGATGATATCGCAAAAACCCTGAAGGTCAGCGACGATACTTTCACTTTCGAATCACAGAGTCGCTCTGTTTTAACCGGTCTCGGTTCCCGCATGGGCATTGAAAACATGAAGGTGATTGCAACCTTCCCCAAGGGATACAGGATCGAGTCTGCAGTTGTTCCAGACGGTGGTGACACACAGATTGCCCAAACCGGCGATTCGGTTACCTGGATCAATGCGTCAACGGATGTACATGCCGAAGGCAAGATCTATTCATCTTCGTCATCCTCGACAAAGTGGATCCTCCTGCTGATCCTTGGAGTTGTTGTTATTGGCGGCATTGGCGCATTCGTTGTCGTGAGCAACCGCAAGAAGAAAGCCCAGCCGCAAACCGGCCAATTCCCACTCGCGCCCCTCGGAGGCCAGTACCCCCAAGCCTGAGTAAAACTTGTGATGCATGTGGTGGGTGGCGCACTATATACGTGCCACCCACCACACTTTTGCACTCAATTCAGCTTCTTTAAAGACTTTCGTTATTCAAACGATACTCAATTCGTCACAGCCCTTAATTACTGCTTATTCTGTGAGTAAGCTTCCCTCTAGACAAAGGAACTCTTATGAAGCGACGCACGATCGGGGCAGCAGGCGCCCTGGCACTCACGGCCAGCCTCGTGTTGGCAACTGGACCAGCTTTCGCAGACCCAGAAATCGCCGTGGAAGAGGTCTACGATTTCTCTTCTCCAACGGAAGCCAGCTACACAATAAGCACTATCGATGTCGATGGAGTTCTTATCACCAAAGAGACATGCGATAAGGCTCGACGAGGAACTGTGACTCCTACCTTCCGCACTGAAGGTTCATCGACGATCTGCGACGTGACCCAGAAGATTTCAGGTAGCAACGTTAAAGAACTTCTCACAACTTCGGGGAGCAAATTTACTTTCACGTCCGAAAGTGACGATGCATTCAAGAAACTATCAAAGACCATGGCGATCGATAAGATCCAAAAAGTAACTGCGAAGTTCGCTGGAGGCTTGGTTCCAACCTCTGCTGACAACGGCGGTAAAATCGATAAGTCAACGGGTACGGTCACTTGGACCGACGTGACAACTTCACTCAAGGTCGAAGGCAGCACGAACGGCAAGGCAGCTGCTTCTTCCACAGCGAGCTCAACAGCGAAGAGCAGCTCGACAAGCAGCGCCTCAGCAGACTCCGACTCGACCAGCAAAGCTTCCTCGACACCTGACTCCACCCCTTCTTCCTCCTCTTCCTCCTCTTCCTCCTCTTCCAGCTCGAGGTGGATCCTCCTGCTGGTCCTGGCAATCATTGTCATCGGCGGCGTTGGCGCATTCGTTGTCATCAGCAACCGCAAGAAGGCCCAACCCCAAGGCGGCCAATACCCCCAGGGCCAGTACCCCGTCCAACCCCTGGGCGGCCAATACCCCGAGCAAGGCCAGTACCCGCAAGCACCCCAGCCCGGCCAGTACCCGGCGCCGACAGGACAGCCCCAGCCCGGTCTATACCCCGAGCAGGGACAATACCCGGCACCTCAACCCGGACAGTACCCGCAGGCACCCCAGCCCGGCCAGTACCCCGAGCAAGGCCAGTACCCGCAGGCACCCCAGCCCGGTCAGTACCCCGAGCAAGGCCAGTACCCGGGACAATACCCACAAGCCTGAGTAGCGCTCGCTCTCAGTTGTGAAAACTTTTCGGGGCGACCGCGCGCAGCCGCGGTCGCCCCGATGGCAGTTAACCCCTCATAGGAGCATGACATGTCTTTCCCTTTGACGAAGCGAGTTGCGACCTTCTCTCTTGCCGGCATGTGTGCTTTGGCGATGGTTGTGCCAGCGATCAATGCTCCATCAGCTCATGCGGCAGGCCATCGTTTCAGTATCTCCGAGACTTTCTGGATCCGAGTTGACGGACGCGTCACTCACCAGTTTTTGCTCATCGAGCAGTCCGACTTCCTCAGTGAGGAAGTCTGCGAGTCTCTCCCCGTGGCATTGGAGTGGTCTCGCGTCACCTTCAGCGCCTCACCAACCTCAACTCGATGCACCATCGACACCGATTTCAATCGCCATGTGAATCCCTATGCAGCTGTCGATCAGAATCGAACAGTAACTTTTGCCGCTCGCCCCATTGCGCTTGAAGACCTCGGTCTTGAACTTCCCGAGGATGCGACTCTCACTTACCAGTCCGTGAGCCTTTCAGGAAGAGGGTTCCACGCGACACGGGTAACGGAGGGAGCAGAAACCCGCCAGGACAGCACAGGTGATAACGTCTCCTGGAAAAATATCGGAAAGGATGTCGTCGCCGCTGAGGGGACGATCGACGTCGACAACGATTTCCACACCCAAGAACGCAAGACCTATCAAGGTATTGAAGCCGTTGATATGCCCGGAAATTTGCAAGACGCTTCCTCTACTGTCAAAGCAAACGCAAGCAGCTCTAGCAGCCCCTCCCCTTCTTCGAAGTCGGCGTCTTCAGGCTCAAGCACCCCGGGAATGACGTCCGGCCTCACGCAATTCTTCATTCGCTTGCTCCCAGCGATCGTCATATTTGGCGGTGCGACGTTTATAACAAGGTATTCCGCTCACCGGCGTCGCAAGAACAAATACCAGAGCGGCGGATTCCCCGTACGCGTGCCTACACCGCTTTCCTCCCGCAGCGAGCCGGGGGCTCCTTCCCATACGCCAAGCCCCTTCAGCGTGAGTGGAAAAGATACCTCTGCCAGCGCGTTTTCAACAGGATCGCCGGCCCCCTCAACAAGCACGCCGCACGGCACTGTGCCCGCCGATCCCCACCTCGCGCCCAGCGATTCCAAGCCGGCCTCGGCCTCGCAAATTCCAGCTTCTCCCTCGCCTGCTACGTCTTCAGAGCCGTACAACCCCTATGCGCCGCCCTCTGATCCCACTTATTCTCTGCCCTCAGCGGCAAGCCCCGCGGAAGCCGCCGATTCAGCACCAGACCCGTACTCGACCGACTGGCGAAATTCCCTCTAGGAGCACCTCATGCTTTTTTCTTTCCCGAGGCCGGCAGCGCGCTCTTTCCTTGCCTGTGCTTTTGCGTGTGGGTTCCTTGTCACGATTGGCTTGTCTGCCCCTACTCATGCTCAAGAGCAAGAGGTATCGATTATTGAAAGCGTGTACGTACGCAGTAGCGGACGTAGCCAATACGAGCTATCGGTCTTTGACCGCACTCAAACCATGACCGAAGCTGCCTGCGAGGCAGTCCCCTTGGCTCAACAGTGGTCGGTTGTCGAATTCGAAGCCAATTCTTCTTACAACTATTGCCACATCGAAACCGATTTCAACCGACACAAGAATCCCTATGTGGCGGTTGACTCAAGTGGACACGTCACTTTCGCCGCACAGCCTGTGAAAATTGAAGACCTCAACCTCGGTCTTCCCAGCAATACCGTTGTTTCTTCGCATCGGTTTTCTTTCATGGGGAGGAACCTAAATACATCGCTTGTGAGCGAAGGTGCCTCGGTGCGTCGTGATGATTCTGGCGACACCATTAACTGGGATGAGGTTTCTGAAGAAGTGGTCGCTGCCGAAGGAACGGTGGAAATCGACAACCGCTTCCGCACTCAAGAACGCGAGGACTTTAACGGCATTAGCGCTGTTAAAGTGCCCACTGATCTCCAGGCCCCCAGTGTCACGACTCCGTCCACCAGCAATGTTCAAGGAACCGGGGCGCTAGGGCGCCCACTCTATGGAACTCCAGGTATGCATTTGGTTCTTTTCTCCTGTTTATTCATCACCGCCGTTCTCGTGGTGATTTCTGCAGCTTTGATCTCACGCAGGAGGAAAAAGAAGGCCGGCTTCTACCAAGGCGGTTTCACCTCATACCAAGCTGGAGTGCCCTTCCCCCAACCATACGGTTCGACGACGCCCACAGGCACCTATACGCCGACCAGTATGGGCACACAGGCAGGATCAGGACCCACTTCGCCCTACCAGGGTTCGACCTCCGCTGGCACGCAAGCGACTTCTCCCTCTTCAACCGGCTGGCGCAACCCATTTGAGCCGCCAAAGAACTGAGCGTTTTCTACCGATACAGCTGGAGTCCTCCTCGACCTCACCCCACACAGGAGGGCTCGCTCCCACTAGACTGGCCACAGCCTCGGCAATGATCTTGGAAGGACTCATATGCGATCCACTCTGATGCGACGCGTGGCGCGCCTGCTGGGTATGTCAGCCTGTACGTTCCTCGTTGCCGGCGGTGCGTCCACCCTGATGGCGACACCCACACTGGCTGACAATGCCTATGTATCCATTGTCGAGAGCGTCGTCTTCAGCGATATCGGACTCATCAGCTATGAGCTCAACATCATAGATTCCTCTCACACAATGACCGAAGAGGCATGCCATTCTCTGCCCCAGACGAACCTCGGCGCGGAAACAACCTTCTCAAATGACAATAACCAGTCATATTGCAGGATTAGCGCAAAATTCATGGGCGATAATCCCTACCTAGCGATCAATAAACAGGGCGATTTCACCTTTGCCACACGCCCGGTAACTGCTGAGGATCTCCATCTTTCTTTCCCTGCAGATACAGATATCAAAGGCATGCGTTCCATCAATTTCAACGTACCGAACGCCGCAATTACCCAGATTTCATCGCAGGGTTATATTGCCGATGGCGGCAATCGCAGAGTCGTTGTTCAGTGGAGCGGCGATGCACTGAGTGCTCCCGTCGCAGCTATTGGCACGCTCAAGGTGCACTCAAATTTCCAAGCGATTCGCCGCACGGAGCTCGGGGGTATTTCACCAGTTGATGTGCCTAGTGACCTCACGACCGTCAATCAAGCGACCTCGGCTCCGTCCAAAGCCGCGTCGCGACGTGCAACAAGTTCGCAGAATTCAAACTCCACGCCTGACGTCATTTCGTTCTTTGAGGCCGTCTTGAGTTCGCTTCAAAAATACGGCGGTCTTCCGATAGCCATCATCTTTATCGCGATTGTCTGGGGCTTTGACTCACTCAAAAAGAAGAAGAGGAAGAAGCAAAAGAAGGCAGAGCCGTCGCCGCTCGCTATTCCCCAGTACTACGAGCCAGCTCGACCGCCTGCCCAGCCAAGCTCAGAGAATCCTTTTGATGTGAGTTCTCAGCCTGTTACCGAGGCCGAGGCCTCCACTTCCCTCCACGATCCCGAGCCCTTCCCTTCCCCGACCCCACCGGAGCGTAATCCCTTCGCCCTCGAGCCTGCGTCCAGCACCCCGGATATTCCTTCGATTCCCGAGGCAGCGTCGGCAGCCGAGGCCGCGGATGATCCTTTCCGGCCTTCTCCTTCCGCACAGGGCGGGGCTGCATCGAGCAAACCCTCAGAGGGACGCAATCGTTTTGCACCTCCGGAGGAATGACCTCAGACTCACGTGTTCACAGTCGCAGGAAATCACGAGAAACTAAGGAATTACTCATGAGAGCATCTATTTCCAGACGAAACCGCATTTTGCTGAGCATTACGGCCTGTGCGCTCATGATTTCCGCTTCCTTATTCGGGGCATCGCCCGCTCATGCTGTTCGCAATCAGGCGGAGATCAGAGAGTTTTTCATGATTTTGTCGGACGGCAACGTCAGCCACACCATTACGGTAATCGACTATTCAAAGACACTCACCCAAGATGCTTGTGACGCATCTCCCATGGTCCAACAATGGTCTCAGACTCGCTTCACCGATGACTCATATTTGAAACAATGCGAAATTACTACGGATTTCAAGCGTGCAACAAACCCGTACGTTGGAGTCGATCAGGATGGAAAGGTGACCTTTGCTGCGGCTCCGCTGGAGCTCAAAGACCTCTCGCTTGGCCTGCCCGAAGATATTTCCGTGATAGCACGTCGAGTTGATTTCACCGGCGGATACCTAGCCATCACAAAGGGCACGAAAGGCGCGGAACTCGTCGAAAGCAACCCGACGAGTGATTCGGTGAGATGGATTAATGACCTCGGTTCGGTCGTCGGTGCCGAAGGATATATCCCAGGTTCTTCTTCTTATTCCCACCCGATTGAGCGCAAAGATTTCAACGAACTTACGGCTGTTCCAGTGCCGACCGAAATGACGGATTTTCCGCATTCACGCACTATTGCGGCGCCGACGTCATACACTCCTTCACCTTCAGCAAGCTCATACACTCCTTCGTCTACAGCAAGCTCGCCATCACCCTTTAGTCTTGGGTGGCTGATCAACCGGGTCATCAACCCCGTAATCGGCGTGGGACTGGGGGGGTTTTTCGTGTGGTGCATGTGGTGGATACTGAAGAAGGGTCTAGAACGAAATAAGACTCAGGCGGGGATCCTTGTCCCCTCCGACTACCAAGCTCAGTCTTCGGCGTCCCCTACACCCACCCCGACCGTTCAAGAACCTCACAATCCTTTCGATTCGGAGTGGCGTAACCCTTCGGATTAAATCGAGCAGGACTCCAGGCACACCATTGGATCTCAGCTCACCTTGAGGAGAATTTATGCACCCCTATCACAGATACCTTCACCACCTGCAGACTGGGACAGCTATGTGCGCTTCTGTGATCGCCCTGTCGCTTCTCACCGCTACCCCCGGTTATAGCGCCGAAAACGAAGTAAAAATTGAGGAAGTCTTCACAATTCGTGAGCCAAATTCGGTCAGCTATCAAGTAACGGTGCATGATTTTTCGAAGACACTGACTGAAGAGGCCTGCCAAGCTTCTGCCCTTGCGCTGGATTGGTCGTCGGTGACTTTTACTCAAGCGACATATTCGAACGATTGCACGATGCACACGGAATTTAATCGCTACGCGAATCCCTATGTTGGTATCGACCAAGACGGGAAGTTGACATTCGCTACGTCACCACTGACCTTGGAGAAGCTGTCTTTGGGTCTTCCCGAAAATACAGTCGTCTCACGTCAGAGCGTCACGCTTTCAGGGTTTTATATGCGTTTCATTAAAACCAGCAGCGGTGCTCAGCTAGATGACAGCCACCCTAACTTCAGTACCGTGGAGTGGACAGATATTCGCACCCCCACCATCGCTGCTGAGGGAATTGTAGAAAAAGCGAAGAATTTCCACACCATCGAACGCAAAAACTTCAATGGGGTTGTCGCAGTCCCCATGCCAACGAATCTTCAAGACGCCCAGTACGCGCGCAGCGCTACCGCTACAAGTTCGCCCACGACTCAATCACCATCGTCCTCTTCCCAAGGATCATTCACCCGACTGGTTCTAGTAATGACGATGACCATTTTACTTCCAGCATCCGTAATCGGTCTCGTGCGTACATGGTTCGATAGGCGTCAGAAGCTTAAGTCCAAGACGAAGACTCCCACAGCTCCATCCCCCCTCAGTTCCTCCCCTATTCCAAGCGCGATGGGACCATCTGCTCGCACTTCCCAGAATCCTTTTGCGACGGAGTGGGAAGGCGAATCGGATGCAACAGGCGATGCTCAGGGAGGCTCCGAAAAAGCGGGTTCTACGCCTACGGATTTCCCCGGAGGTCATGGAGATTCACCGCGAAATCCCTACGGACCGCCAACTAGCTAAGAACTCTGCTTCAGCATTTTTGCCACACTAAAACAATTCGATATGCTTGCAGAAGCTTGATTCAATTTCGAAGGATGTCTCAATGAAGCGTTTGTACTCGACGGCAGCCGCACTTGTGCTTGCCGGAGCGCTCGTTCTGCCAACAGCGACGAGCGCACAGGCAGCTAATTCAGATCTGACCGTCTCCGTAACTTTGAGCGTCTATAACAAGGGAAGTGTCGGCAAGGCTTTCGACATTTACGACCGCTCCAAGCAAATCGATGAGGGAAAATGTAAATCCTTCTCGAATGGGAATGGCGACTACCGCATCGAATTCGCGCAGGGTGATAACTTCACTCGCTGCTCGGTTTTCCCACCCTTCGAAAGTGGGGATGCCGTCGGAAAGTACTATTCGCTGACCGAACAGGGCGATTTCACCTTGGTCTATTCCGCAGACCAGTTGATGAAAGAGACTGACTTCCTAGGCCGCCAGCGCGATATTGGTTTCATCAATGTCAACCCGCTGGTATTCGAACTTGATACTGCCTCTGAAGGTGCCCAGTTCCACGATGAAGACCGCGCAAAGCGTGGCACCAGCGACTACTCGCCGGTTCATCAGGTCGTGACGTGGCAAAAGCCCACCGGAAAGGTGGCAGTCCACGGTAAGAAGACGAGCTCCTATCAGGGCCCTGCCACGGTGAATGGGCAATTTGGAACTGATATTCCTACCCTCAGCCCGCTGCCCGAGCCCGCTCCCGAACCAACTGCGCCTGACCGCAACCGCACAGCTCCGTCGACTCCGGCTTCTTCGTCGTTCTCATCGTCACTGATCTGGATTATCGGTGGTGTCGTAGCAGGTGTTCTGGTGGTTGGAGCACTGGTTATTTTCGTTCTTCGCCGTCTTTCTTCCGCTTCCAAGAGTGCTGACCAAGCATCGGGAGATGAACAGGCACATGCAGCAGCTCTGTCGACGCGCGAACGCACTCGTGAAGATAAGCGTCGCGAGCGCGATGAGCGAAAGCGTGCAAAGGCAGCGGCAAAGGCAGCTCGCCAGCAGAGCAGCGCACCCGGTGCAATTCCTCAGGGTTCAGCTCCGCTAGGCACAGCTCCCCAGAGTGCCGCTCCCGTTACTTTCCAGACTCCTGCTCAACCTGCAGCTCAGCCCGCAGCCCCTGCTGCCCAGGCTGCCGTTCCGGCTGCTCAGCAACAGACGCCGCAGCCTCAAACTCAGGCACCGGCAGCGCAACCTCAGTCGGTATCGACGCAAGCTGCTACACCGCAGAAACAGACCGAAGCACCTGCAGTGCACATTCCTCCGGCACCGAAGTCAGCCCCTTCGCCGGCCCATCATTCTGCGGTTTCCCAGCCTGAAGCTCAAACACCGAACCAATCGGTATCTTCCGTACAACCGACAACCGAACCCGTGCAGGCAAAGCCCCAGGTGGAAGAGCCAGCGGCTGCAGCGGCCTCAACCCCTACGGCAGCTGCTCCGGCACCAGCTGCTGCTCAGTCGCAGCCTGAGCAAGGCGCGCAGCAGCAGCAGTGGAGCCAGCCTCCTCAGCCTTCCCAGTCCCCCGCGCCTCAACCTGCCCCGCAGCAGTCGGGACAGACCCAAACACCTCAAAGCACTCCTCTTGCAGCCCCGCAGCAGTGGGGACAACAACCGCAGCAGCAACAGCAGCAACCCGCACCGCAACAATGGGGACAACAGGGATACGCTGCCATTCCCAGCCAGCAGCAAGCACCTCGCCAGCAATGGGGACAGCCAATTCCTCCCCAACAGCTGCAACAGCTGCAACAGCAAGGTATGAGCTTCCGCGGTCAAAGTATTGTTCCGCCGGCTCCGCAACAAAGCCAGCAGCCTCAGGCTCAGGGCTCTCCTTACGGTGCCCCTCAGCAGTGGGGCCAGCAACCCGCACAGGGCCAGCAGCCTGGGCAAAACCAGCAGTGGCGGTCGCAGAGTCAGATCCCAGCTCAACAGCAATGGCAGCAGAGTGCACAGCCCTCTCACAACCCCTACGGACCTGCTTCACAGCAGCAGGGCCAGCAATGGGGCGGACCCGCACAGCAGCCCTACGGCCCCGGACAACAGCAAGGCCAGCAGTGGCAGCAGTGGCAGCAGGGACAGTCCGCTCAACAGGCGCAGCAGTGGGGCGGACAGCCAACCCAGCAGCCCTACGGCCCCGGCCAGCAACAGGGGCAGCAGTGGCAGCCTCAAAGCGGTCAGGGCGCCCAGAATGGGCAGCAAGGCCAGCCCGGCCAACCGCAGCAAGGCCAACAGCCAAATCCCTGGGCACAGGGACCCACGCAGCAATGACGAGCCAGAGAGCTCAAGGATAGGTTGAGGGCTTGGTATCACGTGATACCAAGCCCTCAACCTCTTCGTAGAAACCTTTAACGCGCTCTTCCCTCCATTAAGAACGCGCCAGAAGACCTCTACTCGATTACCTTCTCAAAAGACCACACAGGCACATCGTTGCCGTCTAAAGACACCGAGTGCTCGCCAACAATTCTGTATCCCGCACTCGAATAAAAGTGCGCATTCCTTGGGGTACACGTAATAAATGCGAGGCAGCCTCCCCCATGGGAACGAATGTATCCCTCAATCCCACGTTCAAGGAAAAGTCTGCCAAGGCCTCGGTGTTGAAATTCCGGATCAACTGCGATCACCGTCAGGAACCACTGAAAATCCGATGCTTTGCGGACAACTGAATCCGCGGCCTCGGTAAAAGAGAAGAAACGCACCAAGCGGTCAAAGCGCATGTATCCAAGGAGCGGCCTGCAGTAACGCAAGTACTCAAGCAGCCCCGGTGGGCGACGGTTCAGCAGTGCGACCCCAAGGATTCTCCCCTGATCTTCTAAGACCAAAACCGTGTGATAACGCACGAATACGCGGATCATGACGGCGTGAAGATCACGAATCCAGTCGGCGAATTTTTCGGGTTCAGCAAGTAACCCTTTCACCGCCGTGTGAAGAGGGTAATTTTCGAAGGCTGCACCCGCGAGATCAGCGAGCTTATCTATCTGGTCCTCGCGCGCAGAGTAAACATGCATGCCCTTCCCCGATCGTCGAATCCTCATGTCTGAGTATGAGTGGATACTGAGGTTTTGAGGCTAATGCATCAACCTGCACCTGTACTGTCTACAGACAGTATGAAGGCAGGGCAAAAGCCTCGCAACAGTTTGCATTCATAAATGTATCGGGAATTTTTTGAGGAAATTTCAGGCGGGTATCCGATCGCACTTACTAGCGGTAACCTGAAAATATGTGGCTTCTCTTCGCCTTAGGTTCAGCATTCTTCGCTGGCATCACCGCTGTACTTGCGAAGCTTGGAATCCACGGCCACGATTCAACGCTTGTCACCGCATTGAGAACTTCTGTCGTTTTCCTCGGTGCATGGATTGTGGCAGCTATCAGCATCAATGGCCACTTTGCCTCCGAGCTCACCGCTATTGCACCCAGCACCTACCTCTTTCTTTTCCTCTCCGGGCTTGCAACCGGCGCATCGTGGCTCTGCTTCTTCGCTGCCCTCTCTCGCGCTCCGGTAACTGTGGTAAGTCCAATCGATAAGTCTTCGACCATCATTGCCATCGCCTTCGCAGTCTTTTTCTTAGGTGAAAGACTCTCCCCCATCGCTTGCGTCGGCGTGCTCGCTCTGACAGCTGGAATCGGCTTGACTCTCGAGCCGGGAATGCTGAGCGGGCTTTTCAGCCAGCATACAAAGCGCCCCGCGAACGCCCCGCTGCCCGACGCACAGAAGGCTTCTACGGCCTCGTGGATGATCTTTGCGCTAGCATCTGCAATCTTCGCTGCCCTCACCTCAATCCTCGGGAAAGTAGGAATCACAGGGGTCGACTCCAACCTGGGAACAGCAATCAGAACTTCCGTTGTTTTGCTCATGGCCTGGATCGTTGTCGCGCTTCATGCAAAACCGGCGCAAGTCCGCACTATTCCGCTGCGCGACCACGCATGGATCGCAGCTTCAGGAATCGCAACCACGGCCTCGTGGCTGTGCTACTACCGAGCACTCCAGGCGGGCCCCGCGTCCGTAGTTATCCCCATCGACAAGCTCTCAATACTGGTGACAGTTGCCTTTTCGGCACTCATGTTGCGTGAGGGCGTCTCGGGACGGTATTTATTGGGAATCGCTGGTATGTGTGCTGGGGCCGTACTGATGGTCATCGGCTAGCCCGAGGAGGGAAAGTTATGCTGCGCCGCGCAACACCCGAAGATGCAGAGGCACTATCCGCGCTTGCGTCCACGTGCTTCATTCAGACTTTTGGGCAGCTTTATTCTTCCGAAGACCTTGATCGTTTCATTCACGAGGCCTACTCCCCCGAAGTCCTTCGCGTGGAGCTTGCGGACCCCGCGCGCCCCACCTGGCTGTTTTTCCTTGAGAAAAGCGAGGCCGACGCCACTGTGCCAGGAAGCGCTAATGCGCACACAGCCTCGGAAGGCAAACTGATTGGCTACGTGACCGTTTGCCCCGCGCACCTCCCTCACCCCGACGTGAAGCCCACCGATGGCGAAGTGCAGCGCCTGTATTTGCTGCGGGAATACCAAGGTGGCGGGCGCGGTTCACGGATGCTTGAACATGCGCTAAATTGGCTCGAGGCAGACGGGCCGCGAACGCTTTGGATTGGCGTATGGAGCGAGAACTACGGCGCACAGAGGTTGTACGGTCGCTACGGTTTCACGAAGGTCGGTGAGTACTCATTCATGGTCGGCGATCATGCTGACCGCGAGTTCATTTTGCGGCGCGATGCCGCGGTTCAGGAGTTCTAATGAAGACAGCACACTGGCATGCACTTTTGCTCACAGGAGCGGGGGTTATGCATTTCAAGGCCCCTCAGGTTTACGACGCGATTGTGCCACGTAGCCTTCCCGGGAACGCGCGAACCTACACCTTGGTGAGCGGCGCGGCCGAGTTGGCAATTGCCGCTGGCCTTGCACTTCCATTGACGAGGCGACTGGCCGGTTTGGCCGCGAGCGCACTGTACGTCGCGGTCTTCCCCGCGAATATCAAGATGGCTGCGGATTATCGCAAGGAAGGCAAGCCTGCGACCGCACAGGCACTTGCGTATGCTCGGCTGCCGCTTCAGATTCCTCTGATTCGCGGGGCGTGGAGGGTGTTTCGAGGGAAGTAGGAGGGCTCAGTTACTCACTTGCTCCCACTCCGCGGCGTCGAGGCCCGGAGGAGGGAGCTGACGCAGGTGCTGCTTGAGTCGTGTCGCTTGAGTTTGCAGAGCAACGAAGGTCATTCCACCCGAGATCACTCCCCCAATCAGGGGAACGATCTTTGACACGGTTTTCGCCATGCTCTGTTTCGTGACTGAAACACCAATGACCTTCAGAGACTTCTTGACGACCGGATACCACGTCGTCTTCATGAGAGCTTTGCGCGCGATCCTCTTTTCGATAGCCGGTGCAACGATCAATCGCGCAAAGTCGCGCAGTGACTCTGCAGCGCCTCCAACTCCCAGCATGACGCCAAAGAAGAGGCCCATTTGAGCGATCGTCTCATCATCGACATCGTCCAAATCCGTTAAGAATTCTTTCCACCCGTACAGGTACGCAAGCTTTTGCATGATCCGCAGCGAGTGAACGTAGTACTGAGTGAGGTCGGCGGGCACGGTTCCGAGCATCACGAGGCCACCGGGGATTCCTGCAGCAAACGAGAGCGCGGTAGATTTCTTCGTTTCGAATGAGATCACGTCATTTGCCAGTTTGTCCAAGGACTTGGGCGAAACTCCAGCCGAGAGTGGATTGCTGGCAATAGCACGCTCAATCTCGGCATCGCTCAGGTGGAGTTTTCGCAGTTCCTGGCGCAGGAAGTCCTCGCGTGAGATCCGTACTCCCCGCAGGCGAACCAGCTTCTTCAAGAAGAAAACCGCGTAAACCGAGGCCTGCTGGTCCTGGTCTGAAGATGCCTCAGAAACCAGGGAAACCACACCGTCTTCCTCGATGATTTCACCTTCGATGATCGGTTCGACAGCGAGCTCGTCTTCGCCTTTAATATTCCCCTGGGCCATTCTTGCCTCTTTTCAGTCAGTGACACCCAAAACAGGTAGTGCGATTCTACTGGAAGCAGGCACTACCCACGCTTCGTGGGATACCGCCGATCCTCGCCCTTCCACCAGGGCATCCATGAGGCGTATCCATCGGCAGGCGCAGTATTGGACGAGGGCTCAAAACCAAGCTCTTCAGGAGTCTGCGGAATTCCGTCGACCAGGAAATACTTATCCTTATCGTCGCAGTGCTCGCGCACAATCGTGCGGAACTCCCCCAGCTCACAGTACAAAACTCCGGTGATCGGATTGCGTTTGAACACCACGATCTTGTAGAGCCAGTAGACAAAGAGCATCACGTTCGCCACCAATGCGACCACTGCGCACGCAATATTCGCCCGCGGGTCCATGGTCGCAAAGTTAAAGATATCCGAGGGCGGCACCAAGACCTCGGGAAGCAAAGTATTCATCGAAATCCAGAAGACCAGCGTGAAGCAGCGGAACCAGATCCACTGTCCCTTCGCCCAAGTGAACGCAGGGATCGTGCAGGCCAGCAGCAGGGCAAGAGTGCAGTACCACGTGTAGTCAGCCAGCGAATTGTAAAGGAACGCATGGTTCCACAGGTCGTAAGCAATCACCCACGGCCACACCATGTCCACCCAGATCAGCCCGCGGACCTTCTGCTTGCCCGGCGAGGTTGCGATGATTTTTCCGAGGCCGGTGATCGTGATGATATTGAGCAGGCCGGCCAGCGCGGATAGTAGGTTCCAGTAGCCACCGATCGTACGGAATCCAGTTTCAGGATCAATACCAACGTGGTGAGAAGACAGGTTCGCTGCAACTTCCTGATACCACTGCATTGAATGGAGCTCTGCGCTGACGCCTCGCGCCTCGGGCAGGCCCGCGATCATGTCGATCGTGTGGGAGTCATTGACGGACTTCAGGCACTGCCAGTCGGCGCCGCACGTATAGTAGGTGTCAGCATTGAAGTAGATCGTGAGGTCCCGGATGTTCGCTTCCATGATGTTGACGGCCAAGCCGATCCACAGTGCCACGCCCAACCAAATCGCATATTTGTGTGCTTTGTCCGGGTTGCGTTTGGCGTAAACCAAGACGGTTCCGGTCATGGTGGCGGTCAGGATCATGATCGCGTACTTACCGAATGGGAACCAGCCAACCATGGGAGTTCCATGGATCCACGCATAGGGCATGAGCAAAATGCCGCCAACCGTCCACACGGCAAAGATCGTCCAGTTCCATCGGCGATTGATCTCGGCGACAAGGATTTGCGCGAGCAAGACGAGTAGCCAGATGAGATAGACCTTTGGGGTTCCGAGCTCCCAGAGGAAGAGCGAGTCCACAGCATTCTCCTTCGAACCTGTAACTAAGCTGAATATTTTCGTCTATCATAGTGCCTAAATCACACAAATATGTGAGCTTTACTACATATATAGAAGAGTGCGGGGATGCCGTTTCGCTTCACCCCCACACGCAACCCACACACTGACCCTCAAGGAGGAGGATCATGAAACGACACTCGTCACGCTTTGGCACGCTCTGCCGCCTCGGCCTCGTCACAGGAAGCGCACTCCTCGGCGGAATGTACGCATTCAGCCAGCTCAGCGGCAAAGCCACCCCCGAAGAACAGGCCTGGCGCTACCCGGGCGACGACCTCATCGACGCCAACTACGACAACGGGTATTCCTCCACCTACGCGATCACCATCGACGCCCCCGCCTACGCAGTGTGGCGCCTCTTCAAGCAGATCGGTGCGGAAAAATCCGGGTCGTTCTCCTCCGAATTCCTCGAGCGCGTCTTCGCGCGACTCCCCTTCTTCAACTCTTACGAGATTCAAGAAGAGTTTCAGCAGCCCGATTCCATGATGCCCGGCGACATCGCCGCCTTCGATTTCCACGGCATGTCCATGGAATGGGCCGACGTCGTGCCCGGCAAGTACATGGTCCAGTGGGTCGACACAAAGAACCCACCCAAGGCCCCAGGTTCCTACGCCTTCCGCTTCCCCGGCATGAAGCATTTCGCGGCAGCATGGTGCTTCTACATGGTTCCCCTGGAGGGTGGCCGCACGCGCCTGATCAACCACTGGCGCATCGGCTACGAACCACCCTCGCCCGCAATGACCGCGCTCAACTGGGTGAACATCGAGTTCATCGGCGGCTGCATGACGCACCTGCAAAACCTCTACGTCAAGCGCGTCCTTGAGTTCCGCAAGAAGCAACACCTGACGGGTCGTTTCATGCGAGGCATGCTCGGCGGCCGTTTCTTTAACAGCGAGACTCCGGCCGGTCGCTACGATGGCACTCCCCTCTTCGAGGACACCTACACCCAGTGGTTCCGGTTCGGACGCAGCGCCCCTGCCGTCGCCGAGATCCGACCGCCCGTCACCAACGATCCTTCGTGGCCGCCGACGGGCCCGGGCACGCCGTGGGAAAGTGAAGTTGACGCCTCGTACTTCGAAGGATGGAGCGAGCCCGCATTCTCGTGGGATG
>ERZ773214.677-NODE-677-length-21225-cov-7.636656_pt1 | contig 21225 bp, 13 predicted proteins | sample MGYA00511238_ERZ773214 | MGnify/ENA primary metagenome ERZ773214 (study PRJEB29015, sample SAMEA2738157) | human oral metagenome | biome: human oral; feature: human-associated habitat; material: saliva | place: China | collected 2259 ... | reverse complement strand
CATAAGTGTGGTAAAATCAATATTTGGAATGATAAATTCCTCCCTTCATAGTGATGTTTTAAGACTGCAAATCAATCATATCCTATGGAGGGATTTTTTCACCCACACGATAATTTAGAGTGCCGTATACTTTTGATACAATGCCCTGCGCACTGTGGTGTAGAAAAGTATCTAAAATAAAGGCTTTAAGCAGATTTGGACGGTCTGCCGAAAGCCTTCTTTTTGTTTATGACTTTTTTCTGAAACGAGCGTCTGTAGATTTGAACCCGACCACAGTTTCAATTTCGATGGGTTCAGAAATCAAGTGAACCCGCAAGGGAAAATAAAATGGTTATGCGACTTCTTAAACGCCTAACGGAAGAGTGCCTTGCTGCGCCGTCATCGGTTCATCATCCAGGATGTGCGAACTGACGATGCGGCTTCCTGCGTACATCAGATACTTTACGCCGCTTGCCACAGCCATCTCTTCGGCGGCTGCCTGCTTTGCCTTTACCACGGTGTCATCAATCTTGTTGTCTCCTTTGACCTCGATAAGCTGATAGGGGCCGTCCATCATCTTCGCAAGGAAGTCGGGATAATACTGACGGATTCTGCCGGACTCCGGGTCGTAGTAGTGGACAGAGAGGTCACCTTGGTTCGATGTGAACATACCTGTGAAATACACCTCTGCGACATTGCCGCTCGTGATGTACTGCATGAAACATTCCTTCTCCGGGATGGAATCGAAGCAGTAAGTGTCGGCGTGGAAGCTCTTCTTAAGTTGCTCCGGCGTGAAGCCTGGATAGCGGTTAGTAAGCACAAGGTCATCCTTTGCGGAGAATTCATAGTAGCCTGCATCCTTCGGCTTACGCAGTAGAACCAGTTCTTTGTCCTCGGTCTTCAGTTCTGAGGTAATGTCGAAGAGCGCATGGAACACAGCCGGGATGATGTAATCATCAAGAACTGCGTTATAGCGGTTGACCGCATCAAGAACTGTGTCGATTCCATCTACAGATTCACGGAGTATTCTTGCCGCGAGAACACAGGAGATATTCAGATAACGTGCCACCTCTCCCGCAAGAGAGAATTCGCTGTACTTCATGTTCTCCTGGAGATAGTCGATGTTCTTCTCCTTGACCGTGCTATCGCGGGCAAGGCTGTCACGCTCGTACATGATGCTTGCGTACTTTGAAAGGTCAGTATCTGTCAGCTTGAAATCAACAGGCTCGGAGTATTCCTTTTCGTGGAGCGTATACTCATGCCACACACGCTTGAGGGTAATCGTCCTCGGCGGCGGCAGGACACGCACCTGGTACTTATGACGATCAGCATTGGACGGATTCTTGATGTCCTTGATTTCCATGTTGAAGTTCTTATGAAGCTCATCGTCCAAGGTATCGTAGTTTTCTTTGGAAAGAAATACCGTGGCCGTCAGGTGCTCATCCGTGATTGCACGTAGACAACGCATCGTAGCCTGGAGAACGAATATTTTTGACTTCGGGCTGCGGAAAAGTGCCACGCCAAACAGAGAGCGGCAGTTCCATCCTTCCTTGCCTTTCTCGACAAGGATAATGAACTGTTTTTCGTTGCCTTCCGTTCCAGGAACATCAAGGTTATTGAAGTCCCTAATGTCATCGCTCTTTGTATATTTGGCATCGCCGACATTTAAGAGAATCTTCGATGCAGGGATACCGAGATTGGCGAGTATCCTCTCAAGTGCAGGCTTGATCTCTGTCGCAGCTTCCTCAACGCCTGCCGCATAGATGGCAAGTTTCGGATTCAGACCTTCGTATGTCTTACCGCCGTAACGCTCCCAAAATGTGGATACCACGGCTTTGAGGAATTCATCGCTCTTGACATTCTCGAAGCCGAGCGGGTCTGCGTCCTTCAAGAAGCCGTTCCAGATGGATTCACGGAGACCGTAGGCGTAGACCACCTCCGGCAAAAGCTGATTCTTGACATACGGTGTACCCGTGTAGTTATAACAAGCCACGATGGATGTGTTTGCTGCAAGCAGATTGATGGTATCACGGAGGCTTGTCTTATTCGCTCCGCTCGACCTGATCTGCTTTTCCAGGTCTGTACCGAAGAGGTGGTGAGCCTCATCAACATAGACGCCGAGCTGCGGAAGACGGCACAGCTTCTTGAAACGCTGGTTATCCATCAGTGTGGTATCGTCCCATGCGTCATCATCTTCCTCATCGCCACCTGCGCTGTAAACAGCGGAAAGCAGAGAGCCGGAGCCGCTGAAGAGCGTCTCGGCAGCGGATGTTTCCTTACGCTTTTTCTTTACGATGATTTTCTGCGTGTTGGAGATGATGATGTTGAAATCGGAATCATCAATCGTGTGCAGAATAGTACCTGTCTCGTCCAGGAAGTGGAACTTGATATTTGAATCAAGCACACGGGCATACTCCGGCGGCACGACCTTCGTCTTATCAAAGGTCATGATTTCACGGAGCGACTGGAGGACGGTCTTGTCCGGCGCGAACACGAGAGCATTATGGCAGAAACGCTTGTCCCTCGGATACTTCTTCGCAAGCAGGAACTCATAGAAGATGCAGGTAGCCATGAGGATGGTTTTGCCAAGTCCCATCGTGAGGGCGTAGATGTAGTTTGGGTAGTCCTCGCGGTACTTCTTCATCTGCTTGAAGAGCGTGTCGGTATGTTTCTCGGTCGGAGCGTCAAAGAGGCGAATCTGTCCGTTTTTCTCTAATGCATAATATGACGCATCGGAGAAGTGGTCTCTCTTGTGACGCCAGTCATCGAACATCTCATAGACCTGCTTGTTGTTCATGAATTCCTTCACGAAGATATACATCTCCAAAGCCTCGAACTGCGGTTTGCGCAGAAAGGCATGGGGATTCTCCTCGCTGTCGTTGTAGGCGAGGAACTTCCTCGTAAGGTCGTTATAACGGGAACGAATCTTTCCGCGGTTCGTGGTGTAGTAGTACCACAGTTGTTGATTGAATGAAAAATTCGGATCAAATTCTACAGCCATTTAACGCACCTCCACTTCCAGCGACTCGGAGAGCAGGTCGGTGATCTTGACTTTGATTGTGCCGCAGCCTTCCGGGATGTCGTAGATGCCATTAACCATCTCGTTCTTGCCGGGAACATCGGTCACGGCGGGCTGCATGACTACGCCATCGTAGTTCCAGTCAATCATGATGGAATCGACCAACTGACGCCAATCCTCCACATACTCTTTTTGGAGGGAGAGCTTCTGCATAAGGTTCATCGGGTAGAACGCACGGATGACCAACTTGCCTCCCTCGCGGACAATCTCCGCCTCGGAGTCACGCTTAAGCTGAAGGTCTGCCTTATCGCGAAGGATGTCCATGATTTGGATATCTACCTTGTACTCATTCAGTTCCTGCTCCAGCGCACCTTTCAAATCCGGCTCGTGTCCCATGCAGACGATAGTTATGCGCTCCACAGGCTGGTTCGGATTCTCCTCCTTGCGCTTCTCGTAGGTCTTGTACGGAAGGTTCGCAAGAAGCTCCTTCAAGTCTGCCTTGGTAGCGATGCGGTTGACGGGCATGATCTTTACCATCCTGCCGTCAAGTTCACCGTCCCAGACATCGCTCTGCGGGAACGGCTGGATTTCCAGGGCGGCGATGAGAAGGTCGCGGGCTTCCACGGGATTGCGGAAGAAGTCGTAGTTGTTCACGTTGTAAACTTCAAAGCCTGTGTACTTCACATCCTCCAAAGCGGTCGTATCCAGACCCTTCGCCTTAAAGAAGTCGATAACTTTGCCGCGGTCTTCGGCACTCAGTTCCGTATTGCTGCCTGTGCTTGCTGCAGCGAGGTATGGAGCAGGCTCTTCGGCAACCATCGAAAGCTGCGGCTGAATCATTTCGTAGGTCACAGGTTTGTGGGTCAGTTTCAGTTCTGCGGCGATGGAGAGCAGACGCTTGGTAGTGGTTTGAATGGCACCGAGGTTGATGTCCGCACCAATGAATCTTCTGCCAAGCCGCATTGCAACAGCAGCAGTCGTTCCGCTACCCATAAAGCAGTCGAATACAATATCACCAGGATTGGAAGATGCTTGAATAATGCGTTCAAGCAAACTCTCAGGCTTTTGCGTAGGATATCCGCAGTTTTCCGCAGATGTAGGCTGCTGTTGGAAAGACATCACATTGTCCCAGACATTAGAAATATTCTGTACCTCTTTTGAGTCGGATAGAATTTCTTGCAACCTATCGACATCACGGACATCGGATAACTGTTTGCGAAGTATCTGATATGAGAGCAGATCATCCCATACATCACCATAAGGCTTTCCCTTGTCAAGGACATCCTTCAAATAGCGTGTGCTTCCGTGAGCAACCATATAACGGTCACCATTCTCATCAACCTTATTGAACATATCAATATAGTCCTGTGAATGTGGCTGACGGAGTTTGTTGAACAACGGTGCTGTGGTCTTGGAATAGTACAAAACAGTATCATGACCGCGAATCCAGTTCTTGGCCTGAACCTTAAAGCCCGAAAGCACCGTGATATCCCAGATGATTTCCCTACGGAAGGAATTCTGTCCAAAGACCTCATCAAGGATAAGGCGGATATAGTGAGAACGTTTTTCGTCCAGATGAACATAGATGCTACCGTCATCAGAAAGCAGTTCACGCATGAGCATGAGTCTTTCATACATAAACTGGAGGTACTCATCATTCGTCCAGATATCACCATACTGCTTTTCCTCAAAAGAGGAACTGTCAGATGTGGCTTTGCCTACGCCTTTAATCTCGATTTTTTTCTTGTAGTCAGCCTTGCTGTCGAAAGGAGGATCAATGTAAATCAGCTTGATTTTTCCACGGTACTCCTTCAGCAGATGGCTCATGACCTGGAGATTATCTCCCCAGAAAATTTTGTTGTTCCATCCGCTATGTTCCTCGCCGTAGGATTCCCGTAACTGCGCAGGATAATACTGCGTGGAGCGGTAGGGACGCTTGCCCGTCCAGCGAAGTTCAGGGAAGCCCTTGATCGTGGGTCTCTGTTCAAATTCAAAAGTAAGCTGCTCATCCATTTTGTTAATCCTCCTGAATAGTTTCGGTTCTTAATTGCCGTTCGATATCCGATACAGCCAGCGGAATGTAGTGCCCATCCGCAGTAAGGTTGCGTCCGAATAAACAGACAAATATTGCTTGATTCTGCATCACAAGCTGCAGATTTTTCTCCAGATAAGCATTGAAGCACTCAAGTACATTCGGATCAGAGAGCTTTTCCAATAGAGCCTCTCTATCAACTATCCCGGCATTGCTGAGATTTTCAACGCCTTCTGAAACCTTTTTCTTTCCGTCAGCTATTTCTGTCATACCGACAATTATCTTCATTAACTCTTGTATTGCTTCTTCTTGAGTTAGCGACTTTCGTTCGGTATCCTCGGCATTCACAGTTTCCGTTGAAGGCACGGTGTTCACAGGTTCGATCACCATTTGTGCAGTCTCTTCGTCTTGAAGGCTGACCTGTGCCTCGGCTTTCTTTGCCTTATGTCTGTCCCATAATTTCTTTATTCCATAGCCCACTCCGACAATAGCACCAACGATCAAACCGTCTATTGCGGCGGAGCCTGCGTCAATTCCATCTGACGGTTCTCCGTCCTCATATCTGTCATCGTCCAAGGCACTGATATCAACGCGATTTGCGATGGAACCATCCGTCCGTCTCGCATAGAAATCATCCGATAAATTACCCTTTTGGTAATCCTCGTAGTCATCGTCAGTGAGACCGATTTTCAAGCCTCTCTCTGGGTCATATATATCCGGCATAGTTATTTCCCCCTGCAGTAGAATCGGAAGTCACACGCATTGCAGACCTTCGGGTCATCGGAGCAGCGGTGGAAATCCTTCTTCATGATTTTCTTGACCGTATCATCGAATACCACAATCGTTCCTTCCACGGCGGATTTCTTGTACGGGTACGAGATTGTCGGCACTCCGTCATCCTCGCCGGTATAGTAGAGGTGCATCTTGCTGACCTTCTGCCCGGTGCGTTCCTCCACAAGGTGGGCGTAGATATGAAGCTGCCGTCTGTACTGTTCAAGCCTTGCCCGCATCTTTTCCATGTCGGGCTTGCGCTCGGCTTTGAAGTCCACGATTTCAACAGTGTCTCCCTCGCCGCGAATAAGGTCGATTTTGCCTTCGATGATGTAGTCCGGCTTTACCAGGGAAACATCGACCTCGGCCTGCTGTATCTGCGACCAATCACCGTGCTGTCTCTCTACATAGCGAAGTACCTGTTTAAGAGCCGCTTCACGCTGGGGACCGGCGAGGTAGGTATGCTCGGTCTTTGTGAGAGACACATAGTTCGAGTCAAACCATCTGCTGACATTCTCCTCGGTGATCGTTTGCTCCTCATGCCGAAGGGCGGCGCGGTGTATGTCCTCAATCGTCTCATGAACGAGCGTACCGAAGAGCATAGCGTTCGCACGGACGGGCATAAATACAAGTTCTTTATAGAACTTGTATTGCAAGGCGCAGGTCTCGTAAACCGTGATGTGCGATGTGAACGAGTAGGTATTCTTGATGTTCACATCTTTTATCGGCTTGAAGTCGAATTCACTTATATCAAATCCGGGGCTTTCCACAGATTGCAGTTCCCCGTAGATGTCTTTGAAGTAGTTGCTGGGCGTCCTCTTGTCCTCACAGCATGTCAGGATCAGTAAATCCTGTGCGCGGGAGAACGCCGTGTAGTAAAGACGCCAGAAGTCAAAGAACTTCGTGACCTCATACGGCTCGAAAGCGGGACGCTTGAAGTAGCGATCCTCTATCTGCATCATCAAGTCGTTCGTGTTCTTCCTCGGCACATTCGCCAGGGAGTCCACCAGGACAATGGGAAACTCCATGCCCTTGGACTGATGGATAGTGAGGAAGGAAACGCAGCCGCTCGGCGCATACTCCGAATCGTCCTCGTACTCCGTGATGCCACCGTCAAAGAGCAGACGGAGATACAGATTGAAGAGCATCTCGGTGTTCTGATCGATACGGCGTTTGCTGCGGAATTCTCCTGCGTCCAAGACGTCCACACGATGCAGATACTCGAACTTGCCGATGATCTGCGTCAGCTTGGCGATATTGCGCGCAGGGCGGATGTCTACCACGCCGACATCCATCTCCGTATCGAGGATTCCTGCGAACGGCTGGAATTCAAATAGTTGATACATGAGTCCGCAGTAGGCGTAGTCCGTTGCACCTTTCAAACCGACATGATCTTTCCCACGGCGGCGTATCCACTTAAGAAGCTCTGCGTTCTCCGGCTGCGTGAGATACTCGTTTGCCGTCATTATGCAGTTTCGGTAGTAGGTCAGATGCTCTGGCTGAAGGAAGGTGTAATCGCCGTTCTCCAAGCTCTGGATATAGCGCGGGAACAGCAACATGAGGCAGCCGAGGGCAAGCCGTACCTCGTCACGCTGGAAGAACATATCCGAACGTGGCGAGTAAACGTTTATATGGTTATCCTCCAGGAAACGGGCAAGAGCGGTCACTCGCGGATGCTTCACCGAATTGAAAAGGAACGCAATCTGGTTATAGTCCTTGAGTTTGCCGGAGGCTTTCAGGTCATTTATGAACCGCAGGATTTTCTCGTGCCATTCGTCCGTATCGTCCACACCTGCGAGTTTAGCGACCGCAGGGCTGTGGAGCGTGGTTTTCTCGTGCGACTTGATCCGTTTGTCGTATCTGAAGTTATCCCAGCGGAACTTGAATTTCGCACCGTCCGTGGTAGCCATCCACTCGTTGTAGAAATCAACGATGTCGCGGTTGGAGCGGTAGTTGATGACCAGCGGAATGATACGGCACTCGCCGTCCGCGAACTTCTGCGGGAACTCCAGGATATTACGGATGGTCGCACCACGGAAGCGGTACAAGCCCTGGTCATCGTCACCGACCACGCAGATGTTCTTTCTTTCTCCGGCGAGAAGGAACACAAGCTGTTCCTGGATGAAGTTCGTGTCTTGGTACTCATCGACCATGATGTGAGTGACCTTGGAGCGTAGCTCGTCAAGAATCTCCACATTATTCTGCAGGAGATGGTAGGCTTCAATCTGGATGGACGAGAAGTCCATCAGATTGCCTTCCGTGAGGATTTTACGGTACTCCTTCAGCATCCGGCCGAGAGCGGCAATCGACAAGTCGGAGTCAGACATAAGCTCCTCCGGCGTCACCAATTCCTCGGACAGGTTATTGACATAGTTACAGATGGCTTCGGCCTGTTTCCACGCTCCGCCGTTCGGGAGAGCAATCTCGACTTCCGGGATATTCCTGAAACGTTGGATATTTTGGAAGACCATGTACTGCTGGTCAAAGGCATCGAGGAGACGGTAGTTCCTGCGGAGCCTTGTAAACTCCAGGTGTTCTTTGAGGATACGAAGGCACAGCGAATGAAACGTGCCGATATACATCTCGTTGATGTTCGCCACAATCCCTCGGTCTGACAGTTCATTCGTGATTCTTGTAATCAGTTCCTTGGCGGCTTTCTCCGTGAAAGTGGCAATAAAGATGCTTTCGGGCTTCACGCCGCATTCCTCTATGAGATAGATGGCGCGCTGAACGAGCGTATAAGTCTTGCCGGTTCCGGGACCTGCCGTGATAAGTACGGGACCGTCTGCGGCTGCTATCGCCTTTCTCTGTCCCTCGTTCGCATTTCCAAAATCAAACATATCGGTACCTTACATCCTTTCGGTTATTCATCAGATGCGGGACTTCCGTCCGACACGACTTCCATGATATCAGCTATGTCGCACTGAAGAGCGGTGCATATCTTAAGCAAAACCGCCGTGCTTACATTCTCTCCGTGCGTGAGCTTTGCCACTGTGGAGGAACTAAGCTGTGCAGCCTCCCTCAAGTCCTGCTTCTTCAAATCTTTGTCTATAAGCAATTTCCATAACTTTTTATAGCTGATAACCATGCATATGCTCCTCTGATTGTCGCCCTTTGTTTCCGTCAGGGGCGTGTCTCTTTCAAGTAACTAAACAGTTGCAAACAATTATAGTACATTCCATTTCCAAAATCAAGAGTTGAGTGCGAGAACACGAATTTTTATTTTTCAAAAACAGTATCCGCAAAGAGTTATTAGACTGGATTTATTTAGTAATATAGAAAATCAAAATGTCTGTGATATATAGCATATTTTCTAAACACAGGATTTAAACTATAAAACCTTCCATTAAACGGGAAGGTTTTTATGCTATAATCTCCCTAAGGATACCACCACTAAACCCCTACGAATAGATAAACGAATTTTGTAGAACAATGGAGCCATTATGACCCCAAACACCACAACAAAAACAAGCGCAATATCGCCACAGCACGCAGCGCCCAAAACCAAACCCACCGCGCCGAGCCAAAATCAACTAAAACCCTACCAAATCCTAAGCGGAGCACAGCTAAAATACATCGCATTTATTTCAATGCTGATAGACCATACAAATAACGCACTAATCATGCCCATGCTAAACGGCAAGGGCGCGCTGCTATACATATCGAACATATTTTCCGTGCTCGGAAGAATAGCCTTCCCAATCTTCATGTTTTTCCTTATCGAAGGCTTCTTCAAAACGCGAAGTCGCAAGAAATACCTCGCAAGCCTTTTGATCTTCGGACTTATCTCCGAAATCCCATTTGATATGTTCGTCTCGAGGACCTTCTTTGAGCCAAACTGGAATAACATGATGTTCACGCTATCCCTGTGCCTAGGCGTAATCTGGCTAATTGACAGCCTAAGAGCGAAACTAAAAAACACGCTGCTTTGGTTCATAACAAGCCTGCCAGTCTTAGGAATTTCATGCTTCATAGCAACCTGGCTAAGCCTAGACTACGACTACCACGCAATACTCGTCGCATACATATTCTATATCTTCCGCCAAAAGCCAATCATCGGAGCAGGACTCGGGTATATCTCAATCATCAAAGAACTCTGGTCCATCCTAGGCTTCGGTCTGACACTGACATATAATGGGGATAGGGGAAGGCAGTACAAATGGCTAAACTACGCCTTCTACCCAGTTCACCTACTGGTATTAGGAATCCTAAGGTTCTACCTAAACATCTAATCAAAATAAAACGCCTGCCAAAGTCAAAGCCAAGATCAAGGCCGAAGGCAAAGCAAATCAAAGGCAAAGCAAGGCACCCGCGCATACAAGGAGACCAACTATGAAAAGCATCGGAGCAGAAACACTAAAAACCATAGCAAAGGGCATGAACGCCGGATACATCTATGTAGATAAGGATGGAGTCATAGGCGATTTTAGCGAGCTCGCCAAGGAAATCCTAGGCATCAAAACCATCGGACACCAAAAGCACGACGCAGGCCAAATCGAGCCAGGCGACATAGTCATATTCGCAGATAACGACCTCGGAAACGACGACATGATGAGGGCATCTGACCTTGAGTGCCTAAATATAAAGGACAAGGACATAAACCAAGGCGACATAGTACTAGCCATAGGGCGCTACAAGGATAAGTCATCAAAGCCCGTCTACAAGACTTTCGGAGCCTACGTTCCAGAGCCACTAATCACCCTCCAAACAAAGCTAGACAGCCTTGAAATCTCAGTTTTTCTAGACTGCGAAAGCAGAAGCATCAAAATCACAGTCGCAGGAGAATCATACTGCATGGATTACCTCGAAAGCGTAGGCCACATAGTAGTCCTAGACGGTAAAACCAAGGAAGTCAAATTCTTTCAGGCCAAGGGATATGGCTATAGAGGAGAAGAAGCAGGAGAACTTCTCAGAGGAAAGAGCTACCAAGAAAAGAACCTAAATGACGAAAACAGCGAACTCGTCCCAACGGTTGGCATGAGTGCAAGACGCGTGCTAAGAGGAGAAGAATTCCAAGAAGACCTAGAAACACTCCTAAACTCAGAAGACGGAGCTGAAATACAAAAGGTACTCGAAATATATAGACGCTGGATGCTTGTCAAAATGATACGCATAAAGAAGGGCACAAAAGACGACGGTGTATACATTTTCATACGCGATAGAGAACTTGTACAAAAGGCAGCAAAAGCAGGCGCAGTCCTAAAAGAAAAGATAGAAAACGCATCAAGGCTCACAGCATATAGGGACGAAATGCAGGAGATAGAATTCCTAAAAAACATAGTCGGAAACTCAATCAAAATGCAAAAGGTCAAGCAGCTAGCATACAAGGCAGCAAACACAAGATTTAACGTCATCATCACAGGAGAATCAGGTACAGGTAAAACCAAGCTAGCACGCGAGATCCACAGCATCAAGGGTGAAAACACACCATTTGTAACAGTGGCCTGCAACGCCATCGCGCCAAGCCTCATAGAATCAGAGCTCTTCGGCTATGTACCAGGTGCATTTACGGGCGCAGACTCAAAGGGCAAAAAGGGCTTTTTCGAGGAGGCAAACGGCGGAACAATATTCCTAGATGAGATAGGAGAAATCCCGCCAGAAATGCAGATAAAGCTTCTCAACGTCCTTCAGGATAAGAGGATATATCGCGTCGGCTCAACCAAGCCAATAGACATCGACGTCAGAGTCATCACGGCATCAAATAGAAACCTAGAAGAAGAGGTGGAGAAGGGAAATTTTAGGCAGGATCTGTACTACAGAATAAATGTATTTCCAATCGCACTGCCGCCACTACGCGAGCGCAAAAAAGACCTCAGCCTCCTTGCAGAATCCATACTCAAAAACCTTATATCAGCCTACGGCATGGACGAAAAGAAATTCTCGCAGGAAGCCATGGACCTCATCACAGCCTACGACTGGCCAGGAAACGTCAGAGAGCTCGAAAATATAATTGAAAGAGCCATAACCCTCTGCGACGGAACAAATATCTACGCAGAGCATCTCATGATAACAAAGCCAGAAGCACAGGGCATCTCCCTCAAAGCCCGTGTTGAAGCAGGTGAGAAGAAGATAATTGAGGAAGTCCTCATAAAGCATAACGGAAACCGAAAGAAGGCCATGCAGGAGCTAGAGCTATCAAAATCAGTCTTCTACGACAAAATAAAGCGCTACGGCATAGAGCTCGAATAAAAGCTGGCACGATTTATGCTTTAACTATCAAAGGAAATAAAAGCAAGAAAAGGCGCAATATGAAATTTTGGAAAATGAACGGAACAGGCAATGATTTTCTAATCATAGATAACAGCCTGCTAAAAATCAAGCAAAAGGATCTTCCATTCCTTGCTAAAACCCTCTGCGAAAGGCATCATAGCATTGGAGCAGACGGCCTAATGATAGTCGAAAACGAAGGCGTGGGCTCAGGTACAGACCTAAAAATGCTCTTCTTCAATAACGACGGTTCAACCAGCGAAATGTGTGGAAATGGAGCAAGGTGTATCTGTCGCTATGCCTACGAAAACGGCTTCGCAGGCGAAGAGCAAAGGATAGAAACAGAAGCTGGAATAGTCATAGGAAGACACATAAACGAAAGCGAATACGAAATCAGACTAAACACACCCTGCAATATCAGGCTGGATGAGCAGATAGAATGCGAAGGCGAAATCCTAAACTGCTCCTACATAGAGCTTGGAAACCCGGGTATTCCGCACCTAGTCGTAGAAATAAAGGGTCTAAAAAGCTTTGATGAAGACAAACTATATCGCATAGGAGCATATCTAAGAAGTCACAAAAACTACCCAAAGGGAGCAAATGTCAACTTCTATGAGAAGCTCGCAGATGATCACTACTACGAGAGAACCTTCGAAAGAGGAGTAGAGGGCTTCACCCTAGCCTGTGGCACAGGAACTGGCTCGCTCGTCAGCATCTTAACGCTAAAAGGCGAAAGCAATGGAAAAGACATCAAAGTAGACATGCAAGGCGGAAGACTAATCGTAAATGCAGAGAAAAAGGATGGCAAAATAGAAACCCTCTACCTAAGAGGAGGGACAAATGTGGTCTGTAAAGGCGAGGTAACAGACGAAAACATCAAAGGCCTAGTGAGCACATGTGAAATATAGTAGTCCAAAAAATAGGACTCCAAGAACGAAAAACTAGACAAGGCGCACATATTAATGCTATAAATTCCAAAAGCTATGGTATAATTTACAAAGAAATTAGATAGAATCTAAAAATGAGAGGATAAACAATGATCTGCGAAAACATTTCGGTTTCAAAGGATGGCAAACACCTACTGTTTGCAGGACAGGACACAGTTGAACTAGCAAAGAAATACGGCACACCAGTCTATCTCCTAGACGAGGATAGAATAAGGGAAAAGTGCAGAATATATAAGGCTGCCTTCCAAAAGCACTTCGGCGAAAAGGCAGTTCCACTCTACGCATCAAAGGCAAACTGCTTCAAGCGCATGTACGAGATTATGAGAGAAGAGGAGATGGGCATAGACGTGGTTTCCTTAGGCGAAATCTACACAGCGCTCCAAGCAGGTTTTGATCTATCAAAAGCCTACTTCCACTCAAACAACAAAACAGATAAAGACATCAGCTATGCCATGGAACACGGCATCGGCTACTTCGTCGCAGATAATGTAGAGGAAGTAATTGCAGTCGAAAAGGAAGCAGAGCGCAGAGGCCTAAAGCAAAAGATACTCCTAAGGCTAACCCCGGGAATAGACCCACACACCTATGAGGCAATCTCCACAGGTAAGGTTGACTCCAAGTTCGGAAGTCCAATAGAAACAGGACAAGCTGAAGAAATCACTGCCTTCACCCTAAAGCAGCCACATATAGAGCTGATGGGTTTCCACTGCCATGTGGGCTCACAGGTATTTGAAGAGGATGTATTTGAGCGTGCAGCAGTCGTAATGCTAAAATTCGTAGCGGAGATGAAGGAAAAGTACGGCTTCATCACACCAGAGCTCGACCTCGGCGGAGGCTACGGCGTAAGATATGTAGACACAGACCCATACCTTGACATAGAAACAAAGGTAGGCCAAGTAGCAGAAGCCGTAAAACAGGCTTGCAAAGACTTCGGAATTGAAATGCCAGAAATCCATATGGAGCCGGGCAGATCCATAGTCGCAGACGCAGGCATGGTGCTCTACACAGTAGGTACAGTAAAGAAAATCCCTGGCTACAAGAACTATGTTTCCATAGACGGCGGAATGACCGATTCCCCAAGATACGCACTCTACAAAGCAAACTACACCTGCCTTCTCGCAAACAAGATGGATGAAGCAAATGACTTCAAAGCCTCAGTAGTAGGCCGTCTCTGCGAGTCAGGTGACATCATACAGGAGGACGTAATGCTTCCAGCATCGGTTGGTCGCCACGACACACTAGCCCTATGCACAGCAGGAGCTTATCACTATTCCATGGCATCGCACTATAACAGACTGCCAAAGCCACCAGTAATCATGCTCAAAGGCGGAACCGAAAGCTACGTAGCAGTCAAAGGCGAAACCTTCGAAGACGTCCTAAGAAACGACGTGTAAAAGGACAAAGAAGACTTTTTGTATATAAAGGAGTATATTGGATGGTAGTTTTTTCAGATTGTATGGAATGTGAACACTTCTGCTACGATGGGAATCAACACAAATGTTGTTGCAAGGCATACCCTGATGGCATTCCTCGAAAATGGTATCTTGAAGGAAGCCCTAAGAAAGTAAAAGAATGTAATAATGGAATCGGTTTTAAACCAGAATGTAACGAGGATTTAGACATGGAAGAAACACTAAATCACCCAAAACTAGGCAAACTAGAATACATAGAAAGCCCAGAGCAAATCCACTGCTGGCACGGTGAGCTAGAAGGAAGCGAGCTAGGCTTTGACATAATCCTAGAGACATCAAAACTAGACGAAGCAGACGCAGACTTCATAGCCGAAATCACCAAAAACTGGAAAGCTTACGAAGCAAAAGCCCTAGAAGATATCCGCGAAAAACTGACTTCAGAACCCGAATTTTTCGGACTATCAAAAGAAGACTCAGAGCATCTATCAAAGGAAAACGCACTGTCATTCAGCTGCCCACAGTTTACATTCTATGAAAACAAGGAATGGGCTATTATCTTCCTCGAAAACGACCTAGGCATAGGTGAGCCGTTTGGTATATCGGTGAACTATGATGGGGAAGTGCTAACTGGGGTCTATGATTTGTCTGATGCAGAGGAGATAGATTGGTAAGCATTAAATAGATTAAAACAAGCTGCCTAGAAAATATAGAATAGGGCAGGATACATTTGTAAGGAACTGTAGAAATGGACAGAAAAAGAAGAAAGAGGTAGACTATGTTAATGGAAATCAATGGGGAGATTATTGATCTCATAGACGATAGCAAAATGCCAAGTGCAGAGGAATCAAAAAAGATAGTTATTCCTGAAGAGTTAAGGGAAAAAATGAGAAAATCAGAAGACGAATTAGCACACAAATTAGGTTATTATTAAATCAGTACATGTATTCAAAATATTGATAGTGTGAATAACCAAATTAATAACTATGAATTTAAAGGACATTTTTTACATGAAATCCATGTGAAAGGTGTCTTTTTTTGTCCTGTAGCCCGCCCCGTAAGTACGATTAACCGAAAAAAAGAGCCAGGAACTTCCTGACTCTGTTGGGATGTCGCTGTATATCGCTACACGCTACGCTTACCGTATCCCTTACGGTAATAGTTCTTGGCGAACACTGAATTTCTGACCCCCAGTGTAGGGTGTAGGCGACTACTACCTACAGTACTCTTATTACTATGTGATAGTGTAACACTTTTTGCAGTAGTGTGCAACGCATAAATCCTGAAAATATTTGCTAAAGAACACATATTATTGTAAAACTAACAAATAACTATTTTGAGTTATATAAAAACATTGACACAAATCAATACTCTGATTTATTATAAAAATACAGTGATTTTGATTGAAATAGAAGAGATATTTGAATTCACCTTGTAAATCAAAATGTAGAAAAACCAAAGTTTAGCAATATTATTTAAGGAGAAGACATGTCAAAGGAAAAAAGCATTGTGAGCAAAGAAAATATAATTGATTTTTTAGATAATCTATATGAAAAATCATTAGACGGAATACCTCATGTAAGCCCTTCGATTCAGGATCTCGCAGAAGATTATTTGAGTAAGCATGATACAAAAGAGAAAGCTTGTAAAGAAATGCATAAAAATCAAGTCATAAAATGCTCAACATCAGGTGCAGTAGCAGGCTTGGGAGGGTTAATTACCATGCCAGTCGCTATACCTGCCAATATAGGAAATGTGCTTTATGTTCAGATGAGAATGATAGCTTGTACTGCATATATGGCTGGTTATGATTTAAAAAGTGACCAAACACAGACTTTAGTGTATGCGTGTCTAGCAGGAGTGACAGTGAATCAATTTTTCAAGAAAGCTGGAGTTACATTTGGACAAAAAGTTACAACAGCAATGATTAATAAAATCCCAGGCAAAGCTTTAATTGAAATAAATAAAAAAGTAGGAACAAGGTTATTCACGAAGTTTGGATCTAAGGGAATTGTAAACCTTGGAAAACTAGTCCCAGGTGTTGGTGCTGCAATCGGTGGTGGTCTAGATTTCCTTGAGACTAAAGCCATTGCAAATAGAGCTTACAAGTGGTTCTTTGAAAGTGATTTTGAAGATAAAACAAAAAAGAAAGAGGATTTTGTAGAAACTGAATATGAGTATGTAGATATCAATGATGAAGATATCAAAGTTGAAAACTCAGAAGAATAAATTCAATAATATAATACTAACACTATGACGCCCACTAATCAGGGCGTCTTTCTTTGATTAAAAATCCCACTTTCTAAACTAACAAGTTTTCAGTCAACATATTGCATGCTGTCATAAACAAGTATATAATAGTAAGGTATGTATTAATAGCTTTTTCAGGCTGTGGTCAGACGGGAGAATGACAAGCTTGATATGTAGGCGCCAATCTTGGATTAGGCACCCTTAGATAAGCAATTAATGGGACTATAGATAAGTAAGGGGGGATATCTATGAAAAATAGAGTGAAGCAGGTCTTTGCATGCTTGCTTTCCATTCTAATTGTAGTTGTGGGCATAACGCCTATGACAAACTCAGTGGTTAATGCAGAAACCACTACAGGGCTTCAGTTTACTAGCATTAAGATAGTAGAATCTGAAACAGGTACCGTAGTAGCAGACCTGCTAAATGGGGAAACACCTAAGCTAAAGACGGGTGTAACCTATGCGCTAAACGTGAGCTATTCGGTTCCATTGAATCTGCAGTTTTCTAACACCTACCTCAACTTGAGATTTGGGGATGGTGTATATGTTAAGACACTTCCAGGAGCAACATTTACTGAGGGGCCGGTCGCATCGACAGGTTTTGAGTCTCTCGTAAAGACACCGACAGGAACGGGCACATCACCTTATGGTTACCCGGGTGCAGGCTCCGAAAAATCCAGAAGTGGTGATCTAAAATACAAGAGCAAGGTTTCATTGACAAACGTTTCATCAGTCGGTGAGATATGCTTTGCCTTGGATGATGCCTATCTGAACCAGGATCCAAACCAAATTCTATCTAATTTGTTTAAGCTTAGCCTAAGCACCGATGCTACAAATGATATTGATGCTAAGTCTTTTAATGCTATTTCTACTGAGACATTTAACTATGGATTTTGGAACAACCAGCCAACAGAAGCTGTCTCAAAGGGACATACTACAAGTGTGCTAAACGTATATAACACAGGTGGTAAGTCACTAACTAGAGCCGGAAGTAAGACTACGGTTCAGATTGTATACCCAAGTGATATCGAGCTAGTTGGCCTAGAGGAACGAGGACTATATAATACAAACGGAACAGTAGTATCAACCACAGAAAGTGGAGGCTTTAAGACGGCTACTGTCGAGTGGAATGAGCCAGGCTCATACTCAGGTGGACTTTCATTTTTTCCACACCTAAAGGTTCCAGCAAACAGCACTAGAGCTAATGGTTCAACATTTGATGTGGTAATCAAAAACTTCAGCAAAACGATTTGGAACGATAATCCTAACGTGGGAAGAACATCAAATGCGCAAGAAGCCAAGATGACAGTTACAATCATGGATGGAAGTACATCCGAGCGAACCAAGGGTTATGGGCTTGTTGATACAATGCCAAACTGGGCGCTAAAGAAATATGACACATACAATGTGCGTCTCGGAAGCTTTTTGATAAAGAATGAGCTCCCAACGCCAACACTCCCAAAGACACTTGAGTTTAATATCGATAATGCTGACACTGCAATTATTCGAGGAGTGACAATTCCTTATGCAGCTGGTATGACATATGGAAATATCTACTGGACAACTGCTGATGGCAGAAGCGGAACAGCATCCCCAAGCGTAATTAAGCCATCGGGAAGTGTTTCAGCTCTAATCACTAATGAAGCACTAGGACTTGGTATAAACGACTCAATCAAAACCCTAAAGGTCGACCTAGGACCAATCCCTGCATCATATGACGGAATAAGACCTATGCAGGACCTACTTGATACTTGGAATCCAAATAATATTCACGTATCAGACGAATACTACGGATGGTCATACATTCCTGCAGGAATCTACGGATCATGGAAGAAGGGAACAAATGCAGACGTAGTTTCAACGATTAAGTTCTACACGACAGGCCAGACACCATCAAGCACTGATACAGTTAAGGTTGTAGGTAAGGCAGATAAGCCAAGAGTTGTAAACGGCGTTGGAACAATAAATAAGACACAGATAAATGGTGGAGATAGCTTTAAGGTATCGGGAAGAATTGACGATGCTAACTGGGACTGGAATCCACTCCAGGAGCCAGTAATCTACATGATTATGCCAGAAGGATTTGAGTACTCCAATTTAGCCGTGACAAATGGAACTCTCAGCTCGCCAAGCTATGTTGGTGAATTTGAAAAGGACGGAGTCAAACTCAAAGTTTGGAAGTATTCAATAGACGTTGGACAAGAGACTAGAGGTCAATATCAGCCAGACTTCTCAATCAAGAGCATGAATATTTCCTTTGATGTAAAGACTGATAAGACTGCGAGAGTCAAGACATATCACATCAATGACTTCCTCGGAATTACAACAAAGGACTTCAAGGACATAGACGCAGTTATAAAGCGCGAGAAGTGGGATGCAAGTAACTGGAACACTAATAAGTATACAGCTACATTTGGTGAGAAGGTTAACTCTGGAAAAGACATGGTATCGCTTTCAGAGGGTCCAGGAATCAAGATTACGCAGGCCTATGAGGTAAGCGCTAAGTCTGAACTTTTGATACCTGATACAGGAAAGTCCTATGTATACGACAATACATCAGAGACGGCAAAAGAAGCAACTACTCCAGTTCTAAAACCAGGAGACGATGCAACCCTCCGTATCACTGTGAGAAACAATATGACATCGCAGCTAGACCGCGTAAGTCTCTTTGTTCCACTGCTAAAGAAGGATTTGAACTTCGGAGCAGGCTTTATGCCAGAAGGCAAAACTGAACTTCCTCTAGAGCTTAAGAAGGTTGAGACAACACCTAATTTTGAGGTGAAGTACATAAAGCTCAAGGCCGGAAAGACATATCCGATAAATGAGTCGCCGCAGCCAGCAGACTATGATATAGTTACAGACCCTGCAGATGCTAATATGATTATGCTAGTATCAAGATCTGCAGTTGCTCCAGGAGATGGCGGACGAGTTGATATCACATACAAGGTTGGAAATGATGTAACTCATCTATATAACGAGAAAAAGGACGTAATTACGCCAGTACTAGATTACAACATCGGCGGAAACACATCTACGCTCACAAGGGAGCCAGCAGCAGTTAGCTTCCATGTTGATGCTCCAGTAACAAGGGATATCACAGTTAAGAAGCTTTGGCAGGATCATGCAGGCACAGCAATTACAGCACCAGTTTCAAGTGTTGATGTAGAGCTTCTAAAAGATGGAGCTGTAGTAGAAGAAAAGCAGCTTACAGCAGCAAATGGCTGGACGGTTACATTTGATAATCTCGAGAAGGCAAACGCAGCAGGAGTTGACTACGCATACACCGTAAGAGAAAAGGGGCTAGATGCATCAAATGACATTAAGCTTGATGGAGCATGGTACAGAGCGACGACAAGCGGAAGCATGGATGCAGGCTTCACAGTTACAAATAAGAAGTCTTTGACCTTCACACCTATGATTCCAGCTACAACAAAGCTGACCGTATCAAAGGAGTGGAGCGGCCTATCGCAGGCTAATGCAAATGAGCAAAGCGTAAGAGTTAGACTGTTCAAGAATGGCGTAGCAACAACGCAGGAAAAGGTTCTTGATAAGGATAATAACTTTAAGGCTACATTTGATAACTTGCCAGATACTGACGCAGTAAACGGAGTGAATACAAAGAACGTTTACACAGTTAAGGAAGTTGATGCTGACGGAAATGCACTAAATGCAGGCGATAAGATTAAGCTTGGAGATAAGGAGTTTGTCGTAAGCTATGACGGAGCAAAGGTAAAGAACACTCTTGTTAATCCTAAGATTAAACTCGAAGGCGATAAAGTTTGGAATGACGCAAATGATCAGGACGGCATAAGACCTGATGAAGTCACTGTAAAGCTAATTGCAAACGGTATAGACACAGGAAAGACTGCCAAGGCAACAAGGGCAGGAAACTGGGAATATAAGTTCGAAAACCTGGCAAAATACGATACAAACGGTGACGAAATAGTCTATAGTGTTGTGGAGATAGGTGTTCCAGGATATACGTCTCATGTTAATGGAACAAGGGTTACAAACACTCATGATCCAGCAAAAATCGATATCCCAGTAAAGAAAATCTGGAATGACGATAACGATGCTAAGGGAAAGCGTCCGCAGAGCGTACACATCACGCTATTTGCCGATGATGTAAAGGCTGATGAAGTAGATTTGAACGCAAGAGATAACTGGGCGCACACATTTGCGAATATGCCTAAGTTCAAAGATGGAAAGCTAATTAAGTACACAGTCAAGGAGGACGCGGTAGCAAGCTACGAGAGCAAGATCACGGGCGATGAGACTGAGTTCCAAGTGACAAATACGTACAAGGAGCCAGTAAAGCCAAACGGTGGTAAGAAGGGCGGAAAGCCTAATACCTTCGATGATGGCGGAATGGCGCTATACAGCGTGATGGCAGGGCTTTCGGGTCTACTCTTCATAGTCGTATCAAAAAAGAGAAAATATAGCAGATAGCCTATATTTATGGGCCGGTAGTCAAGGGGGCGCCGGTCCTTTTTTAGTGGATTTTTGCATTCGCCCTAAGTGACTAAAATTACTTATAACAAAATAGGAGATATTGCCTGAACTGCACCCCAAAAGTTGGACAGTATAATTAAGCAGCTCTAGAGGACTGAAT
>ERZ773214.672-NODE-672-length-21280-cov-4.416207_pt1 | contig 21280 bp, 16 predicted proteins | sample MGYA00511238_ERZ773214 | MGnify/ENA primary metagenome ERZ773214 (study PRJEB29015, sample SAMEA2738157) | human oral metagenome | biome: human oral; feature: human-associated habitat; material: saliva | place: China | collected 2259 ... | reverse complement strand
ATATAAAGATACCTATAATAGATAAAATGGATCCCATTTCTATTCTCTATTTTTTTAATTCCAAAATCGCATCTACGAAACCACGGAATAATGGATGAGCATTATTTGGACGAGATTTTAATTCTGGATGTGCTTGTGTAGCAACGAAGAATGGATGGTCCTTAACTTCGATACTTTCAACAAGACGACCATCTGGAGATGTACCAGAAATAACAAGGCCTGCATCACTCAATTGTTGACGGTATTCATTGTTGAATTCATAACGATGACGATGACGTTCGTATACAAGGTCTTCACCATATACTTCACGTGCTTTTGTACCCGCTTCTAATTTACATGGATAGATACCAAGGCGCATTGTACCTCCCATATTGGTAATATTCTTTTGTTCTTCCATAATGTCGATAACATTATGTTCGGTTTTCTCGTCCATTTCGCGCGAATTAGCATCTTTATATCCTAAAACGTTGCGTGCAAACTCTATTACCATCATTTGCATTCCTAAACATATACCAAAAGTTGGTATATTATTCGTTCTGGTATATTTTATAGCCACTAATTTTCCCTCGATACCTCGTTGTCCAAATCCTGGACATACAACTACTCCATCAAGATTTTTCAATTTTTCGGCTACATTTGCTTCTGTTAGATGTTCTGAATTTACAAAATGCAGAATAGTTTTATGGTCGTTGTAAGTTCCTGCTTGTAAAAGTCCTTCACGAATACTTTTATAAGCATCTTGTAAATCGTATTTTCCAACAAGTCCAATGTGCACTTCTTTTGTTGCACTACGCAATTTATCAAGGAAGTTTTTCCATGGTCCTAATGTTGGAGCTGGTTTTACTTCTTCTCCACATTTACGCAATATTGCTGCATCAAGACCTTGTGCCTGCATATTTACTGGAACTTCGTATATGCTTGGCATATTTTCGCTTTGCACAACACAGTCTAAATCTACATTACAGAAAGCTGCTACCTTCTTTCGGATATCGTTATCAAGATGTCTGTCTGTGCGTAAAACCAAAATATCGGGCTGAATACCTACACTTTGTAGTTCTTTTACACTGTGCTGTGTTGGTTTTGTTTTCAATTCGCCGGCAGCACTAAGATAAGGAACGTATGTAAGATGCAAATTTATGGCACGTTTTCCTAATTCCCACTTCATTTGTCTGATAGCCTCTAGAAAAGGAGCTGATTCTATATCGCCTATTGTTCCACCAATCTCTGTAATAACAAAGTCGTAATGGTATTTTTGACCTAACTGTTTGATATTCCGCTTTATTTCATCGGTAATATGAGGTACTACTTGAATTGTTTTTCCAAGATAATCTCCATGTCTTTCTTTATCAATGACGCTTTTATAAATGCGTCCTGTCGTCATAGAATTGGCTCTTGTAGTTTGAATTCCTGTAAATCTCTCATAATGTCCTAAATCAAGATCGGTTTCCATACCATCAACTGTAACATAGCATTCACCATGTTCATAGGGATTTAATGTTCCTGGATCTATATTAATATAAGGATCGAACTTTTGGATAGTAATATTGTAACCTCTTGCTTGAAGAAGTTTTCCAATAGACGACGAGATTATTCCCTTTCCAAGTGAGGAAACTACACCGCCTGTTACGAAAATGTACTTTGTCTCAGTCACGATTATTTCTTTTTATTTATTGTTCCTGTGTGGAAGGAACCAATTTTCAACTTGCAAAGATAGTAAAAAACTAATGAACTTCCACTTAATATACTGTTTTTTATAATAGAAACTAAAATATTCTATAAAAACAGAAGAATAACAGTAAAGAACTTTTATTGCGCCTGATAAAACTTTTCTTCGCCAATTTATTTCATCGCAGGAAAATAAGTGCATATTATTCTAACATTATTTGTTATTTTGTGCCCCGTTATATAGCACGTATAACAAAAAAGAAGGTCTAAAGAAATATCTAATATAACAGAAGAAATGAATAGTAAAATCTGGAAAATTCAAAAGACTGAAGACTATTCAGAATTTATAATAAGAAAATAAAAATTTTTAATTATAAAATTAAAAATTATAATTATAAATTTTTGGAAGACTATTTTAGCCTGATTTTATCTCCTTAATAAGAATATTAAAACCATTCAAACGGAGAGTTCAAATGGTTGTCTTTTATGCAGTTTTCATACCATTCGTTATAATCTATTGGTATATCGGCACTCATTCCTTTCAGCCAATATTGTTCGCCATAAGCACCCAACATTGCCCAATGATATTCAGTTTCATGACTTATGCATATTACATCATCAAAATTTGCTGGCTTTTTATAATAATGTTTCTTTAGAATTTCATCTGCTTCTGCTGCTGTTTTGTGTCCATATTTTACCAAAATACACCTGATAATAAACAGCCATGCGTTATAATACATACCAACTTTTTCGCCAGTCTTGTTGTCCGAAAAAACTAATAACTCTTCCATTTATTTTTTAGTTGTAGCAATTGTAAATATCGTCTATATTGTTTGCGCTCTCAATAGATATTCCTTTGGGCATTATTCCTGCATAAAGGAGCGAATAAGTGTGAGTGCGAATTTCTTCAGTCATTAAATTATAAAAATATAATTGTGCTTCAGTAAGCATCTTTTTATCAATCAACATACCTTTACCAAGATATTCATGAAATAAGATGCTGCTCAAATCTTCTAACATAAACTTATGGGGTGGAAAATTAAAATCTTCGTCAATATTTATTTTTCTTATTGTGTCGTATCCATTCATAATATCATTGATAGTGTTTTTCTGATATCTTGCATCTTTATGTAAACTATCAATCATCATAGCAGATGTTGCTAAAACACATTCATAACCATTTCCCCATACAAATGATTGTTGTTTGGGCATAGAAAGAGAAGTAATAGCAAGTTCTTTGTCAAATTCCATTCCATTTATGCAGAAGCCTAAATTGGTAATGCCATCTTGTTGGGTGGTAATATTTAAATCGTGGATTTTTAAATTTGGATTTTTGAAACTCATCAATCCACATGCAAAAAGTATCTCTTTAATATTTTGCAAGTTAGCAAGATGAATCAACGTTTCAAAAGTTTTTTGATTGTTGTTTAATGCTGATTTATAAAAAATAACTTCTGGCGTTTGCGTTTCTATATTGTCAGGAAATACGCTTTTCACGAAAGATTGAAAACGCTTATAAAATTTAAACTCGTTAGAATATTGCGAAGACAATTTTTGTGCTGCAATCTGATATTCTATAGGCTGTACCAAAATGGAATTTTCGTCTCGAATAAACTCTTGAAATATATATCCTAAGAAGTTTAAAATCTCATTTTTATATTGATGTTTCCTTTTTTGACGAATGTTGAACTCTATAACTTCAATTACAGGCTCTATAATATCATATATTTTAAATTGGTGTTTTATGTTGGGAGCTAATTCGTTATAAAGAAAATATTCAATATTTTCTGGCGAGTTATTGGCAGAAAATAAATAATCTAATTGAGAAGGTATTTCTTTAATAGCCTCCTTGTTCGGTGCATGATATTGTTGCCAATTTATATACATTTTTTCCATCTTATTTTGCAATTTCTTTTCCTTTTTTTGCTTTACTAAATACCTGCATTATTAAAGCGGAAATATTACTTTCATCACTTTTTCTGCATTGGCATTCCATTTTATTTGCGACAAATTGCCGTCCGAATATTCTAAAACAAACTTGCTTTTATACACGTTATTGGGAAAGAAATCTGTATCCTTAAATAACGACTTATCTTTATGTTGCCTGTCAATGGATATTATCCGATTATTTTCGTTGTAGAAATATTCTTCTGCTATAAAATTTCCTTTGCAGTCCATATTCAACATGGATATTGTCTTTCCATTTTTAAGGATTGAGTGCTGAATGTAATCTATTTTCTCTACAATATCGAAACTATAAACAATGGTTTCCGAACTATGGTATTCAAAGAATATATATTGGGCGGGCAAATCGTAATTGTCGGTATAGCCATAAATAGCAACAACTTTGTTTTCGGCATCTAAAAAATGCTGAAACTTACCACTCTTTTTTGATGGTGCTTTGGCTAACTTTCGTCCTCTTTTAATATTCTTTCTTTCCATATCAAAAGGGTAAATTTCAAATAGGACTGATGTTCCCCAAATGTAATAAGAATATTCAAATTCTTTCTTCTGATTGAAGAGAGAAGCTGTATCGTTAGAGTACAGATTTCTCAAAACTTTTTCTTGCTCTTCTATATTCATTTTGTATTTACATTTATACTTTTTCGGTATGATAAGTCTGGCGGTATTACTTTTGAAATAACAAATCCAATACATTTTCTATTTACTCAAATGATAGTTCCATGTTTATTGAAAATGAATGCGGCAGATTTCCCTTTGTTAGATGGTCTACTTCGATCGCCAAAATAGAATTTTCTAATTTAAACTTTATGTTATCGGCCTTGGAATACAAGAAATTTATTTGGTCGTTATATTCAAAATAAACCTCTTTTTCATATCTCAATCGTGCTAACGACAAGTATTCTGCCTTATCATTCAAGATATACCTTTCTATTTTAAGAAAGCGTAAGTTTTATAGATTTCCACCAACACCTTTAAACTTCTCGATGAAAGCCGAAATCTTTTGGAAAACACTTTGTTTCTTTGTTAGATATTGCGGATTGAGAGGACTCATCTTTGGAAGAATTGCGTTTAAATCTGTTCCATTATCACTGGCAAATTCGTGTTTTAATGAAGTCTGGATATAACGTTTTGCAGCTTCTTCGTTAAGTTTCTCTTCGTTTATCAAATCTGCAGCTTCTTCCTTTTGTCTTTCCTGTGCATACAAATAGAAAGCAGAAATAATACTCGACTTATCTTTCATCGGGTCTAAGTCTGTTTCTTGAACAAAGTCAACAATTAGTCCTTCTTTGGCTCTATTACCAACACTTGACCTAATGATTCGACGTACTTCATTTATAAGTGCGTCTTTATCTTTTGTTTTCTTGTTATGTTCAAATACAAGTTCAAGAATATAATCAAGGTCAATTTCCTGCGATTTAAGTAAGTCTACTTCAAAAACAACATCGTCCCAATCTATTTTAGATGCTTCAGGAGCTTTCCCTTCTTTTTCTCTTCTAAACCAATCGCGTATATCATTGTAAGCTGATCGATAGTCTTGTACAGTACGTTCTTGCAAGACATCTGTTTTAAGCATTTCTTTTAATGTTTCATCTGTCAAGAAATGTGTGTCTTTAAACGATTCAAGAGCATCGGGATTATTCTTATCAATATTCTGCAAATCTTTGAGATGAGTAAATTCATCATAGTTTTGCAGAATATTCTCTACTTTCAAATAATCTCCAAACAGTTTTACAAAAGCTTTCTTGTCTGCCTCTGTTACAATTTCGTCGGGTTGTGGGAATTGTTCTTTAAGCTCTTTAACAATGTCTATATAACCTTTGCGTGCTTCGCCTGTTGCTATATCTGTAAAACCTTTAAGATATTCTTCGTAGCTTTTCTCTAGTAAAATATTCTTTGTGTTCTTATCGCCAAATAAAGTAATAGCATCTATTGTTGCCTGTTCCAAATCTCGGAAAGTAACAATATTACCGAATGTCTTAGTGGCATCATAGATACGGTTGGTTCTTGAGAAAGCTTGCATCAATCCATGATATCGCAAATTCTTATCTACAAATAATGTATTAAGTGTTGGTGCATCAAAACCTGTGAGGAACATTCCAACAACAATAATGAGGTCAATATCTTGGCATTTTATACGTTTTGCTAAGTCGCGATAATAGTTTTGAAATTCTTTACTATCTACGCCAAAACTTGTTCTGAACATAGCATTATAATCATTTATTGCTTTTGCCAGAAACTCTTTGGCGCTACTATCCATTGCTGAAGGTTCAAAATTTTCATCTTGAATATCTCCTAAAGCATTCTGTTCTTCATTTGGAGCAAACGAGAATATTGTGGCTATCTTTAGTATCTTTTCGTTATCTTTTTGCAGATTATTTAGTTCTTCATAATAAAGTTTTGCTGCTTCTACACTATTTACTGCAAACATAGCATTAAAGCCTTTCCCATTTCCTTGATTTCTATGAGTCTTTATTCTAAAGTTCTTCAAGATATATTGAGAAATTCCTTTAATTCGGTCAGGGTGTAGCAATAGTCTTTTATTTTCTGCTGCCGTAAGCTTTATTTCGTCTGTTTCTATTTCTAACGCTTTGAATTGTGGACGCACGTCATTATAATCCACTTTAAACTTCAAAACTTTCTCATCTCGGATAGCATCTGTAATAACATACGAATGCAATTCTCGCCCAAATACACTGGCAGTAGTTTCTGAACCTAATGCATTTTCGGGAAAAATAGGAGTACCCGTAAATCCAAACTGATAATAACGCTTAAACTTTTTGCGAAGATTCTTTTGTGCTTCACCAAATTGTGAACGATGACATTCGTCAAAAATAAAAACAACCTGTTGTTCAAAGATAGGCAATGAAGCCTCAGTTTTCATTAGATTATTTAGTTTCTGAATAGTCGTTACAATAATTTTATTATCGTCTTTTTCTATATTTCGCTTTAGTCCTGCGGTACTTTCCGAACCATTTACGCTATCTGGAGAGAAACGTTGGTATTCTTTTATTGTCTGATAATCCAGGTCTTTGCGGTCAACTACAAAAAATACTTTATTGATAAAGTCTAATTGTGTGGCAAGTCGTGCAGCTTTAAAGCTGGTTAGTGTTTTGCCAGAACCTGTTGTATGCCAAATATAACCTCCTCCTTCTGGTTTGCTCCATTGTTTTGCTTGAAAAGAACTTTTTACTTTCCATATTAAACGTTCTGTTGCAGCTATCTGGTAGGGACGCATAATAAGTAATGTATCGCTGGTATCAAATACAGAATAGGTGAGCAATACTTGCAAAAGCGTATTTTTTTGGAAGAATGTTGCTGTGAAATCTTTTAAGTCTTTAATAAGTGTATTGTCAGACTTAGCCCAATTCATTGTAAAATCGAAACTATTTTTGTTACGTTTTACGGTATTGGCAAAATAGCGTGTATCTGTTCCATTAGAAATGACGAAGATTTGCAAATACTTGTACAGCGAACTCTCGCTATTAAAACTTTCTTTGCTATATCGGTGCACTTGATTGAATGCTTCACGAATAGCGATACCACGTTTTTTTAATTCTATTTGAACCATTGGTAAACCATTTACCAAGATTGTTACATCGTAGCGGTTTGCTTGTGTTCCTTTTTGTTCAAACTGATTTATTACCTGCACTTTATTTCGGGTAATATTTTGTTTGTCTACTAAATAGATGTTTTGGATATGTCCATCATCAAACACGAAATCATAAATGTAATTATCTTGTACTTTTCGTGTTTTGTCAGTAATATTGTCGCTTGGTTTATCTAAATATTCATCGAGAAAACGCTGCCATTCTGCATCAGTAAAAATTACGTTGTTGAGTGTTTGTATTTGCTTTCTTACATTTTTCAATAATGCTTCTGGAGTAGTAATATCCGAAAGATATTCATAGCCTTGATTACTTAGGTCTTCTATCAATTCATTTTCCAAAGCTGCTTCACATTGGTAACCAGCTGGTGGCTCGTTTAAAATAGAATTCTTTGTGTAACTATCAAGAACTATAAAGTTTTGCAATTCTGCTATGGTGCTGTATTGAGCCATTGTAATTATGTTTTTATTATTTTGTTTTATTATTTTTGGTTTAATGGTGATAACTTTTTATACTGCAGAGGCAGATTTGTGTTCTGAAATATGATTGAACGAAAGTAATGCGTTTCTGTAATATTCATATTGTTTTCTACGCAACTCTATTTCTTTCGGTAATCCTTCCGAAATAGAATTGATAAGCGTATCGAATTTATCAAGAATAGAAACAATGCGTTGCTGTTCGGAAAGGGAAGGAATGGGGATTTTAAAGTCTTTAATACTGCTATCAGAAATAGCGGGATAAGCTGTACCACTTTGATTATTTTCAAGAAAATTTCTAAATATATCTGTCGATAACTGAAAATAAATCCACTTAGGTAATACTTGCTCATTATCAGCTCTTAAAATACAATAACCTGTACTTGCAACCTGTTCATTATATTCATTAGGAATAATCGCAATACGCATTTGAGTGGGACGAGTTGTTGCGAAAATCACATCATTTGTTTGAACTATTTTTTGCGCGCGACTAGGAGCAGTTTCTGAGGTAATTTCTTTAGTTGAAGAAATTTTTTTCGTTTCAATATCAACTGAAGTTAAATCTATATATTGATACATACTTTTTGTTTTACTCCATTTTATGTTTGTTGTGGGTTTTATCACTTCTCCCAATGTCTTTGTTATTATATTATTTAACGTTTTGCCCCCCCCATTTAACATTTCGAAAGACAATAGTTGATTGCGATAATATTCATACTGTCGCTTGCGACAGTCCAGCTCCGCTTTCAATTCTGCTTCCAGCGTAGTAAACTTGTCGAGAATGCGCACGATTTCTTTTTGGACGGGGAGAGGAGGAAGAGGCAACCTTACGTTTCCTAACTTTGCGGTGTTTATTGTGGGTACTCCTCCTTGACTTTGCAAAGTAGAGATATTGTCCTCTTGCGATTTTAGGCCATAATAAAGAAAACGAGGTATAAGTACATTGTCCTTCTTTGGAATAATCGAGAAGCATTTGTCATTGAGATAAAATCTCTCTGAAATATAGCTTACAAAACCTGCGTTGGCTCCGACCCTGGATACCGTTACGGTATTAGCTTCCCGATTATAAATGTCAATATAGTCCATTGGCATTTTGCCACCGCTAATTATGGGGTATGTACCATCTGAGATTGCATCTTTTTTTGTAATACCTTTTCCCGTCTTTATGGCGCAAATCTCCCCCAGCGGCTTCCACTCTACCTCTGCGCCATCGAGTAGGCGTCTTATAAAGGGCATGACTTTTTGTTCTTTACTCTCCATCTTGCTGTCTTTTTGAGCTTAACCTGCGCAAAGTAGTGGCATTATCGCTGCTTATCACGCTTTTGCCGGTTTGCTTTTCCAATTCCTCGCGTGCCACTTTCGCCACATTCCCTCCTTGCGCGGCAATCGTCTTGCTTTGGTTAAAAGTCTTCGGATCATTAGCTTGCGAGATGTCTTTGGTAGAAGCTTCTGCCAGCATATTGAGGATTAACTCTGTACTGGTCATATTGTCCCGTAGGTTTTGCTTCTTTAAACCTTTATGTTCCTTATATTCTTTAACGGTCTTTCCTGACCATGTCTTGGTCAGAATGTTGGTTAAGATTGCAAAATCTTTATTGCCCTTTATACCTGTCCGCTGCCATTCGTCAGTCAGCTCCTTGCGAATCTCAATACTCTTGAGACGTTGGTTAATCCAATCGTCAGAGTAGCCCAAGCGGCGATAGTCTTGCAGGGCCTGCTGTATGCCCAGTTCCGGGTCTTGTATCTGGTCTAAGCGTTCACTTCCCACCTTTGCCAGCCATTGCTTAAAAGGTTCTGCTTTCGAACTTGGTACAGATTGTATCAATCTAAGCAACTGTTCTGTATCAGCCACATCAGTCAGACGCATCTTGCCATCAATAGCCGGCATTTTCAACTGGTTACAGTTTGTAACCGTTTCGTTTCCTTCTTTCTTTAGCCTGTTTTTTAATACTTTCCAATAGTTTCTTGCTGCTTGATAATCTGTCTGGTCCGTTAAGACCGCAATTACATCTACAATAGAGAAATACCATTTCTCCTGTTCGCTATCCCAATGAGAGCGAATCCGTCGGTTTTCAAATAGCCGAATATCACTCATAGTTCTATTTCTTTTATGATTTTATCAATATCCGCACGCAGGGCGTCTATTCTTTTCACCGTCTCTGCCACCTCTGCGTTCAGCTTCACAATGTCGATGACTTCGCGTTTGTCCTCTACCTCCACGTAGGAACTGACAGAGAGATTATAATCGTTCTCGGCTATTTTGCCGTTGTCCACCGATGTGGCAATGTACTGCACTTCTTCCTTTGTTCCAAAAATCTCCACGATGCGGTCGATATGTTTGGGCAGCAACACATTGTTGTTGGTCTCCTTCTTGAAAAAGTCCTCACTGCCGGCATCGATAAACTGTGTCTGTGTGTCGGTCTTATGCTTTGACAGAACAAGGATATTCACAGCTATGCTCGTGCCATAGAACAGGTTGGGAGGCAGGGAGATGACTGTTTCCACAAAGTTGTTGTCCACCAGATACTTCCTTATCTTCTGTTCGGCTCCGCCACGATAGAATATTCCTGGAAAACAAACTATTGCAGCACGTCCACGAGCAGAAAGATAACTAAGAACATGAAGTACAAAAGCAAAATCGGCTTTCGATTTAGGAGCTAAAACTCCAGCAGGAGCAAAACGGTCGTCGTTTATAAGTGTAGGGTCATCATTACCTACCCAATTAACAGAATAAGGTGGATTAGAAACAATGGCATCGAAAGGTTTTTGGTTTCCATATTGAGGATTGATAAGCGTATCTCCTAAAGCTATATCAAACTTATCGTAATTGATATTGTGCAAAAACATATTCATACGTGCCAAGTTATAAGTTGTATGATTTATTTCTTGCCCCCAAAAACCATCTTCAATTATATGGTCGTCGAATTGTTTTTTTGCTTGTAATAATAAAGAACCAGAGCCACAAGCAGGGTCGTATATCTTATTTACAGTTTTTTGTTGATACATTGCAAGGCGAGCTATCAGGTTAGATACGTTTTGCGGTGTGAAAAATTCGCCTCCCGATTTACCTGCATTGGCTGCATAATTAGAAATTAAAAATTCGTATGCATCACCAAAAAGGTCGATTTCGTTATCTTCAAATTTGCCAAAATCTAAACTTTCTACTCCCTTTATAACAGCTGCCAACCGTTTATTCTTTTCTTCAACAGTATTTCCAAGTCGGTTGCTTGTTGTATCGAAATCTGCAAATAGTCCTTTAATGTCATGTTCTGACTCATATCCATTGGCAGAACTTTCAATTGCATCGAAGATAGCAGCTAAATCTGTATTTAGATTTGGATTAGTGTTTGCATTCTTCGCAATATTTACGAATAGTTGGCTGGGATAAATGAAGTATCCTTTGGTTCTAATAGCATCGTCTTTTATCTGAGGAGTAATTATATCATCGGAGAGTTTGGCATAATCAACTTCTTCGTCTCCAGCTTCTATAAAGTTTGTAAAATTCTCACTTATAAAACGATAAAAAAGTGTTCCTAACACAAATTGTTTAAAGTCCCAACCATCTACAGCACCTCGTACTTCGTTTGCTATTTTCCAAATGGTAGACCGCAAAGCATCTCTTTGATTTATACTTATCATTTTTTAATTAGGTTTTTATTCTTTATTTATTTGCAAATTTACAATTTTTTACTGTTTAAAGAGAAAAAAAGTATATCTTTAACACGAATAGATGGAATTATTTATGAAAAAGCAAAACTATAATTATATTTTTAAAATTTGTAATTACGTTTTCAAAAAATACAATAATAAATCATCGAAGTTTTTATTATTATTCATTTTCTTTAATTCCATAACAAACTCAAAATTGCGAATAAGTTAATAAAAAATGCTATTAATGGCTTTTTTTACAAATAAACAAGGCAAATCATTTTTTTTTCTTATCTTTGCATTAGATATAATGAAATCTCAAAAAGACATACGATGTTAGTAAATTATTGTAAAGTAAATATTTTTCAAGACGAGAAACAAGTTCTTAAAAACGTAGACTTTCAGGTAGATGAAGGCGAGTTTATCTATATTATAGGGAAAGTTGGTTCAGGTAAAAGTTCCCTTCTGAAAACCATTTATTGTGAACTTGATATTTATGCAGACGATGCTGAGACTGCAAACGTTCTAGGACAATCATTATTAACATTAAAACGTAAGAACATTCCTGCCCTTAGAAAGCAGATGGGAATTATTTTTCAAGACTTCCAATTACTGCATGATAGGAACGTTTCTAAAAATCTGGAATTTGTGTTAAAGGCAACAGGCTGGAAAGACAAAAAGGCAATTTTTCAACGCATAAACGACGTGCTTGATGAGGTTGGAATGCTGGATAAAAAAGAAAAAATGCCAAGCGAACTATCTGGTGGCGAGCAACAACGTATTGCTATTGCACGCGCTTTATTAAATCGTCCAAAAATGATTATTGCCGATGAGCCAACAGGAAACCTTGATCCAGAAACTGCTACTAAAATTGTTGGCATATTAAAACGTGCTTCAGAAGATGGTACTGCAGTTATTATGTCAACACATAATATTCATCTTCTAAATCAATTTCCAGGAAAAGTTTTTAGATGTAAAGATGGTGAATTTAAACTGGTTACCGAAAATTCTAAAACAAAAGATTTAATAGAGAATAATGAACCATTAGAAGCAATGGTAGAACCTCTCGATTTTGTAGATGATAACGAAGAAACTTCAAATAACGAATAAGGTAACATATAGAATATTGTTATGAAAGTAATGAAATTTGGTGGCACCTCTGTTGGTTCTCCAGAAAGAATGAAAGAGGTTGTAAATCTAATTCTTAAAGATAAAAAAGAGGTATTTGTTGTTCTTTCTGCAATGAGTGGAACAACAAACACGCTTATAGAAATAGCCGATTATTTATATAAAAAAAATCACGAAGGTGCAAACGAGATAATTAATAGGCTAGAACAAAAATATATATCATATATTGATGAGCTTTATTCTACTAACGAATATAAAGAAAAGATATATAATTTCTTTCAAAAAGAATTTAATTATCTAAGGTCGTTTACAAACGATATTTTTACTTCTTTCGAAGAAAAGAGTATTGTTGCGCGCGGAGAAATTTTATCTACCAATATGGTAGTAAACTATCTGCTGGAGAATGGTATAAAGGCGAAATTAATTAATGCGCTCGACTTTATGCGTACTGATAAAAATTCGGAACCAGATGCAGTTTACATAAAAGAAAAATTATCTGCCATAATGGCTTCTAATAATGATTACCAAGTTTATATAACTCAAGGCTTTATTTGTAAAAACGCATACGGAGAAGTAGACAATTTACAACGTGGCGGATCAGATTATACTGCTTCATTAGTAGGAGCTGCAATTAATGCAGAAGAGATACAAATATGGACAGATATAGATGGAATGCATAATAACGACCCTCGTATTGTTGAAAATACAGAAGCTGTTCGCCAATTAAATTTTGAAGAAGCATCAGAACTTGCTTATTTTGGCGCAAAAATATTGCACCCAACTTGTGTTCAACCTGCAAAATATGCTGGTATACCTGTTAGATTAAAGAACACAATGGAACCAGAGGCAGATGGTACTATTATAAACAACATAATGGAACGTGGCAAAATTAAAGCTATTGCTGCAAAAGACAATATAGTTGTTATAAAAGTACGCTCAAGTAAAATGTTTGGTTCACCAGGATTTCTTCGTAAAGTATTCGAAGTTTTTGAAAGTTATCAGGTTTCTACTGACCTTATTGCAACAAGCGAAGTGGGAGTTTCTATAGCTATTGAAGACACAACTCATTTAGAAGAAATTACAGCCGAGCTAAAAGCTTGTGGTACAGTTACACTTGATACCAATATGTGTATTGTTTGTGTTGTAGGAGATTTAGCGTGGAATAATATTGGATTTGAGATAAAGGCTGCTGATGCATTAAAAGATATTCCTGTAAGAATGATTAGCTATGGAGGAAGTAATTACAATATATCTTTCTTAATAAAAGAGGAAGATAAAAAATATGCATTACAATCTATCTCTAATGCGTTATTTAACTAATAGATAATGTTTACAATAGACACATATACTATTATTTTCTTATCAGTGCTAATTTTGTTGGCATTGTTATCTTCTATTGTTAGCCCCTTTTTTAGGAAGCCGAAACTTTCTAATACATATAATAAAGGAGATGTTGCTGACAATAACGATATAATAGAAGACAATACAACTTCTATAAACTCAACAGAGAACGAAAAAGAAAATATAGTGGAACCACCAGTTTCTATAATTCTTACCCCTAACGACGATGCATTAGCACTCTCTAAGAATTTAAATAAATATCTTAATCAGGAGTATAAAGAATACGAAATAATTGTTGTTGCACCAAAAGGAGATGTTGAAACAGAGGATATTTTAAAAACCTACGCCAATAATCCACGACTTTATGTTACATTTATACCTTCTACTTCTAAATATATGAGTAGAAAGAAATTAGCTATTACACTTGGAGCAAAGGCTGCAAAATACAAATGGCTTCTTATTTGTGATATTTTTTGTGCACCACAATCAGAATATTGGCTTTCAACTTTAGCTAGGAACTGTAAGGAAAATGTGAATATAGTAGCAGGATTTACAAATTACGATGACGATGCACCAGACTTTTGGAGATTTGAACATTTTTATATGTCATGTTATCTTATGCGCGAAGCACAAAAAGGAATTGCATACGCTTGGAATTCAAATGCCTTACTATTTAAAAAAGATGAATTTCTTGCAGAAGAAGGTTTTAGAGGAAATTTAAAATTTGTTCGAGGAGAATTTGACTTTATCGTTAATAAATATGCAAAGAAGGGTTCTACAGTTATAGAAAATTCAGAAGACGGAACACTTATAGAAGAAACTCCCACTTACAAGCATTGGACGAACAAACATCTTTACTATTTAGAAGATAGAAAACACTTAAAAAGAAGTGCAAAACATCGCATACCTTTCTATATAGACCAACTAGCAGTTTATATTAATTATCTTTTTATAATCGTAGCTTTGCTTTATTCTATCTATACATCAAATTGGATTATTTGTATTGCAGCTGTTTTCTCACTCATTGCAACTATCGCATTGCGAATATTCATAGGAAATAAAGCATTAGCATTATTTAATATTGATATTCCCTCGTGGAAAATTATTCCATACGAGTTACGTATAATATGGCAAAATCTTAATTACCGAATAAAATATTGGCGAGCCAATAAATACGATTTCATTTCTCATAAACTATAATGAAAGTACTGCATCTTACATACAGAATAAAGAAAGGAGAACTTCTTTCTGACTATTTAATAAAACTGATAGAAAATGAAAAGGCTCTGTCAGTAAAAGTAGAAATAGCTACAACTAAAAAAGAGTTTAGTAAGATGCTTTTAACTTTCAATCCGGATATAGTTCATATTCATACGTGTTGGAATTGGCATACTTCCGTTTGTGTTCATAAAGCATTACAGTCTGGTTGTGCATTACTTTTTTCGCCTTATGGAGAATTATCGCCTTTAACAATGAAGTTAGAAGAACCAATACGTAAAAAAATTCGCTCAACAGCTTATCAACGCGGAATTATACAGAAATCTGATGCAGTTTTAGCCTTATCACAACAAGAAGAAAACGATATTATCCAACTTGGGTGGAATAAACGTACAGATATTGTACCATCATGCCTATTAAATAGTTCTGTTTCAGCAGATGTAATGGCAGCAAACATAATACAACTCTATACAAAAATTATAGATACAAGGTATAGACGGTATATGGATAAAACAGAATGGCAATGCTTATGTGCCTTATTGCACTCAGGACTACAGCAAGATTCATCAAATAAAATTATACCGAGCGATTGTATTTTAACATTGCGCAAACTTACTCCACAACAATGGCGGCGTATTTTTATTTGTGCAAACGACGAATTTGTGCGAACTTATGTTGATTTTGGTATAGAACGTTTACAACTTGTTGTTCCTAACATAAATACAGCAAAGATATTACGGTATGATCCTTATATGCCGAAATCAGAAAATGGTTTGGATAATATAAAAATAGATACAAATAATATCTTTACTAAGAGTCGTTATGAAAATGTTCTGAATGAAGAAGAAGATACTATAAAACAAATTGTTACAATGGTTGCGAATGCAAAAGAGCTATTGAAACAAAAAGAGTTTAGTTTGCTTCATCTTTCACAATTATATTGTATTATACGATTCAAAGATTATGACGAAGATCATCTTATGATAGTCTTACGCCGTATGCATTTATTAAAATTCGCTCGTCGTATTATCTATATACTCGCAAATTATTTATATTTGGAAGAAGGATATATTCCTTTTGCACCACTAAACGATAAGAAAGTACACTCTATAATAAAAAGCATAATTAATAAAAATAAGTACTGATCAACTAATTATTAACAAAAAAATTAGCTATGACAAATAAGACCTATGATTTAAAAAAAGATGAACGCTACCTGCAATTATTATCCCAATCATTTCCTACAATTGCAGATGCAAGTACAGAAATAATAAACTTGCAAGCTATTTTGAACTTGCCAAAAGGAACAGAACATTTTTTAGCTGATATTCACGGGGAACATGAAGCTTTTCAACATGTCCTGAAGAATGCATCGGGGAATATAAAAAGAAAAGTAAACGATCTGTTCGGCGATACATTACGAGAATCTGAAAAACGTGAGCTTTGTACACTAATTTATTATCCAGAACAGAAAATTGAACTTGTAAAACAAACCGAAACAGATATAGAAGATTGGTATCATATTGCAATTCATCGACTTGTTAGAATATGTAGAGATGTATCAAGTAAATATACAAGATCTAAAGTTAGAAAATCTCTACCTGTAGAATTTTCATATATCATTCAAGAACTTCTACACGAAAGTTCTGCTGATAAAGATAAATCCGACTATGTAAGTGCTATTATTTCCACAATAATATCAACTGGTAGAGCTGATGACTTCATAACAACTATTTGCAATGTTATTCAACGTCTCGCAATTGATAGCTTACATATACTAGGTGATATTTATGATCGCGGACCTGGTGCGCATGTTGTGATGGATATTTTAAAGAATTATCATACTTGGGATATAACTTGGGGAAATCACGATATATTATGGGCAGGTGCTTGTGCTGGAAATGATGCATGTATTTGTAATGTGATAAGAATTGCATTACGATATGACAATATGGATACTATTGAGGACGGCTATGGTATAAATCTCATGCAATTAGCTACTTTCGCAATGGATGTTTATGGTAATGATCCATGCGTCGAATTTATGCCAAAAGTAAAACAGTCTGATTCTATCGATGAAAAAAATATTTTGCTTATTGCACGTATGCATAAAGCAATTAGTGTAATTCAGTTTAAAATTGAAGCACAACTAATAAAGAAGTACCCACATTGGAAAATGAATCATCGATTACTATACGAAATGATTGATTACAAGAATGGTACAATTAATCTGAGTGGAAAAGAATATAAACTTACTTCATGTAACTTTCCAACAATAGATCCCAAACATCCAGATGTGCTAACACAAGAAGAACAAGCATTAATGGAACGACTTCACCATTCATTCACTGTAAGTGAAAAATTACGCGAACATATTCTTCTTCAATTACGCCATGGTTGTATGTATAAGGTAGTAAATAATAACTTACTTTACCATGCTTCTATTCCATTAAATGAAGATGGAACTCTTCGTGAAGTTGAGATTGAGCCAAAGAATTTTGCAAAAGGTAAAGACTTGTTGCATAAATTGGGAATGATAATAAGACGTGCCTTCCAACCACAAACAGAAAATAATAAAGAACGTGAATATGCTATAGATTATTTCCTTTATTTATGGTGTGGTCCTGATAGCCCATTATTTGATAAAGCTGCAATGACTACTTTTGAACGTTATTTTCTTAAAGAGAAAGAAACACATCATGAAGAAAAAGGATTTTATTTCAAATTCCGTGAACGAGAAGATATTGCTGACTTAATTATGGAAGAATTTGATGTAAATAGCACTACTGGACATATTATAAATGGACATGTGCCAGTACATGTAAATAAAGGTGAAAAGCCAATTAAAGCTAATGGGAAATTAATGGTTATTGATGGAGGTTTTTCTGAAGCTTATCATAAAGAAACTGGTATTGCTGGCTATACTCTTATTTATCATTCACGTGGTTTTGAACTTGTTCAGCACGAACCTTTCGCATCTGAAGAAGAAGCTATAAAGAGAGGTACCGATATTGTTGGTACAACTCAAATTGTTGAATTAAATCAACGGCGGTTAAAAGTTGCCGATACAGATAAAGGAACAGAACTTAAATTGCAAATAGAAGCGTTAGAAGAGTTGCTTTACGCTTATCTTCATGGTTTTTTAGCTGAGAGTGAGAAAAAAAATCCTCCCAAAATTTAAAATGATTATTCACAAAATGAATATTATATTGAAAAATAAGATTACTAAATTTGCCAATCTATCAATAATCATTATTGGTTAAACAAAAAGCAAGCTAGATAATCATAGAAACTAATAGGAGTGTGTTAATTTAACACACTCCATTATATCAAAAACAAAGTTAATCCTTCAATATAGTCGTAACATATAATTCTAATTGATATTAATTTCTACAGAGCAATATTGCTTTTGCACAATATTTACAAAGATTCAATATCAATTAAAATCCTTATTCATAAAAACGCATAAAGTTATCACTATATTATAGGTTATGATTTGACCAGAGGTTGAAATTTTAACCTTCTACGCGAGGTATTAATCCGTGAATATAACTACATAGAATATTGATTCCTTTCGTATTCTCTCCACCTTGAGGAATAATAATATCTGCGTAACGTTTAGTTGGTTCAATAAACTGTTCGTGCATAGGTTTTAACACCTTTCTATATCTGTCTAACACCATTGTTACATTGCGTCCTCTTTCTAAAATATCGCGTTCAATATTACGTATAAGACGTTCATCAGAATCGCAGTCTACAAATACCTTCAAATCCATTATATCCCGTAATTTCTTATTTAAAAGAGACATAATTCCTTCAATAATAATAACAGGTTTCGGCTCTACATAAATAGTTTCAGGTAATCGATTACAAGCTAAATAACTATAAGTAGGTTGTTCTATTGCAAGTCCATTACGCAAGTCATTAACTTGTTTGATAAGTAACTTCCAATCGAAAGCATCTGGGTGATCAAAATTTATAGCTCTACGTTCTTTTTCAGTAAGTTCAGTAGTATCATTATAATAAGAATCTAATGGAACTACTGCTACATAATGTGGAGGTAAAGTTTCAACAACCTTTCTTACAACTGTAGTTTTCCCTGAGCCGGTGCCACCTGCAATTCCAATTATTGTAATTTTATCTAGCATATTTAGAGTATATGTGTTTCTTTGAACATTTGTTTATAATAAGTTGCTTTTTCTTCAACACGCATAGGGTAAGCACGACTACTACTTGGCTCACGATATAATTTTAATGTTCTACCTTCAAAAGAAAATGTTCGATATTCTCCCATTTTCATTTTACGCGCATCTATATTGTAATGCTCGGTAAAAACTTTTGTGGCGAGTTGTCCAGCAGCTAAAATTGATTTACATTCTGGTAATGAACGTAACATTTTATCAAGATCTGCAGGCTCTACTATTTCTAAATCTTTATCAGATGCTGTTCCAGTTGTTCGGCGAATACGTAAAGCCGTATCAAATATAGCAACACCTTTTTCTTTTAAAAATTGCTTTAATTCTTGTAGCTTATATGTTTTATTCGCTTCATCAATAAAATGCATTTTATCCTCAAAGAAAGCTAACCCAAATATTCGCCACATATCGTTAGTATAATTAGGATAATACCATTCCATTGCCCAACGTTTAGGTGCGGGAGGGAATGTTCCAAGCATCAATAACTTTGCATTTGATGGTAACCATGGCTCAAATGGATGCGTTTCTATTTCCATTTTATTTTTGCTCTTTAATTAAATATAGCACAACTGGGAGATGATCTGAATAACCATTAAGCCAAACTCCTCCATCTGTTGTTCGTTTTATATTGCCTTTGTGTTTTCCTGTTTCTTGAAATAAATAATCGCGACGGAATATTTGATTTTTCCAAAATTTTAAGGTTGAATAATCTTTCTGGTATTCTTTATTCAAAATGTTTGGCGTTAAGACTATCTGATCGAATAAGTTCCATCTACCTTGATATTTTAAAGTTCCTGTATTCTCTTTTACTAAAACATTATACCACGGATTATAAAGATCGTTTACACCAACTTCGCTAATATTCGGTTTTGCAGATAAACACTCCACCATACTTTTATCAGTTGGATCATCGTTCATATCACCCATAATTAGTATTTTTACATTTGGGTCATCGCATAAAAGTGAATCTTTTAATGCCTTTACTTCTTTTCCAGCTAATTCGCGAAAATATGAACCTGCTCCACGACTTGGCCAATGGCACACAACAACAGTTACATGTTCTTCTGCTAAAGTACCACTAACTGTAAGAAAACCTCGTGTAGGACGCTTGTCTTTCGTTGTATTTTCGTATACATAAGGCACTAATTTCACATTACGTATTGTAAAAAGTTTAGGATTATAAAGTAAAGCACAATCTATTCCACGCTGATCAGGTCCCTCAATATGAATATATTTGTAATTACGAGTTGCAAGAGATGGCTGCGCTGTTAAATCTTTTAAAACGTGTTCATTCTCTACTTCGGCTAAACCAATAATAGCACAGCCAATATTAGGAAGAACATCTGTACCCATTTCTGAAAGCACTTTAGACATATTGTGCAATTTGCTTTCATATTTCATTTTATTCCATTTATAAGAACCATCTGGAGTAAAATCCATATCTTTCTTACCTTCATCATGTGTATAGTCAAAAAGATTTTCTTGGTTATAAAAACCTATTCCATACACTGAATATTTTTTTTGTGCAGTAACAGAGACACAAAATATCACCGTTAATATAAAAGAAAACAGGTATCTTCTCATTGTTAAAATTATATTCTTTTTATCCAGTAAAACATCTAATTTAAGCGAACATTGCCCATAAAGCATATATTCGGCTTGCAAATATCGTGAATTTATCTGATATTAAAGCATATTTCACAAAAAATATTGTATTCAATAAAACTTTTCTCGCTATTTTGAGAGAAATATATTTAATAGGTGGTCTTATCATTTTCACCTATTTCCTATACTGTATCTATCGCCCCTTATAGAAGTATAAAAATCAACTATCCATATTATTGCGCTTAAACAGTTAGTTAGAATTTATCGTAGTATATAGAAACAAGTTGAAATTGCAAGTTCCAAAACGAAGTGCAATAAAAGAGTGTCCCTCTTCGAGAGATACAGACGTTCTCGACGCGTAGCGAGAGGTTGTCTGCCTCTCTCGGAGAGGAAAAAGAAACAACCAGCAATACAAATAAAAAAAGGAGACCGA
>ERZ773214.667-NODE-667-length-21462-cov-3.163264_pt1 | contig 21462 bp, 14 predicted proteins | sample MGYA00511238_ERZ773214 | MGnify/ENA primary metagenome ERZ773214 (study PRJEB29015, sample SAMEA2738157) | human oral metagenome | biome: human oral; feature: human-associated habitat; material: saliva | place: China | collected 2259 ... | reverse complement strand
CGCGAGCTGGGTTCAGAACGTCGTGAGACAGTTCGGTCTCTATCTATCGTGGGCGCAGGAAATTTGCGTGGCTCTGACACTAGTACGAGAGGACCGTGTTGGACTGACCTCTGGTTTACCGGTTGTGGCGCCAGCCGCACCGCCGGGTAGCTAAGTCGGGATCGGATAAGCGCTGAAAGCATCTAAGTGCGAAGCCGGCCACAAGATTAGATTTCCTTATGAGGGTCGTTGTAGACGACAACGTTGATAGGGTGCAGGTGTAAAGACGGTGACGTCAAAGCCGAGCACTACTAATCGCCCGAAACTTTCCTTTCAGCGCAGCAGAATCTACTTAAAGCTGTCGCTTACTTTTGAAATCCACTCTCCGAAGCGAGAGCAAGATTTACTACAGAGGGAGTTGTCATTCAACTATACACACAGCGTGTTCAAGAGATATTTCCGGTGGTTATAGCGACGGGGTTCCACCTCTTCCCATTCCGAACAGAGAAGTTAAGCCCGACCGCGCCGATGGTACTGCACACCCGCGGGAGAGTAGGTCGCCGCCATTTTACAAGACAAGCCTCGAGACTCGAAAGAGACTCGGGGCTTTGTTGTGTTTAGACGGTTGGGGAGCAAGTGCGATGGGGGAGGAGAGGGCGCCTTTGGGAGGAAGAATTCTGCCGAAGCGGAGGAGGTTTCAGCATGCGTGAGCAGAGAGAAGTGTGGATTTTGAGGTTTGGGAGTATTTCGAGAGGAGAGATGAAGTTTTTGGGAAGGTATCGTGCTCTCTTCGGAATGTCCCTTTCTCTCTATCGCTTTCTTTTGTAAAGCCGACGTGCGAAATGTCGTGTGCGGCTTGCATATTTCGGCATTTCTCCCTACTTTCGCAGATGCCACCGACACTTCGTCATCAGTTTGCGACCGCCGGCGCGCTTATAACTTAGAAATAGCTCACGAAATATGCACAAAAAAATTCTCTTCGCCTGTGCGCTCGCATTCAGTGCGCTTTCGGCCTTTGCACAACAGCAGTGGACCATCAGTGTCCAGAACGAAGGCACGGCAGGTGGATATATTCTCGACAAATTCGGCAAGTCCGTAGGGAATTATTCCTACTCCCAGTTCTATCCCTCCAAAGGTTATACCCCCTGTTGGGTGGTGCGCTTTCCGAAGGGAAACTATACCATTACTTCCGGCAACACCGGCAAGATCGACGTGCGGAATATGAATACCGGTGAGGACGTGACCACCGGACAGTCAGCGCGTAGCTTCAGTTTCCGCGCCCCCGAAACGGCTTGGTACCGTCTTTTGTTACGCGACGGCGTGACGAACACCGAAATGTCCGCCTTCACCATTAAATCTACCGATGTGACGGGCGCGAATGCGGTGTACATGGCCGATTGGCGCAGCATTCCGTCGCTCCACCTCAACGGTTTTGAAAGCTCCAATACCAATTTGCCCAGCGGAGATGCCTTCGACTGGATTTATGACGAAGTGCTCATCCCCACCGATGCTGATTATCTCGGCACCTATGTAGAGGCCTTCGGATTCAGCAACGGCTACATCGGAATTCAGAACAACGGTCGCCTCGACAACGGCAAGGAAAACCGAACCGTCATCTTCTCCACTTGGGACAACGGCGACACCGACAAAGACAAAGCGCTGGCCGATTTCAAGCGCAGCGGTGTGATGGCGATTGACAGCACGCTCACCAATACCGTGGCCGAGCGTTTCGGCGGTGAAGGCACCGGTGTGCACGTTCTCCTGCACGGCGAATATTGGAAACCCGGCAACTGGGTGAGATTCCTTCTCAACGTTCGTCCGGAAGAAATCGTACTCAAAGACGGATCGCGCTTCCAGAACACCATTATCTCCGCATGGTACAATGCGCGCGGCGTCGATGACAAATGGCACTACATTTCTTCGCAGCGCATGGCCGGACAAGTGCAGTATTTCGGTAGTGGATTCAACGCTTTCCTCGAGGAATTCACGCGCGGCGGCACCAGTCAAGGCATCATGCCCCACCTCGCTTACTATCGACGTGCCTTCACTCGCTCGATGCAAGGCGGAGAATGGTACAACCGCAACAAGTTCTGGTTCGGACACACCGACGGCGGCAGCAATAAGGGAGCCAGAAATGACCGTTACCAAGATGCAGTGCAGTTGGAGGGCGAACCCGCCATCATCATGCAGTCCGGCGGTTACATCGAACCCAAAGACCACAACGGATGGGTAACTTTGGCCTATCAGAAGGAACCCGACTATCTCCCGGCCGACAGTGTGCTCGCCGCCTTGGTGCAGCGCGACGTCGTGCCCGCTGTGCAAGCGCAAGATGTCCAACGTATGCGTACTGCACTGCGCGACACCTATGCGGAAATCCCCCAGTCGCAGTGGAAAGTAGCCGGCTTCAGTTCGCAGGAAGCCAGCGGAGAAGACAACGGTCGGAATGGTTTGGCCAAATTGGTCCTCGACGGCAACAATTCCACCTTCTGGCACTCGGAATGGCGCAGCGGTTCGCACAACAACTATCCCCACAGCATCACTTTCTCCCACAACGGCGAGACCACGCTTGAGCGCATCACCCTGACAACGGACGCCGGACACAGCGACGCCAACCAATATCTGGCCAGCACGGTCCAAGTGCAAACCGCCGGTAAGACGAGCGGACCGTGGACCACGGTGGGAACCTACACACTGCCCAAAACGACCACGCAAACGATCACACTTGACAGCCCGCTGACCCTGCCCGCAGGACAATTCCTGCGCTTGAATTTCACCAAAGGTTTCTCCTACGGGGGAAGACACTTCATGGCGCTTTCGGAAGTCAACTTCCAAGTGAAAGATCTCACCGCATTGCAGCAGTTGGTTGAGAACCACTTTGCCCATGCCGGCCAGTTCAACTATTACAGCGCGGCCGATGTGGAGAAATACCTCGGCGAGGTGCACGATAAGCTCTCCACAGCTACCGGTGCAGAACTCGAAGCGGCCTTGCTGAATTTGGCACAAAACGCCCGCGTCATCAAGTACGGTCCGGTGACGCGTCTCGCCGATCTCAACGCTGAGCGTGCCTATGTCATCACCAACCAGAGTGGTTACGGCACCCTCACGGCCGAAGCCCAAACGGACTACCCCACTTTGCGCGGCGCTGCACCCATTGACGGCAAGCAAGCCCTCGACCTCTACAAAGGGACGCCCGACCTTTCGCAAGCCAATGCCTCGTGGATCATCGTCGGAGTCGACCACGGTCGTACGAACCAGTACCTGGTCTTCAACGCCGGCACCCACCAGTTCCTCAACCCCGCGACGCAAGGCGCCAACTCCGCCAGCACGCTGAGCGATACCCCCGTGTTTGTCAACATCCGCATGCAGAACGGCCAGTTCGTCTTCAGCGCTGTCAATCCCACCTCGCGGGCCGTGGCCTATGCCGACCTTTGTGCCGATCCCACTCGCGTGGACGGTGCCGCGCTCACCCAGCGGGCGCATGCTGCCGATCCGGGTAATTTCTGGACCATCAGCGACAACTTCAGCGTCACCCCCGACAAGGCGCTCATCAAGGCGCTGCGCGAAGCCGCCAAGACCGGCAAGTTCAAAGATCCCACGGCGTTGACGTCGACCACCTTGCGCAATGAGCCCTCGGAAGAGCGCCTCTACGACCTGCAAGGCCGCCGCGTTCAACAGCCCGAACCCGGAACATTGGTCATCAGTCGGCACGGAAAGACCGTGGTGCGCTGATTCGCGAACCTCTTCATCGGCACTGTCGTGCGCCCGTCGCGCAACGTTGATGCCGAAGCCCCAAAAAGCCGCTCACTCCAGAGCGGCTTTTTTTGTATCCCGCCGCGAAGCAGGTGAACGGCACGGCGAAAAAGACGTATCGTGCGCGCGTTCGAACTGAAATCTCTATCTTTGCACTCCGCAACCATCCCATTTGCTCATGAATATTCTCTTTATTTGTCTCGGCAACATCTGTCGTTCGCCCATTGCCGAGGAAATTTTCCGCCAATGCGTGGAGCGTGCCGGTCGTTCGGCCGAATTTCCGCGCATTGATTCCGCCGGCATGATCGACTACCACGAGGGCGAGCTCGCCGATGTGCGCATGCGGCGGCACGCCGAAGCACACGGCTATCGACTCACCCACCGTTCGCGCCCCATGAAGGCCGAAGACTTCGAAACCTTCGACCGCGTCGTGGCCATGGATGCCGACAATCTCCGCCGACTGCGCGCACTTTGTCCCGACGAAGTGCTGATGAACAAAGTCGTGCTCCTCTCCGATTTCCTCACGGCTCACCCCGGTCAGCACAGCATCCCCGATCCTTATTACGGGGAGTCCGACGCGTTCGAATACGTCATCGAACTTTGCGAAGACGCCTGCGCCGAACTGCTTCGCCAACTCTAATTTCTCATTTGCTCATGCAAGACATCATCGATTTTCTGCGCCGCCTGGCCGCCAACAACAACCGCGAGTGGTTCACCGCACACAAGGAAGAGTGCAAGGCCGTGCAAGCGCAGTTTGCCACTTGGGTCGAAAAGCTGGCCGCGCGCATGGCTGCCGTCGATCCCACCCTCGTCGGGCTCACCGCCCGCGACATGACCTATCGCATCTACCGCGACACGCGTTTTTCGCACGACAAAACGCCCTACAAAACCCACATGGGCGCCTTCATCTGCCGCGGCGGAAAGAAATCGGGCTATGCCGGTTACTATTTTCAGCTGGGTGCCGAAGACAACCGCGCCGATTTCGGCTCCTTCCACTGGGAAACGCAGCACGTTGTGGCGCCCGGACACTACTGCATCGAGCCGAAAGCCCTGCAAGTGCTGCGCGAAGACATTGTCTACGGCGAGGGCGATTTCGATCGTCTCGTGCGCAGTGCTGCCGAGGCGCGCTTCACCCTCCTGCGTGAGAATGCCCTCAAGCGCAACCCCAAGGGTTTCGACAAAGACGCCCCCTGGAGCGAATATCTTCGCCTGCGCAACTTCTGTCTGGCCTATGCCCCCACCACGGCAGAGGTCACTGCTCCCGATTTCGCCGACCGCCTGCTCGAATCCTTCGCCGCAGCGCGCCCCTTCATCGACTACATCAACCGCGCCATCGATTTTGCGAGAGAAGAGATGTAGTTCTTCGCCTGACAACTTCGCGTGCTACGCAATGCCACCGAATGTTATTTAATGCTGTAACCTGACGTTTTGATTTGCTTTCGCCGAGCTTTCGTGCTACATTTGCAATCGTAGACGAGAAAAAAATAGACGTCTGTAAAAGATTACACCGCGAGTCCTGACGAAACTCGCCTCTATTTGAAACAGAACTATCAACTAAAACTACAGGACAATGAAACTTTATCTGAATTCTCTGCTTCGCGGTTTGGCTTTCGCTGCCGTTCTCTCTGTAGGCACCGCCGCTTCGGCTCAAGCCGTCAAGGCGAATACCGCTACTGCCAAGCAAGAAGTGAAGTCTTGCTGTGAGAAAGGCGCCAAAAAGGCCGCCTGCCAAGGTAAGAAAGCCGCAGCTGCTCCCGGCAAACAGGTGGAAAAGACCAAGAAGGCTTGCCAAGAAGGTGTCGGTTGCAAAGGAGCTGCAAAAGCCAAAGCGGCCGCACAACAAGACGCCAAAGCCGCTGCTGCCGACGCGAAAGCTGCCGAAAACAGCGCCAAGGCGGCTGTGGAAAACGGCGCAAAGGCCGTAGCCAACGACGCAAAAGTTGCCGAGGACAAGGCCAAAGCCGCTGCACAACGTGGCGCGAAAGCCGTTGAAAACGGTGCGAAGACTGCCGAAAACAAGGCGAAGGCTTGGAGCAAAAAAGCCAAAGCCGCTGCCCAACGTGGCGCCAAAGTCGTGGAAAGCGACGCAAAGAACGTCGGTGCCAAGGCCAAGGCTGCTGCCGAGAAAGGCGCGCAGAAGGCCGGACAGGCCGCCAAAGCCGCTGCGGGTGCCATGAAACAGGCGCTTCCCACGATGAATTGAGCCAAACCGGCTTCTGTTTGGATTAAAATATAAAGGACTGTACAAATGAATTGGGGTGCAGTCCTTTTTTCGTGCGTGCTTGCGCCGCGTGTGTGCAGGCCGGCGGGTAAAAACGGGGGTGTTTCGATCGGAACACCCCCGTTTTTGGGCGAAAGCCCCCAATTTTTCCTTCGCGGCTCCCCATTTTTCGTGCACGGCTGGGGAGTGCGCGGTGTGCAGTGAGGAGCGATGCGCAGTTTCTCGCCCACCGCGTGAAGGAGGTGCCGAAGCGGTTGGCCAATCGGGGCGGCCGGCGCGTCGAAGCGGAGGGGGAGTAAAAAATATGCCCGGTGGCGTAGTCGACAGATGGTGGGTTTCGATGAGTGAGCGGCGACAAAATGATGTTTTTCTCGGGGTGCGACGAGAAAAATGTCGGTGGGCTGCAAAAAAAATGCACGGAAAATTGTTTCGGAAGGGACTTCACAAACATAATATTTAGAAAAAGTTTGAGGTGACGGCTAATTTTCTGATAAATAGCCGATTGTGCAATTTCACATTTGCGAGATGAGATAAAATACAGTCCGGGAGTGGTTAACGATGTGTAGGTTTTTTCTCGAACTTCCGATGGATAAAGCCCTCGCGAAGGGAAAAAAGCGAAGAGTCGCTCGCGACTTGTATGAAAAAAAAGAGGATATATATTTGGTCGATTCGACTTTTGTGTGTACTTTCGCAGTGTCAAAGGGATAATCAAAGAGGTTCCTAATCCGAGATTCCCACTTTGGCTTTCCATTTTGAGATAGTTTTTTCATCTCTATATAAGTTCTGTGAGGGAATGTTTCGTCGTGAGACGGTTCATTCCCATTTTTTTGTGCCTCCCTCACTTTTTCGTTTTTCGGTCCCCGTGCCGTGCTGCCCTTTTGAGGCGGAAATCAGTTTTTGTCGCAACGTTCCTCCGCCGAAGGCCTTGCGAATGGGGCTGTCACCCCCACACTGCCGAAGACGTCGGGGCTACGTGTCCGGTATGGGATGGGTGAGCGCGAGGATGGGGCGCCCGGGCTGTTTAGGCTGGCGTCGCGCGTCGATGGTGGGGATATAATGCAAAGTGTATGCACCGAAGTCGTTGGGAATTTGCGTCGAGGGCGAAAATAAATGCAGAAACGCTGCGATGCCTTGTTACTAATCACTAACTTTGCAGGCGTAATCTTTTACACAACGTCCAAACAAACATTTTCCCCCCATGAGAAAAGAACTTTTGCTCGCAGCCTCGGCCTTCGTTGTCAGCGTTGCCGGCAGCAGTGTGGCGCACGCACAGTGCGTGCTCAAAGGTACCGTGATCGATGCCGCCACCAACGAGCCCCTCGTCGGTGTGACCGTAGCACTCCAGGGCACTCCCAACAAGGTGTTCACGGACAACGACGGTAAGTTCGTCATCAAATCGGCCAAAACGAAGTGCAGCTTGCAGTTCTCCAGCATCGGTTTCGAGAGCACCACCCTCGCTTCGAACCACGCTGGCGAGTATGATTTCGGTTTCATCCCCATGGCCGGTGCGTCTATCGCCTTGAAAGACGCCGTGGTCACCACGCGTGCCGTGGCACGTAAGACACCTGTGGCGCTTACCACCCTCGGAGCAGTTGCCATCGAGGAGCGCGTCGGCACAGCCGACCTGCCTAAGGTGCTCGAAACCACACCCGGTGTCTATGTTATGCGCGAAGGTGGCGGATATGGCGACACAAAAGTCAACATGCGCGGATTCAAGAGCGAAAACGTGGCTGTGCTCGTCAACGGCGTCTCGATGAACGACATGGAGTGGGGTGGCGTCTACTGGTCCAACTGGGCCGGACTCACCGACGTGGCCTCCAGCATCCAGACTCAGCGCGGTCTCGGAGCGGCCAAGGTGTCGACGCCCTCTGTCGGCGGATCAATCAATATTGTCACCAAGACCACCGATGCACGCAAGGGAGGAGCCTTCTCCTACGGCATGGGCAATGACGGATACAACAAGCTCGCTTTCTCGCTTTCCACCGGTCGCACGGCCGACGGTTGGGCGCTCACCGTCATGGGCGGCAAGACTTGGGGCGACGGCTACATTCAAGGCACCGACTTCCGCGCTTGGAACTACTTCTTCTCCCTCTCCAAGGAGCTCAGCAAGAACCATTTGCTCACCTTCACCGCCTTCGGTGCGCCGCAGGTGCACAACAAGCGGTCCAACTACGACGGACTCACCGTGCAAGGTTGGCAGGAAGTGGGCAAATACATGCGTCCCGGCGAGCAATATCGCTACAATGCCACCTACGGTTACGACCGTTACGGACAGATTCGCCACTCGCAGCAAAACATTTACCACAAGCCCCAGCTCCAACTTCAGCACCTCTGGCAGATCGACCGCACTTCGTCGTTGAACACCGTGGCTTATCTCTCCCTCGGTTTCGGCGGCGGTGAGAGCGGACAGGGCACGCAGGAGTACAGCTCGGCATGGTACGGCTCGAACAACGGCATTCTCGCCACGCAGTTCCGCAATGCCGACGGCACTTTCGCCTATGGCAAGATCCAAGAGATGAACGCCGCCAGCGAAAGCGGATCGAAAATGGTGATGAGCATGAGCAAAAACCTCCACAAGTGGGTGGGACTCGTGTCGACCTACACCAAAGAGATCAATGACCGCTTCAATCTCTACGGAGGTGTGGACTTGCGTTACTATGTCGGCACGCACACCAACGAAATCACCGACCTTTACGACGGCGCTTACTACATTGACCGCTATCGTAAGAACGTGAAGGCCGAAAACTTCGCCGGTGCGGGCACCAACGCCTTCATCAATAAGAAACTCTCCGTGGGCGACGTTGTGCAGCGCGACTACGATGGTTTCGTTGCCCAGTCGGGTGTGTTCGGACAAGCCGAGTATGACTTCAACAACCTCACCGCGTTTGTAGCAGGCTCCTTGAATAACACAACACAATGGCGCAAAGACCGTTTTTATTACGATGCTGCGCACGCCGAAAGCGACAAAGTGAGCAAAATCGGCTTCACCGTCAAGGGAGGTGTCAACTATAAGTTCCCCCACTTCGACGCTTGGGGCGGACAGCACAACGTTTTCGGAAACATCGGCTACATTTCGCGCGCACCCTTCTTCTCCGGCGGCGTATTCCTCGCTTCGCAGGTGTCGAATCAGGTGAATCCCGACGCAGTGAACGAGAAAATCTTCTCCGGTGAGCTGGGTTATTCTTACCACACGGCCGCTTTCACCGCCAATGTCAACGTCTACCACACAGAATGGAAGGACAAGACGATGGCCAAGATGACGGAAATTCCCGTAGACGGCAATGTTGAGCGCACATGGATCAACATGCAGGGCGTAAACTCCATCCACGAAGGCGTGGAAGTCGACTTGAGCTATAAACCCGCCAAGTGGTTCTCGCTCCGCGGTATGCTTTCGGTCGGCAACTGGCGTTGGACGAACGACCCCGTGGGCTATTTCTACAATTCTGCAGGACAACCCATCGATAAGTTCGGACATCCGCTCGAACAGAGCCAAGGTGCCGACCACGCCCGTATGCGTTTCAATCAGAAGGACGTGAAAGAAGGCGGATCGGCGCAAGTCACCGCCGGTTTGGGCTTCAATGTCTATCCCATGGAAGGCCTCCGCATCGGATTAGATTGGAAGTATTTCTCCAACTACTACGCCGACTATGCCGTAACGGCCAACGATATCAGCCTCGACGGCGTGAAGACGTTCCAAACGCCCTGGAAGGTGCCCGCCTATGGCTTGGTGGATCTCTCGGCCGGCTACACTTTCCAAATGGGTGGCTACAAAACCACACTTTCCGGCAACGTCGAGAATCTCCTCGACCAGGAATACATCAGTCAGGCCTACGACGGCCCGGGACACGACTGGAACACCGCACATCGCGTGTTCTACGGTTTCGGACGTCAGATGTCTGTTAAGCTCAAAGTCAATTTCTAATCGCCGGAAGCGCTGTGCCGCAACGCACACCGCGCCGGCGGCACAGCGCATCCCTCTTTTTTCTTGATCACAATGAAATATTCTGCATATCTCGCCCTCGCCGCTGCGGCATTGTTCACCGCAAGCTGCGATTACAACGAGCAATTCGACGGATTGGTCAAGGGTCCGCAGCCCACTGACGTCAAAAAGATCGAATACACCCTCACTGCCGCCGACTACAAGGCCATTGCCGAGAACAAAGCCAACCTCGCGCTCTGCACCACCAAGGCCGACAGCGCCGCACTCAAGGCTTTGGCCAAAACGCAGCAGTTCACCGAAACCGTCACCGCGATCAAATTCCTCCCCGCCTTCCTTGCGGAGAAATGGTTCACCGCCGACGACAACAGCGCCGTGGTGATCAACTACAATCGCCGCGAAGTGAAAGGCACGCTCGACTTCAAGGAAAATTTTGAAGGCATCGGCGACAAGAAAATCCAACCCGCTGTCGTGAAAGGCTGGGCGACGCTCACCCCGCTCGGCGGTGACAAGGCCGCATGGAGCACTGGCTTCTACAACAATAACCACTATGTGCAGGCAACGGCCTTTGATAAGCCCGACTCCACGCAGACCTATCTCGTTTCGCCCCACTTCACCGTGACGAAAGGCTCGCATCTCACCTTCGATGCGCTCTATGGAAACTACAAAGCCGAGGGCGGTCGTCTCAGTGTCTTCGTTGTCGACGACAATATGAACAACGCGTCCATCGAGCACCACCTGAGCGAAAACCTCACCGCGAAGGTGAAGATTGAAGTCCCCGCCGCCGGTCAAAAGTATGGCACGTTCAAGCAAGCCATGAACCTCGATCTCTCCAAGTATGCCGGCAAGCACATCGGCCTCGCCTTCCGCTATGACGGCAACGGCAAGACCGGCGCAACGACCGCCGTGCAACTCGACAATGTCGTGGTGGGCAACCAGACCATCGACGAGACGCCCGGCAAAGATCAGTTTGTTCGCAAGAATGCCAAGTGGGAGTATGACCCTTCCTCCGTCATCGAGCTCAAAGCCGAGAAGAGCAACCCCCTCACCGTGGCCTATATGCAAGCCGGTGTGGACTGGGTGAAGGAACACGTCGACGCGCCCCTCGGTGTGGCCGCAGGTACCGGTTATGTGACGACGTATGGCACCAACGAGTACTATTCCGGACTCTCGGCTTACCATTGTAGTGTAGATCTCCGCCCCGCTCAAGCACGTAAGCAGTATGCCAAGGAATACGCCTCGATGAGCGACGCTGAAATCACGGCCAAGATGGCCGAACGCTTGCAACAAACGCTCGGCGCCGCCCTCACGAAACTGAACCCCGAAGCTGTTCCGGCGCCTCCAGTCGAGGTGTTCTATACACTCCGCTTCGGTGTTTACGACGGCAATGACACCAAGACCTATGAAATGAAGTTCAAGGTCGTGGGCAAAGGCCAATTCGAATACGTCAAAGACAGCTACAAAGCCCTTTGATCATCCCTCTCTCGGTCGTTTTTCGACCGCACTCCCCGTCCTCGCCTCGGCGAAGACGGGGATTTTTTTGCCTTCGATCGCCGCAATATTCCGCCGTTTCCCCCGCCACTTCCCAACGAAGCGGCTGCCCCCGGCCAACGAAGGTTGACTCGGCGTGAGGGGCGCAAAAAAAGTGGACTGTTTTCCGACGAAAGTCCCCTTGTTTCGCACAAAAGAAGTCCGTTTTTGGTCGAAAACTCCCAAGTTTTTTCAGCCCACTGTGCAGATTCGTCGCGCAGGGCAAAGACTGCGCAAAAAACGCCCCCTCTTCTGCACGAGCCCCCGCATTTCTTCGTACATTTGCAGGCACAAAGCGCCGCCGCCGAGCGGGACGCCGCAGCACTACACGCCCCTATGGCACAACACAACCACTTCACTGAACTCGGAGAGCGCCCCGTCGGCGCGCTTCTGCTCCAATATTCCCTGCCCGCCATCATTGCGATGGTGGCTTCTTCGCTTTACAACATCGTCGATGCCATCTTCATCGGCCAGAGCGTGGGCAAATTTGCCATTGCCGGCTTGGCGCTTACCAACCCCCTCATGGCGCTCACCGCCGCCTTCGGAGCCATGGTCGGTGTGGGCGGATCTACGCTGATGAGCATCCGTCTCGGACAGAAAGACTACGAAGCGGCGCGCCGCATCTTGGGCAATGTCGTGATCCTCAATGTGGTGATGGGCTTCACCCTCGGGGTGGTTTTGCTCTGCACCCTCAGCCCCATCCTCCGCCTCTTCGGCGCGAGCGACAACACCCTGCCCTACGCCCACGACTACATGCGCATTTTGCTCTGCGGCAACGTTGTGACGCACCTCTACTACGGCCTCAATGCGCAGCTCCGCAGCACCAATCGGCCGAAGTTGGCCATGTATTCCACCTTTGGCAGCGTGCTCATCAACGCCGTCCTCGCGTGGCTCTTCGTCATGGTGCTGGGTTGGGGCATCAAGGGCGCGGCGTGGTCGACACTCATCGCGCAATCGTCGATGCTCCTGTGGCAAATCTACCTCTTCACGCGCCCCGGCGACATGATTCGCTTCCGCCGCGACATCTTTCGTCCCGACCGCCGCATCATGCGCGAGGCCATCGTCATCGGACTGCCCCAGTTTCTCGTCAACTCGTGCTCCTCGCTCATCAGTAGCCTGCTCATGTACTCCATGCAGCGCTATGGCGGCGACACCGCCGTGGGGGCTTACGGCATTTGCAACCGCTTGGCCATGTTCATCGGCTTCGTCGTCATGGGACTCGACCAAGGCATGCTCCCCATCGCGGGCTATAACTTCGGCGCGCGCAAGTTCGACCGCTTGGTTTCCGTGGTGAAATACACCCTCGTGGTGGCCACCGTAATCACCACCTTGGGTTTTGCGGCGAGCCACCTCTTCGCTGTGCCCCTCGTGTCGCTCTTTGCCAAAGACGCCTCCCTTATCGCGGCCTCGGCGCAGGGACTCAAAATCGTCTCCCTCTTTTGGCCCGTGGTCGGCATGCAAATCGTGTCGACGGCCTTCTTCCAGAGTATTGGTATGCCCGGCAAGAGCATTCTCCTCTCGCTCACGCGCCAACTCCTCTTCCTCGTGCCCGGCATTCTCCTTCTTCCTCATTTGGCCGAGGGATGGCTCAGCCCGAGCGACGGGGTGTGGCTTTCCATTCCCATCGCCGACGGCGCCGCCGCCCTCCTTTCGGGCACGATGCTCGTCGTCCAACTCCGTCAACTCCGACGTTCCGCCGCCTGAGTGCGGACGGTTCGCTCTTCGCTCACTTTTTTTCTTCTTTTCCTCTCTATGACCTCTCCCTTCGTCATCACCGTGGGTCGCCAGCTCGGAAGCGGCGGCCGACAAATCGGCAAGCGTCTCGCCGAACGCTTTGGCATTGCTTATTACGACAAAGAAATTCTCTCGCTCGCCGCGCAGGAGAGCGGACTCGGCACGGGCGTGTTCGAGCGAAGCGACGAGCGGAAAGGTTTTCTCCACTCCATTGCGCAGGTGGTGCAGCCCTTTTTCGGTGGCGGGGGCAGTTTCTACGACAATCAGCTCAGCGACGAGAATCTTTTCACCATCCAGAGCCGCGTCATCCAGAAGGTGGCGGCCGAACGCTCCTGTGTGGTCATCGGACGTGTGGCCGACTACATCCTGCGCCACCACCCGAACCACGTCAATGTGTTCATCACCGCCTCGATGTCGGAGCGCGTGCAGGAAATGATGCGCCGCCGCGGCATCGACGCCAAGTCGGCGCGCCGCATTCTCGAAGAGGCCGACGAGGAGCGCGCCACTTACTACAACTTCTACTCCCTCGGCACTTGGGGCACGGCCGAAACCTACGACCTCTGCGTCAACTCTTCGGTGCTCGGCGCCGAAGGTACCACCGACTTCATCGCCCGTTTCGTTTCGGAGCGCTTCGGTTTGGGAAAAAACACGGCCGAATAAGCTCGCAACTCCTCATTTTTTTGACGGAAAAAGCCCCTTGTTCGTGCGGAACAGGGGGCTTTTTGTGGCCGGTGGTGAAGTGGTGGACGAAAGGCACGCTGCGTTTTTTGTTTTGACGCAGAGCGAAAGGCGCGGTGGACGATCAGCGGCGCGAAGTGCGGGAGGGAGCGGAAGGAAGGACGGGCTCGGGCGAGTAGATCAGTCCGTCGAGGGCTTGCCGCCCAGTGAGATCGGTGAGCACAAAGGTGAACATCCACTTTTTCAGCCGCGTTCCGCCATCGGGTTGGAAGGGGAGTTTGAGCAACACCTTGTTCCAGCCGGCGCGGAGCCAGACTTTTTGCGGCGCACGGCCGGTGAAATTTTCGTTGAGGAGGAGATCTTCGTGGCTCACGAGCGTTTTGCCGCTATTGTCGAAGCGCGGCGGCGAAAGGAGGCTGTCGTTGAGCCAAATTTGTGTGCCCATGCGATCCCAACTTCCGGAGGGTGGGGCTAAATCACGTTCGGAACGACTGTAATTGTAGCCCTCGATGAGCGCGCCGGCGGCTTGTGGGCGCGGCGAATAGACGTAGGTCCAGGCGTAGGCTGTGGAGTGGGGCTGTGCTTCGGCGACGAGGGCGGGGACGATCTGTCCCCAAGTGTGGCGCAAGTAGAGGCCGGCGCCGGTGACTCGGTGGGTGGTGTAGGTGCTCCCGCCGAAGGAGTAGGTGGTTTTCAGCCCTTCGGTTTCGGGCGGGAGGGTAAGTTGCGGGTCGCCGCCGTTGGGGAAGGCATCGGTGATGCGCCACACGACGTTGGTTTGTCGGACGTAGGGCACCGGTTCTGCGGCGAGGGTGGTGGACTTGTGGAAGAGAAAACGGCGTTCCCAGTCGCGAAACGCTTCGAACTCCGCACCGGCGTTGGGAAGCGCGACGCCGCCCCGCTCGATGTAGGCTTCTCCACCGCCGATCCAACCGCGTTCGGCCGAAGCGAGGACGTTGGCGTAGAAATTGTTTTGCTGCAGAATGGCAGAGGCGTCGGAGAGTTGGCGGTCGTTCCACAAGCACGAAATCGTACCGGCCAACTCAGCGTTGCCGCGCGGCGCATAATAGATGTTGCTCTTGTAGATGCCGACGAGATCTGCGAAGACATCGAAGTGGTTGATGTAGTTGTAGCGGCAATCGATGTTGGGTTTTCCGGCGATTTTTCGTCCGGCGGTGCTCCACATCTGCGTCATGTCGATGGGGAGGGTGGAGAGATCTACGCCTTGAATGGGGTTCCAAACCACGACTTTGCGCCCCAAAGCGTGGACTTTGGCGATCATTTGCGGCAAAAAATCGGGATAGGTGATGCGCTTCTCGTCGGCGCCGATGTGAAGGTAGGGGGCATGGGGGAAAATGGCGGCCACTTCCTCGAGAATGGTGTGGAGGGCGGCGACACCCTGCGCCGATTGCATGTCGAAACCCATGGCGCGGACGAAGGCTTCGCTGTGGCCGGGCATGTCGATCTCGGGGATAATGGTCACACCGCGCTCACGGGCGTAGGCTTCGAGGGCGCGGGCTTCGGTTTGCGTGTAGTATCGTCCGGCGAAACGCGTCATGGAGGCGGCGGAAGTCAGTTGCGGAAAGGCTTTGATCTCAAGGCGCCACGCTTGGTTTTCCGTGAGGTGCCAATGAAAGACGTTGACTTTGAAGCGCGACAAGAGATCGATTTGTCGGCGGAGGTCGTCGATCGGGATAAAAGAGCGCCCGACGTCGTGCATGAAACCGCGCACTTTGAAGGCGGGAAAGTCGGTGATCGTGAGGCATTCGAGCCGTGGTGTGGCGCTACCTTGCGCGAGTTGGCGCAGGGTCTGTGCGGCGCGAATCACACCGACGGGCGTGGCGGCGGTGATGTCGATGCTTTGGGGCGAAATGCGGAGCCGATAGCCTTCGGCCGGGAAGCCCTCGAGCGGATAGTCGAAGGTGTCGAGCGTGGAGTCGAGGCGAACGCGCACTGCGGCTTGGGCTTTGCCCGAAAAGGTGCACCGCGTTTCGCTCAACACCGCGGCCAGTTGGGCACAGTGGGTGGGATCGTCAAGCAAGACGGGGCGGGCGAGCGAAAAATGGCCTTTGGCGCGCACCACTGCGTGGGGACGAGGCAGCAAGTGGGCGATTTTTCCCCAATTTGTACCGACTGCGCAGCACAAACAGAGAAGCAAGAGGAGGCGGAGACGAAGTTGGGGCATAAAGTTGGGCGGAGGGTAGGGAAAAAGGAGAAAAGGGCGCGCCACCATGGGGAGGCGCGCCCAGAAAATGCGGAGAAGTGCCGGCGAATCAGACCATCGGGAGCTGCTGGCCGTTGATTTTGCGATAGAGATCGAGGGCAAATACGTCGGTCATGCCCGAGAGATAGTCGAGGACGGCCATGATGCGGGTGGAAAGGTCGGGGGTGTGCAACTCATATTGCGAAGAGACCTGTTTGAGCAGGAGTTGTGCGTATTTTTTCTCGGGAGAGAGTACGGCATCGCACATGAGTTCGAGGAGCGTATAGATGATGTGATAGCCCGAAAGTTCGATGTCCACCACTTCTTTGGCGTAGTAAATGCTTTCGCGCGCCACGGCTTCGCAGTTGCGATAGGCGTTGTTGAGCCGATCGGGGAGGCAACGAATGAGCGGACCTGCGAAGGTGCCGGCCAAAATCTCGGACTCGTGCTCCACAAAGGCCCGCACGCAAGCGCGTTCGAGGGCGTTGATCACGCACGAGCGGAGGAATTTGATTTGGTCGCCCGCGTCGGTGTCTTCGGGATAGGAGCGGCGCAGTTGTTCGCGCTGGGTTTCGTCGAAAAAGCCGAGGTAGAGTTCGATGGTGTGCTCGGTGGAGAGCAGACGAAGCTTGTGTGCGTCTTCGATATCCATGATTTCATAGCAGATATCGTCGGCGGCTTCGACGAGATAAACCAGCGGATGGCGCGTATAACGGATGCGGTCGCCCGATTGCTCGAGACAGGGAATGCCCAGCCGGTCGAAGATGCGGAGAAAGGTGTCACGCTCGGGCGTGAAGAAGCCCATTTTCGGCTTATTGCCTGCCAAAGCGGCTGAAAAAGGGTATTTTACGACCGATGCCAGGGTGGAGTAGCTCATCACAAAGCCGCCGTCGCGCCGTCCGTTGAAGCGATGCGTGAGCAAGCGGAAGGTATTGGCGTTGCCGTCGAAGTGGGTGATGTCGTTCCAGGTGGTTTCGGGGAGCTTTTCGCGGAATTTTTGCCCCGCACCCTCTGCGAAGAAGGAGCAAATGGCCTCTTCGCCGGAGTGACCGAAGGGTGGATTGCCCATGTCGTGTGCCAAACAGGCCGCAGATACGATGGCACTGATGCTTTCAAGGGCGGCGCTGTCGGCGGCGTCGTGCTTTCCTTCCAAAGCGCGCGCGACATCGGCACCCAAGGACCGGCCCACGCTCGAAACTTCGAGGGAGTGCGTGAGACGGTTGTGGACAAAAATACTACCCGGGAGGGGAAACACCTGCGTCTTGTTTTGCATGCGCCGAAAGGGCGAGGAAAAGATGAGCCGGTCGTAGTCGCGCTGGAATTCTGTGCGCTGTTCGGCGGGATGTTTGTCGCGATCTTCTTTGCCCAAGCGGCGGGAAGAGATGAGTTGGTGCCAATTCATGGGTGCAAAAGTAGGGGGTTACGGGAAAATGTGGGGGCGGCGGGGCGAAAAGTGGTGTTTTCACTCGGCGGGCGCCTGTTGTTCGTCCAACCACTCCCGGGCGTCGTAGTTGCCCTCCGCCGCTGCGCGCGCAATGAGCTGCTTTCCGGTCGCGGGGTCGGGACGCGTGCCGCGACCTTCGCACAAACAGAGACCATACCAGAACAAACCGTCGGGGTGTCCCTGTTCGGCAGAAAGGCGTAGGGAGTGAGCACCGAGAACGGGGTCGAGTGGGAGGTGATGCCCGAACAAGTGACACCAACCCACCACACTCTGTGCCAGCGCATCGCGGTTTTCGGCGGCGTGCCGGAGGAGATGCAGCGCGAGGGCGAGTGTTTCGGCGTCGGGGGCGTGGGTGAGGAGCACACAACCGGCGTTGGCTTCGAAACGCGGATCGGGCTTTTCGAGACGGGGTGGGAGGTAGCGCATGAGTCTTGGGGGAAAGGCGGTGCTGCTTGGAGGGCAAGTGACGGCAAGTGCGGGGAAGCGGCTGAGATTTTCGTATTTCCGAACAAATACTCGGACGGTCGAGAATACGCGAGGGGAATTATGTTCAAAACAAACCGCTTGTCGAGCGATTCATCCCCACTTTTTGCTGCCGGTTGCGGGAAACGACCGCAGACGCCGAAGCACTGCGGTCGTTTCTCTCATCGGCCGAGCCAACGCTCGGGGTTGAGCTTCTGCGTCTCGTGGCGCAATTGGAAATGTAGGGTGTAGCGTCCCATCGCATCGCGGGCAATCGTGCCGATGGGTTGGCGCGCTTTGACGTGTTGTCCCGTGCGCACCGAAGCGCGTGCCAAGTTGCAGTAGACAGAGATGTAAGCGCCGTGGCGAATGAGGACATTGCTGAGTCCGCCCACGGAGAAAACGGCCGTCACGTCCCCTTCATAAACCGCACGCGCCTGGGCCGGCGCCGCACAAGAGAGGTTGATGCCCTTGTTGTCGAGGGTAACGCCGCGCAAGCCCGTCACATTGTACGAACCGAAGTGACTGGTCACGGTGTAAGCTCCGTTGACCGGTGCGGGAAGTCGGCCTTGGTGAGCCGAAAATTGGCCGGACGATCGGCGATCGGCCGCGGCCGACGGCGTTTCCTGTGGGGGAAGCGGGGCCACTTTCGCCTTTTCGGCCGTACGCGTTTGGGTTTCGGCCGTGCGCTTCCGCGCCGCGGCCTGTTTGGCGCGGTCGGCCTCGGCTTTTGCGCGGGCTTCTTCTCGCGCCTGGGCCTCTCGCGCTGCTTTTGCGGCGGCGGCCGCCCGTTCCTGCGCTGCTTTTGCCTCACCGCGCTTGCGTGCTTCCTCCGCCTTGCGGCGTGCTTCTTCGGCTTTGCGCTTGGCTTGCTCGGCTTTTCGGCGCGCCTCCTCCGCTTTGCGCTTGGTTTCTTCGGCTTTGCGCTTGGCTTCCGCCTCGGCACGGCGAGCAGCTTCGAGCGCCTTGCGGCGTTCGTCGGCCGCACGGCGACGCGCTTCTTCTGCTCGGCGCTTTTCGTCTTCGGCACGCTTGCGGCGCGCCTCTTCTTCGCGGCGACGCTGTTCGGCCTTGCGCAGTTCCTCCTGAATCAGGCGGTCGATTTGGTTGTTGAGTGCGGTGTGTCGAGCCTGTTGCGCGGCGATGGTGGCCTGCAACTCCCTTTGTTGGCGGTTGAGATCGTCGACCACCTGCTGTTGTTCGCGCTGTTGGTTCTCGAGCTTGGACTGTTGTTCTTTGCCGCGGGCCAGGAGATTGTTTTTCGCCCCGCGTTCGGTGGAGAGTTGCTCACGTTTGCCGCGAATCACGGCTTCGCGCTCTGCAATGGCCAGCCCCTGTGCACGCTGATAGCGCGTGTATTCTTGCACATAGCGGATGCGGCGATACATCTCGCTGAAGTTGCGCGAGGAAAAGATGAACATGAGTTTGTTTTGCGTGAGGCGGTTGCGAAAAAGATAGACAATGCCTCGCGCATAGCGGCGTTTGCACTCGGTGAGCTGCCTTTCGAGCACCTGCAACTCCGATTCGTGGCGGCCAATGCTGTGGTTGAGCGTGTCGAGATCGTGGCGAATGCCGTTCACCACGCGCTGTTGATCGGAGATTTGTCCGTTGATGACCTGCAAATGCGCCAATCCCGATGAGACATTCCGCTGCGTCGTCGAAAGTTTGCGCGAGTTTTCGTTCATTTCGCGCTGTAAATTGGCTCTTTCGCTCTGCAATTTTCGGATGCCCGCCGTGTTGGGGGCCGATGTGCCCGACTTGGCGTTGCGTTGCGGGGAGTGCTTGGTTTGATTCGTCGCCTTTTGCGACGAAACCTGTGTTTTGGCGGTCGTCGCCTGGCCCTTTTTCGTGGTGGATTGTGCCTTTTCCTTAGCAGGGGCACTGTTTTTTTGTGGCGCCGCGGTCGTCTTCTGTTTTTTGTCGGCCGTTTTTGTCGTCGCGGCCGTATTTTTTTTCCGTTCGTCGCTGCCGTGGCGAGTGGCCGTGGGCTTTTGCGCCGCGCCGAAGGTCGAAAGCGGGCGACCCCAGGCAAGGCACGTCAACAAGATGAGCAACGAAAGGAAGAAATGACGCATCGGGCAGTGGTTTTATTGGGCAAGTTGAATCAAACGGCGGAGCACAGCGCCGTCCATGGGCTTATAAGAGTCGGGAATTCGCGTGTTGGCCGACCAGTCATAGCGGAGTTTCACGTTCGAGAGGGCCAGGTTGAAGCGCAAATCGCGGTCGAGCACCTGCACCAGCAGCTGGGTGAGGCGCGCCACCGGGAAGCCGTGGACATTGACCGTGTTCGAACGGCGCACATGCAGGTTGACGTGCACCAAATCGCTCACCACCAGTTCGCTTTCCTCCTTCGAAAGATGCCGATCGTTCCAGAAAAAGCTCTGCACTGTGGCGAAGGTCAAGGGTCGATCGAACTGCAAAGCCTGTTGCAACTCGGCATAGGAGGTGCGGAGATAGCGCTTGTTGAGGCGGTCGAGCACCGTGATACTGTCGGGAGTGAAGACGAGTCGCGCCCCTTCGATGCCGAATTTGGTGAGCGAAAGTTGGATCACGGCGTCGCGCCTCATGCGAAGTGTGCCGCCCACGCCCTTTGTGGCGTCGGAGAGATCGGCTTCTGCCGAAACTTTGGCCACCACCGAGAGCGGTTCGTCGGGGCGGTAGGCGTCGCCGCCGCGCAAGGAAGCGCAGCTCGCGAAGAGCACGAGCAAAGGCAGCGAGAGGAGAAAAAACAATTGCTTCATAACGAGAGGGGTAAGGGCCGTCGGCAGGTGAAAGTGCGGTGCCGATCGGCGTGGGTGGGCAGAGGTCGTGGCGCGCACGGGCCGGCGACGGCCGGCATGCGGACGTTGGCCTCAGGGGCGCCCACGTTTGATTTTAGTCCGCAGGCGTTTGCTCAGCGCATTGTCGTCGGTGTGTTGCAGTGCGTGCTTCCAGAAGCGCAAAGCCTCCTTGCGCAGACCGAGCGCCGCGTAGATGTCGCCCGCCCGGTCGTAGTAGCCGGCGGCGTTGGCGTCTTGTGTGCGATGGGCATCGGCATCACTGAGCAATTGCAGCAGGAGATCGATTTGTGTGCGCGCCGCTTTGTAGTTGTGACTCCGGTAGAGCGCCCACGCATAGGTGTCGATGTAGGACACTTCGGAGGGCGAAATCTCGACTGCGCGGGCGGCCATGCGCACGGCGTCGGGCAGGCGACGACCCGCCACGGCGAGGAAGTAGGCATAGTTGTTGAGGCAGTCGACATTATTGGGGTCGTAGGTCAGCGCGGTGTCGTAGGCTTCGTAGGCCCGTTGGGATTGTTTGTTGTCGTGCAGGGCGTCGCCCAAAGCGGCATAGAGGAGCGAGACGATGCTGCTGTCGCTTTCGGCCGTGATGTGGGGGATGGCGGCGCGATAGAGGGCGATGGCTTCGTCGGGGCGGTGTTGCGATTGCTGCGAGAGCCCGCCGAAGTAGTAGAAGGTGAGGTCGGCGGGGTGCAAGCGTCGGCCGGCGGCGCAGAGGGCATCGACCTCCTGGGTGCGCTCCCC
>ERZ773214.663-NODE-663-length-21511-cov-18.453533_pt1 | contig 21511 bp, 20 predicted proteins | sample MGYA00511238_ERZ773214 | MGnify/ENA primary metagenome ERZ773214 (study PRJEB29015, sample SAMEA2738157) | human oral metagenome | biome: human oral; feature: human-associated habitat; material: saliva | place: China | collected 2259 ... | reverse complement strand
ACAGGAAAGTAAGGGATTCTATGCTAAGTATTTTGCAAACTACTTTAGAACTAGGTGCTTTATATGCATTTGTATCAATCGCTTTATTTATTAGTTACCGTCTGTTAGATATCGCTGATTTAACAACGGATGGAAGCTTTGTGCTCGGCATGGCTATCTCTGTATCTTGTGCATTTGCTGGTCATCCAATTTTAGGTATCTTATTAGGTATGCTTGCAGGTGGTATTGCCGGTTATGTTACTGCCTTTTTACAAACACGCATGGGTGTACCTTCCATTATTTCAGGAATCATTACAAGTACAGGGTTATATACGATCAATCTCTTCGTCATGGGATGGTCAAGTCAAATATCACTTTTAAAACAAACAACAGTATTTACAATCTTAAAGAAAACAAATATTGGTGGGAGTTGGTATGCAAGCATATTCGTGATTGTATTATTAGTACTCTGTATGATTCTATTACGTTTATTTTTATCAACTAGACTTGGATTATCCTTGCGTGCAACAGGAGATAATCGTGCGATGGTAACAGCATCTAGTGTAAATGTTAAGAATATGATTACACTTGGACTTGTGATGGCTAATATGCTTGTTGGTCTAAGTGGAGCACTCGTTGGGCAGTTCAATAAGACAAGCGATATTAATGCTGGTAGTGGGATTGTAGTGGTTGGTTTAGCTTGTTTAATCATTGGTGAATCATTGATACAAGGTAGAAAGTCATTATCACGTAATTTAACAGCTTGTTTTGTTGGTAATGTGGTATATCGAATGATATATGCGATTATTTTGCAGACGAAGATTATCAACGTACAATCACTAAAACTAGTTACAGCTTTGATTGTTGCACTTGCAGTAGCAGCACCGACAATCAAGAAAGAACTTTCTTTTCATATGAGAAAGGGGAAATAACAAATGTTAGATATACAAAATCTTTCAGTTACATTTAATTCAGGAAGTATTGATGAAAAAAATGTACTTCATGATTTAAATTTACATGTTGAAACAGGTGAATTCATTTGTATCATTGGTTCGAATGGAGCAGGTAAATCCACCATTTTAAATACTATTGCTGGTAGTATTATCCCAGATAAAGGAAAAATCATATTGGATGATACTGATATCACTTATGTAAAAGAGTATCAACGAGCAAGTTATATTGGACGTTTATTTCAAGACCCATTAAAGGGGACTGCACCAAATATGACAATCGAAGAAAATCTAGCACTTGCATGCTTAAGTGCAAAGGAAAAGAAATCACCGTTCTCTTGGATTACAAACAAAGAGCGTGAACTATTTAAAGAACAGTTAAGAATGCTTGATATGGGACTTGAAGATCGCATGCATACACTGGTAGGAAATCTTTCTGGAGGTCAACGCCAGGCTCTAACATTATTAATGGCAACAATAGTACCACCAAAGTTATTACTACTAGATGAACATACAGCAGCACTAGATCCAAAGGCAGCCGCAAAGATCATGAAGCTTACCCAAGAAATTGTTAAAAAGCATCATATTACATGTCTGATGGTAACTCACCAAATGCAACAAGCCTTAGAAGTTGGTGATCGTACAATCATGATGAATGACGGACATATCGTAATAGATATCAAAGGTGAGCAAAGAGCGAACATGTCAGTATATGATCTAATGGAACGTTTCCATGCAAATACAGGAAGTAATCTAGCAGATGATCGTATCCTACTTGCAAAATAATGTAGGTAGATAATAGGGAAAACAACTGAATAGAAAAAAGACAGCAGAGAAATCTTTGCTGTCTTTATGTTTAATTAGATCTAATATGGTTGTGTGGTTAAAAGAGAGTCGTATAACTGTTAGAAGCATGCATAAGCTGCTCCTGCCATATTTCATATGTCAAATTATTATAGCAAGGGTCGATTTGTTCGTTTTTTCTAAGGAAGAATTGAATATTTTTACACAAGCTAGAGAATATCTGGACATTCTTTTTGGTACAGCAGGTGAAAAAAACCAATCTAACGTTTTGATTTTGCCAATGAACTTCATTTTTAAGTAATATGATTGCACAAAAACTTTTTCCTGAAGGCTTTAGAATATGGGGTATAGCAGCTGATCTTCCAATATAAGTTGATGATGATAATTCACGCATATGGAATTGAGCCAAATCATCAGCATGTAATAAGCCTAATTTAACAAATTCATTTCCGTAATATTGAATAAATTCATTTTCACTTTTATAACAATTTTGATCATTGATAAATAATTCTCTACTGAAGAATTTTTTAATTCGTTGATTTTGTTTTTCTGACAATAAGCCATCTATCTTTTTGATAGATTCTGCTGTAAAGAAATTTTCTATCAATATTGAATTCTTAATTGAAGGTAGTGGTATATTACAAATTACATAATCATACTTATTTGCTAATTCTGTTCTAAATGAATACAGACTTAAAATATCAATATCTATTTCAGTTTTATATGTACTGATAATTTTTTCCTTTAATAAATTAGCATAGCTAATACCAACTTGACTTACTATTAAAAGATCTAACTGGGATTTTTTTTGAATTCTTTGTAATGAACCACAGAAATGGATTGCAAGTAAAGTTATTTCTGAAGTTGGAACAAAAATATTGAATTTATTTTCGATACGTAGTTTAGCAATATAAGCTAAACTATATGCAAGTATATAATTCTTTTTTAATTCTTCATCAAATTCATATTTAAGTTCTATGCCACATAGTATTCTATTTACCATTGATATTAAGTGCATAGTCAAAGCTTGAATCAATGTTGAGTCATTTCTTAAATCAATATCAGTATTCAAAGCAATATCATTTAAAATTTCATTGGTTGTTATTTCGTATTCCCAATATTTCTCATAATCTGTTTTTATTTCTAGAGAACCTGCATTACATATGAAATATTGCATAATTTCAATAACTTCGTTTTCATCTAATTTATATTTTTTTAGAATCTTACGATAGATAGAAAGTGCTAAATCATAGTTTGGATTATCTTCTTTCATTAATGTCTGATGTAATACATCAACTGTATGTCGCATAATAAGAATACATATATGAATGCATAGGTTGTTTAGTATATCTTTAGTGATATAAAGATCATATTCCTTACATGATAGAGAGATACAATCCTTAATAAAATCTGTATCAATTGAATCAATTAGAAAAGATGCTTCACCCTCAACAGAAGAAGTTGCAGAATTGAATTTTATACGAGTAATAATAAAATTTCTAATATATTTTTCATCGCCTGTAATATGGTATGAGTTTGTTAACTTAGATATTGATAAGTTATAAAGTTCTAATTCACTTTTTATTTTGCCAATATATTTATGGAAAGTCGCAGAAGATATATAACACTTTTGTATGCATTCAGCTTCATAGAAGTGTGAGTCCTTTTTTAGTAATTTGGAGGCAATAAAATCTAAAATTGAATTAGAGATATCATTCATCTTTTTAAATTTAGACATATTAAACAATTGTTCTTCTAGTAATGCATGGTCTTCTTTACTGTTAAAGCATATATGATAACCATATCCTTTTTTAGATTTTATATTAAAAATATTTGATGTACTATTCATCTCTAGTATTTCGTTACGAACAGTTTTCTCTGATGATGAACATACATTAGCTAAGGTTAATGCAGTCATATATCCTGTAGCATGCATTAATGTCTTTAAAATTATTTGTTGTCGTTTCGAATAAGTCATAATTGTCACCTACTAATAAATAGAAAATAATCTTATACGGAATACTATGTAAATATAGAATAACATTTATTTACTTTAATTATATTTTTGTTAATTAAAAATAAAAATACTTTTACCATTGATAACGGTAAATCTGAAATAGGATTTTATATTTTTATATTGAAATTAAATATGCATGAAAATAATATTTGAATATAAAGTAATCGATTATTTTAAAAGAGAGAAAGGAATTGCACATGGAGGGTGTGTTTTATCGTGATCTTATATTGCATGATTTTAAAGTAGATAATAAAGATGATTGCTTTGAAAAACTTGCAGAGATCTTAAAAAAATTACAATACATAGACGATAAACGATTGTTTATAGAAAAGTTATACGAAAGAGAGGAAGAATATTCTACATCTGTCGGGAATTTAATTGCTATACCACACTGTGTATGTACTTCTGTAAATAAACCATTTATATCCTATGCACGCTTAGTATCTCCAATTGAGTGGAAGTCTAGTGTTTCAAATTGTAATGAAGTATTGCATGTATTCCTTATTGGTATTAATGAGAATAAAGAATCAGAACATTTACAAATGCTTGCATTTTTAGCTAGAAATTTAATGCATGAAGATTTTAGAGAAAAATTATTTGGGGCTAAAACAGAAAATGAAGTATTTGAGATGTTAAAAAAGATTCAGGAGGTTAAGTGAATGTATATCATAGGTATTTCTGCATGCCCAACTGGAATTGCACATACATATATGGCAGCAGATGCAATTGAACATGCTGCTGCAAATATTGGAGCTGATTTTAAAGTTGAGACGCAAGGAAGTATTGGAATTGAAAATAGACTAAATGGTTCTGATATAGAAAAAGCAGATTTAATTGTAATTACTGCTGCAGTTGCTGTTAGAGAGTTTAATCGATTTGAAAATGCAAAAAATAAAATTTTTGAAATATCATTAACAGATGTTATTACAAGTGGCGACGATCTTATCAAAAAAGAAATGGAAAAGAGAGGTATTCATTAATGAATAAGTCTAGTAAACTTCAGGAATTCCAAAAAAATTTAATGACAGGAATTTCATACATGATGCCAGTAATTGTTATTGCTGGTGTGACATTAGGTATAACTTCACTATTAGGACAACAGATATTTGGTGTTAACATTGGAAGTAAAGAATTATTGGAAGAAGCAAAAGGTTTTCAACACCTTCTAGCATGGTTGAATCAAGTTGCTGGTAAAGGAATGATGAGTTTCATGTATCCTGTTATGGCAGGTTACATTGCTATGGCTATTGCAGATAGACCTGGACTTGCTCCTGGAATGCTCGGTGGATATTTAGCTGTAAAATTAAATGCTGGCTTTATTGGAGCAATTATTATGGGCTTTACATCTGGATATCTATGTTTATGGCTAAACAATATAATTAAGTTAAATAGAAAATATGTAGGTGTAAAATCATTATTTTTACTACCAGTTTTAGTAGGACTTGGATCATCTATAGTAGCATATTTTATTGTTGGTCCGATTGGACAAGGTTTCTCTAATCTATCAAAACTATTTATTGATGCAATTGGAACAAGCGGAGGGGCTGCTCTATCTGCAGCACTAGGTGCAGCACGTGCATTTGATTTTGGTGGACCAGTTAATAAGATGGCTGGTACCATTGGTAAACAACTATATTTTGATACAGGATATTCATATATTGCATTAATGCTAGGTGCTCTTATTCCACCAATTGGAATTGGATTATCTGCTGTAATAGCAAAAATGACCAAAAAAGGAAAAGAAGAATTTGATCAACAATTACTTGCTGGAGGTTTTTCAACATTAGTTCTTGGCTTGCTAGGCATTTCAGAAGGCGTATTACCATTCATTATCTCCGATCCAATGATCATTCCAATTAGCATGATTGGTGCAGGTATTGGTGGAGCGATAGGATTTAGTTTAAATGTAAATGTGTTCCCGGGTTCTTCATATGGATTCTTTATGTGGCCATTAGTAGAAAATTTTGGTGGATTTGTAATTGCTCTTCTTGCAGGAATTATCGTAGTGATTTGCCTAATGTTTATCCATGAACATCACAAATTTGTGAAAGGAAAGAAGGTTGAGGGATAAAATAATGTCATTCGTTAATCTTAAATCTGTATTAAAAAACACAACTAACAATAATTATTGTATTGGTGCATTTAACTTCAATAGTTTTGAAGATGCACAAGGAATTATCAATGCAGCCACAAAAATTCATTCTCCGGTAATTCTCATGGCATCTAGTTCAGCAGTTAAATACCTAGGAATTAAACAATGTGTAGGAATGGTCCGTGGAATGGCTGAATCAACGGATATACCTGTGTGCTTACATTTAGACCATTCTAAATCGGTTGAATTATGCAAAGAAGCTGTCATTGCCGGATTTGGTTCTGTAATGATTGATGCATCATCATTTGATTACGATACAAATGTGAAGATGACAAAAGAAGTTGTCGATTTTGCACACCAATATGGCGTAAGTGTCGAGGGAGAAATTGGCCATGTTGGAGGAGTAGAAGATGATATTTCAGTTTCTGAAAAAGATGCTAATTATACAAGTGTAAACGATGCAATACGCTTCTCCGAAGAAACAGGAATTGATGCAATGGCTGTTGCAATTGGAACAGCACATGGATTCTATAAGAGTGAACCAAAATTAGATTTTGAACGATTATCAGAAATTCATAAAAAAGTTGTTCCATACCTCGTTCTACATGGAGGAACAGGTGTATCTGACGAAGATTTACAAAAATGTATTTCATGTGGAATTAGTAAAATTAATGTTGGTACACAGCTGAAGAAGGTATTCTCTGATACAATTAGAGAACGTTGTAGCAATCTACCGGAAGATGTAGTTGATCCTAGAAAATATATTGAAAGTGTTAAAATCAATATAGAATCTGCGGTATTAGAAAAGCTGAATGTTTTCAGAAGTGAAAATAAAGCATAATAAAGAATGTATGAATAACTTTCTATAAAACTTTATTCATGATTTTCTTAGATTTAAACTGAAGACTCATGTATGCAGTTAGTGTAGTATAGCTTTTTAGTTATCAATAAAAATAGGGTGTACAAAAGTTGTTATGTAAAAAAATGCATAACAACTTTTTTAATTTAGAATGTAATTGTAAAAGTGAGGGAGGATATAATGAACGATCGTGCAAGTCAGATATTAAATCTGCTAATTAAAAATCCAGATTATAAAGTATCTAACATTGAGAGACTTCTCGATTTGACACGTCGTCAAGTCAATTATTCTCTAAGTCAAATCAACAATGATTTGGTGCAAAATAATCTTCCCGAAATCACAAAAAATGCGGATGGCTCAATTGTAGTGCCTAAAGAAACACTTCAATTTTATTCTCAACGTTCATCAGATACGGCTACAGTATTCTACTCAGAAAAAGAGAGAATTGATATTATCTGTTTATTTCTTGCAGTAAGTCATGATGATGTATCGCTAAATCATTTAATGGATGTACTCAAGGTTAGTAAAAATACCATTGTAAATGATATAAAACAAGCTAATGAATCTATAAATGAATATGGTTTGAGTATTAAATACAATCGTATTCAAGGCTATGATATTACAGGAAATGAATTTCAGATTAGAACACTAATTGAAGATATTATCCAAAGAAATATTACATACAAGAGAGATTTTTCAATATTAGATCGTTATTTTAAATTTAGAAAAGACAAAGCAATTCATTTAATCAGCGAAGTTGAAAAAGAGTTATTTGTAAATTACTCAGATGAATCATTTGATTTTATGGCTAATGTATTCACGTATGTTTTCTATCGTATTAAAAATAAGCAAATACATTTGAACGATAAAATTGGAAAACTTGTAAAGAGTAGTAAAGAGTATGAAGTAATACAGAAACTACTTAGGGATGAAAACCTAAGGAAAGATAGCGAATGGATTAGCCTGATGTTTATGGCTTCGAATGTATATGTTAGTGAGAAGTCAGACCTAATATTAGTTGAGAGTGATTTGTTCTCACTTGTCCATCAAATGGTAGAACATTTTAAACAATTGACTTTGATTGAGATCGAAGACCAAAGTAAGTTTGAAGTTCGCTTATTTAACCATTTGAGACCTGCTTGTTTCAGAATTATGTTCGACATCAAAATTCATGATTATTATAGTGGGTTAGTAAATAGTGATTATGATGTCGTAAAGCAAATTATTGGAGATTTAATACAACCAATTGAAGAATACATTGGAAAAAGATTTTCGAATGATGAGCTTGAATTACTGACATTATATTTTGGGTCACAACTACGACAAGAACAGGATATTGCACCAAAGGCAAGAGCGGTAGTTGTATGCTCGAATGGATTGATAGTATCACGAATGATGCTTGAAACTTTGCGAGGAGTATTTCCGGAGATACACTTTTTAACATCGTTATCAATTCGTGAATTTGAAAAGTTTGGTTCTGATTATGACATTGTGTTTACAACTGATCCAATTCAAACAAACATTAATCAATACATTATCAATCCAATTATGTCGAAGGATGAGCAATCACGATTGCGAGATAGGGTGTTAAGTGATTTAGGAATTACAAGTTCTGAAAAGCGAATTAAGGAATTGATGAGAACAATTGAAAAATACGCAAAGGTTGAAAACATGCAAGCATTGAAAGATGAATTAGAAGTATTATTACAAACATCTTCCAAAATACAAATGAAAGATAAAGATACTTTGCCAGGATTAATGCACTATTTGCATCAGGATTGGGTACAAATTACTGATAAAGAACTTGATTGGAAAGATGCAATTCGATATGCGTTTGAGCCAATGCGAAAAGTGAAAGCAATCAATGATCAGTATATCGATAAAACAATGCAAAGCTTTGATAATCAGCTCTCATATAGTTTCTTTGGAACGGAAGCTGCAATTCCACATGCGGATGAAAAGACACTGATCTATGAAGAATTTATCGGATTTACAGTCTTTCAAAAACCTATTCAATTTCCAAATGGGAATTTGGTACATGTGATAGCGCCAATTGCAATTCTTAATACATCTAAACATATCTATGCTGTAAAAAAGTTAGCAGAAATAGTAATGAGCAAAGAAAATATAGACTGGATTATTGGCTTTACTAATGAATGTGCGCTATACCAAGCATTTATAGAAAGGGATTGGTTATGAAATTAGAAGATTACGGCAAATTTACAGTCATTATGCGTGGTTACACGCTAGAGCGAGCAGATCGAATTATTCATGTTTTGCGTGAATACAAAGAGCACTTTGTAGTTGAAGTGACAATGAATTCCACAGGAGCTCTTGATATGATTCGCACATTAAGTAATAAGTATCGTGGTCAAATTCATATTGGGGCAGGCACTGTTAAAACTTTAGAAGATGCAAAGAATGCAATTGATGCTGGTGCAGAATTCTTATTATCTCCAATTGGTTTCACAGAAGAAATGATGGAGTATACAAAAGCACATGGAATTCTTGCGATTCCTGCTGCTATGACACCTAGCGAGATTCAAACGCAATTTAATATGGGTGCAGACATTGTAAAAGTATTCCCTGCAAGAACAGTTGGTCCAAAATTCTTCAAGGACGTTCAAGCTCCATTAGGAAAACTAAGACTTATGGCAGTTGGTGGTGTTGGAGTAAATAATTATCAAGAATTCTTTGATAATGATTGCCAATATGTTGGTATGGGAACAGGTATGTTTGGAAACTTAAATTTAGATACAACTTCTGACGAAGAAATTCGTGCAGTTCTAAATACATATCTAACTAAGTAGGAAAGGAGAAAGAGATATGAGTATCAATGTTGTTGTAACAAAAGAGCTTGTATTTCCACAAGTAGAAGCATCTACGAAAGAAGAAGTAATTTCTTTACTGGCAGATGCTTTAGAGAAACAAGGTTTTGTAAAAGATACATATAAAGATGCAATTCTTGCACGAGAAAAAGAGTATCCAACGGGACTACCATCAACAAGTCCTATAGTGGCAATTCCACATGCAGACAATAACCTTGTTAACACTACTTCCATTGCAGTTGCAGCATTAAAGAGTCCAGTTAAATTCCATAACATGGAAGATGTTGACCAAACTGTGGATGTACAAATTGTAATCATGATGGCAATTGCTGAACCTCATGGACAAATTGAAATGTTACAAAGAATTATTGGTTTTATTCAGAATGATGAAGCAAAGAATAAACTTGTTCATTCTGTTAATAAAGAAAAAATCTTAGAAGTAATACAAGAATCAATTTTAAAGGAGGAATAAAAATGAAAAAGATTCTAGTTGCTTGTGGTAATGGCATTGCCACATCTACAGTAGTCGCAACAAAAATGAGGCAGTTCTTAGAGGAGAATGGTCAGCAGGTAACAATTACACAATGTAAGTTAATGGAAGTTCCAGGCAAGGTTGCTGATTATGATCTACTTGTTACAACCGGTCAATTCGGTGGAGATGCACATGGAGTAAAGCTGATTAAAGCTATGCCACTTCTTACGGGTATTGGTGCTGATGCTGTATTAAATGAGATTTTAGAAGTAGTTAAAGAATAATAAAAAACAAATCAGGAGATAGATAATATGAATATTATAATGGATGTATTTAATTTCTTTATTCGTGCTGGTGCAACAGTTATGTTACCAGTTATCATCACAATTATTGGTTTAATTTTTGGTCTAAAACTTTCAAAGGCATTTAAGTCAGGTTTAACACTTGCAATTGGTTTTGCTGGTATTAAGTTAATTCTTGACTTTATGACATCAAACGTAGGACCAGCTGCTAAGGCAATGGTTGAACGTACAGGTGTTGTGCTAGATGCACTAGATGTAGGTTGGGGTTCTATCGCTGCAGTCACATGGGCTTCACCAATCATTGCAATCTTAATCTTTACTATCTTATTGGTTAACATCATTATGTTAATTTTAAAGGTTACAGATACATTAGACGTAGATATTTGGAACTACCACCACATGGCAATTGTAGGTGTTATGACTTACTTTGTAACAAAGAATATCTTCCTAGGTGTTGGTGCAAGTATTGCAATGGCTATTATTACATTTAAGTTGTCTGACTGGTCACAAGGTGCTGTAGAAGAGTTCTTTGGAATTCCAGGTGTGACATTACCAACTGTATCTGCATTATCATCACTTATCATTGCATGGCCAATGAACTGGTTATTAGATAAGATTCCATTTGTTCGTGATTCTAAGTTCTCAGTTAAAGATGCTCAGAAGTATTTAGGTTTCTTCGGAGACCAGATGATTATGGGTGGTATCATCGGTTTAGCAATTGGCGCATTAGCAGGATATGACTTAACTGCAGTATTAAAACTAGGTGTTAGTATGTCAGCTGTATTAGTGTTAATTCCAAAGATGACAGCTCTATTCATGGAAGGTTTAATGCCAATCTCCGACGCTGCTCAAAAGTGGTCTCAAGAACGTCTAAAGGGCAGAAATGTATTTATCGGTTTGGATGCAGCTGTTGTAGTAGGTAACCAAGATGTAATTACAACTGCTTTAATTATCATTCCTTTAACAATTGCTATGGCATTAGTATTACCAGGCAACCGTGTATTACCATTTGCAGACTTAGCTGTAGTTCCATTCCGTGTAGCTATGGTTGTTGCTGTAACTCGTGGTAACTTATTGAAGAATATTATCATTGGCTTAACAATTACAGCTTCCTTACTATGGTGTGGTTCAGCAACTGCTCCAGTACTAACAGCAATTGCTCAATCAGTTGGTATCGACCTTGGTACAAGTGCAATCTTTATCTCATCATTCGCAGCTACTGCAATGATCCAGAGTTACTTAGTATTCTTAGCATTTACAGCTAATCCAGTAATTGGTATTCCTGCATTAATTGTGGTATCTGCTGTTTACTGGTACTTCATTGAATATAGAGGCATGAAGAATAAGCAACAAGCTTAAGGAGGAAAGTATTTTGAAAATTACTGAAATCGAAATATTTAGAGTAAAACCAAGATGGATTTTCTGTAAGGTTTCAACTGATGAAGGTATTTCTGGTTGGGGTGAAATGATTTCTGGAACAAAGACAGAAACTGTAGTTGCAGGGGCATATGAAATTGGTAATCGTGTTTTAGTTGGACAAGACCCATTTGATATTGAACGTCTATGGCAGCGTATGCATCGTTCATTCTTTAGAGGTGGCCCAATCCAAGGAACAATCGTTTCTGGTTTTGAAATGGCATTATGGGATATTAAAGGTAAAGCTCTCAATGTTCCAGTATGGCAATTATTAGGTGGTAAAGCACGTGATCGTATAAAGGTATATTCTTGGATCGGTGGCGACCGTCCACAGGATGTAGTTGCTCAAGCACAAGATAGAGTTGATCGTGGATTTGATTCTATCAAGATGAATGCGACAGAAGAACTACATTACATTGATAGTTATGAGAAAGTACAAGAAGTAGTTGAACGTGTTAAGTCATTACGTGAGACATTTGGCTATAAACTAAATATCGGTATTGATTTCCATGGCCGTGTACATAAGCCAATGGCAAAGATTCTTGCTGAAGCATTAGAACCATATAAATTAATGTTCTATGAAGAAGTAGTATTACCAGAAAACGAAGAAGCATTTAAGGATATTTCCTTAAGAGTTTCAACACCACTAGCAACTGGTGAACGTTTATATACACGTTGGGCATTTAAGAATTTGATTAAGCAAGGTGCAATTGATATCCTACAGCCAGACGTAGCTTTAGTTGGTGGTATTTTAGAAACAAGAAAAATTGCAGCAATGGCAGAAGCATTTGATATGGCAGTAGCACCACATGCTCCATATGGACCAATTGCTTTAGCAGCGACACTGCAAGTAGATACATGTACACCAAATGTATTTATTCAGGAACAATCTTTAGGTATTCACTACAATAAAGGATTCGATCTATTAGACTTTGTTGTAAATAAGGAAATGTTCTATTACAAAGATGGATACTGTGAAATCCCTACAAACCCAGGTTTAGGAATTATTCTTGATGAAGAGAAGATTCGTAAGGTTTCTGAGGAGGGACTTATTTGGACAAATCCAAACTGGGAACATTACGACGGTACTATCGCAGAGTGGTAATCTAGAAAGAAGGATTTTACGATGGAGTTTATGATTATAGCTGTCCTATTATTTGGATATACAGTTTATTACTATCTTCAAATGAAGAATATAGAAGTTAAATCTAGAAACTCAAAGGTTCGTAGAATCCTTCTGATTGTGATTGGTCTTGTATTCTTCTATCTCGCAATAGTAATGATGGAAGATAGACCTACACTGGTGGTTATTGGTATTCTTCTAATTCTGATAGCATTTCAATCAGAAGGAATATCTAAAGATAAAGTTATCAAGTTTGGTATTCTCAATGGTGAATTTGTAGAGTATAAAAATGTTTTGATTCATAGAAATGATAAAGGATGTTCTCTAGAATTTATATCACCATCACGTAGAGTTGATACAACTTTATATTTTGATCAAAATCCAGAAATATTAGAAGATTTCTTAAAGCGTAATGCACGTAAGAAAATTCAATATCGCTATGCATTAGATACAGATAATTCAAAGAATAAATAAAAAACTATAAAACATGCATTCACTATTTAGTGGATGCTTTTTTATAAGCCACTAATTATGGAAGTTTTATTGGATTGGACTTGAACAAATATAGTATGCACGCGTAAGATATATCTATATACTGTAAGAATCAAAAATAATAAAGAATTCAAAGAAGAGGTTCTATTTATGATTATATACTCAGGGATAAAAAGTGATTTTATGGAAGCAATTGAGAACGCTTCTATAGCATCGCAAATCAAGGATAATATATATAACAAAATGCATAGAAATACATCGGAAAGCGAGTTTCGTTCATGGCAAAATTCACTACAGTCTATGTATATCGTTCTAGCTGATTCACAGATTCCCAAAGATACTGGAATTGCGATTGAATATAATATTCCTCAAACATCTAAGCGAGTAGATTTTATTATCTCTGGTTATGATGAAGATAGAGAACCAAATGTAATTATTATAGAACTGAAACAATGGTCTGATGCACAAGCAGTACAAGGACAAGATGCACTAGTTGAAACATATACTGGAGGTGCATTACGAAAAGTAGTACATCCTTCTTATCAAGCGTGGTCGTATAAAGCTGTGATTGAGGATTATAATTCAAATGTTCAAAATTATAAAATATCTTTACATCCTTGTGCCTATTTACATAACTATAGCAAGTCAAATCCTGACAAATTAGAGCAGAGTCAATATCAAGAGTATATTGCCGAGGCGCCAATGTATGGGCAAGGTGAAGTCTCAAAACTAAGAGAATTCATAAAGAAGTCGGTTGTTTATGGTGATGAAAAATCGATATTATATAAGATAGAAAATGGTAAAATACGACCTTCGAAAAGCTTACAAGATTCAATCAAGAAAATGATTGATGGAAATCAGGAATTCGTAATGCTGGATGAGCAAAAAGTTGTATTTGAAGATATTCTACTGAATTCCTTGAAATGTAAGAAAGATAAGAAGAAACGGACAATTATTGTTAAAGGTGGACCAGGCACAGGTAAAACAGTAGTGGCAATAAACCTTCTAGCAAAACTAACCCAAGAGGGGCAATTTGTTCAATATACTTCTAAGAACAGTGCACCTAGATATGTATATGCCAAGAAATTATCAGGGTATAAAAAGAGTAATGTACTAAACATGTTTAAAGGATCGGGATCCTATGTTGATCTTGAATCTAATATGATTGATACAGTACTGTGCGACGAAGCACACAGACTGAATGAAAAGTCTGGATTATATAGTAACTTAGGTGAAAATCAAATTAAAGAGATTATACATGCAAGCACGTGTAGTGTGTTTTTTATCGACGAAAGTCAGAGAGTTACACTGAAGGATATTGGAACTGTAAATGAGATAAAGAAGTGGGCAAAAGAACTTGACTCTGAAGTTAAGGAATTAGAACTTGTTTCTCAGTTCCGTTGTAATGGTTCGAATGGATATCTTGCTTGGTTAGACCATGTTCTAGAAATCAGAGAGACTGCAAATCTAGATATGCAAGATATTGATTATGATATCCAAATACTAGATTCTCCAAATCAAGTAAAAGAAATAATATTTGAAAAGAATAAAGAAGCTAATAAAGCACGTATTCTGGCAGGCTATTGTTGGGAGTGGATTAGAGAAGGAAAATCACGAACAGACATCCATGATATTGTTATTGATGATTTTGAAATGAGCTGGAACTTAGACAATACTCAAACATTTGCGATTGATCCTAAATCAGTAAATGAAATTGGATGTATTCATACTTCACAAGGTTTAGAGTTTGATTACGTTGGTGTCATTATCGGTGATGACATGCGTTATGAAGATGAGCGTATTATCACGGACTTTACAAAACGTGCTAAGACAGACCAATCATTAAAGGGTATTAAATCACTTTATAAAACCGATTCGGAAAGAGCGTTAAAAGAGGCTGATGAAATTATCAAAAATACATATAGAACCTTAATGACTCGTGGAATGAAGGGCTGTTATGTATACTGTACAGATAGTAAACTGGCAGAATATTTGAAACAAAGCATTGGTAGAAAGAGGTAGCTTACATGAACCAGGAAACAATAGATCAGATTCTTAAGTTTAGAGATGATAGAGACTGGAAACAGTTCCATAATCCTAAGGATCTTGCAATATCTATCTCACTAGAAGCAGCTGAACTTTTAGAGGTTTTTCAATGGAGTGCAGAAGATGTTACATGTTTTGATAAGATTGACAAGATTAAAGAAGAACTTGCGGATGTAGCTAATTACTGTGTTCTAATGGCAGATGCATGCGGACTAGATTTGGATGAGATTATTCGAGAAAAAATTAAGAGAAATGAAGAAAAATATCCAATTGAAAAATCGAAAGGAAATAAAGAGAAATATACGGAGTTTAATTTATAAATAAATTTTCGCAATTTAATATACAGAATATGAAAATAGGGGGATATAAGATAGTGGGAAAGCCATATAAAAAAATACCATTTTTGAAAATAGTGTATTTTGACGAAGAAGCAGCAACAGATTTAATTTACATGAATAATAAAGGGAAGATAGTAGAATCAATTGTCCAAAATGAAAATAGCAATATTACAACAAATGCAAATGTTGAAGGAGGTATTAGTGCTAAAAATAGTTTGCTTTCTTTACTAGGTGCAAAATTTAAAATTGGAGCAAGTGCTTCAATTGGTTATGGTTCAGAAAAATTAATCAATCAAGCAATTACCAATACAGTATTTACAGACTATTTAGATTTAACCCAAGAAGGAGATCTTATAAAAAAATTTGATAAATCTTCTATTTACCCATTTCCAAATTCGCTTGCTTATTTTAAGTTGGTTACTCCATACATGACAATGACCGAAGGAAAAATGGAAGCAGGAGATATAAAAGTTAATATTCAAATGATGGATGCAGCATTAAATAATGGTAAGGGTTATTTTGAAATGGTATTAGAGTATAAAGGTGAAAAATCAATATTAAGATTTAACTTAAAATCATTTAAAAATTCATATTCATTATCTGATTTGGTAAAAATGGAATTAAGTTATCATGCCGTGCGAGTAGGTAAAACTAAATTAAGTCATCTTGATGTATCAAAGGAATTTATGTATGAAAATAATAAAAGAGAGGTAGATGGTTACGAAATAGCAAATAATATTGATCTGATTTCTGAAAATGACGTAGATGTATATGATGTACTGTTGGCAGGTGTATCAAATGATTAAGATCTTTTATGGACCTAAAGCAGTATTTGAAAAAATTATTCCAAGTGGAATTAGGCCAAAGACTTTAAGCAAATTAGTTACAGAAATTGATGCTCAAAATAAAAAGATTAATATTGTAATCAAAGAAACAGAAAAAATTACAAAGAGAAAAACTCATATAAAAAATTTAGTTGCTACAACGGAAGAATACTCTAGATTAACTGATTCTGGTATCAATAGTTTTCTTTCTTTTCTATCTGATGTTAATGTAGAAAATATGTATTTTCAAAATCCGCCAGATACAATCGTCCAACAGTTAAAAGGGGTTTATAACGATTTGATTATAATCAAACATCAATATAAAAAAATTACTGAAGATATAGTAAAAAGTTTTTATAAATACTTCGGAGAACATATACTAGGTCAGGAAGACGCAAGGAATAAATTAGTGGTAAATCTTTATAAGTTATCTCAAAACTATAATGAAGATAAACCCTTAGTGGTATTGTTTTACGGACCTACTGGCGTTGGGAAAACTGAAACAGCTAAATATATTGCAAACTTAATGGGTGAAATAGTATTTAGGAAACAATTTTCGATGTATCAAAATAATTCTTTTGCAGATTATGTATTTGGTGCAAATCATACGGCTTCATCGCTTGCAAGAGATTTAGCTGAAAGACAAAGTAATGTTATTTTATTTGATGAATTTGATAAACCAAATAATATATTCTATAGTGCTTTTTACCAGTTGTTTGATGAAGGTGTTTTTGTTGATAAAAATTACACATTAAATTTGAAAAATAGCATTATTATTTGCACATCTAATTTTAAAGATTTGGCTGATGTAAGAAAAACATTGGGTGATCCAATTTATAGTAGATTTGATGCATTTATACAATATAAGGAATTAGCAGAAGATATTTCGAAAGAGTTAATTAGAAGAAAATTTGCAAAAATCTATAATAACCTAACTGAATCGGACAAAACATTACTTAATAAGGGTGAATCATTAAATAAAATCCTAAGATTTGCTAGTTCAATGAAGAATGCTAGAAATATTGATAGGGTGGTAAATGACTATATTTTCTCGCTATTAGTAAAAGTAAAAATAGAAAAGATGTAACTGCTTTTCAATATGCTTCACATAAACTACTAATAATATTTTTGAATATAATAAAGATTGCAACAACCAATATTGCGAATGACGATCTTATTTCTGTCATTCGCTTTTCATTTCTGACGAAAACCAAGTTATCCCTTTGTCCAAAATGGACAATTGTATTACTCCCTTTTTGTGATACTTTTATCAAGTAAACAAAGGGAGAGAACTATGAATAAACGTTTATTTGCGGCATGCTTAAGCGTAGGTATGCTACTAGCTGGATGCTCAGCGAAGAAGAGTAGTACTGTTAAAGATGGTACTTATGAAGAGACAGTTGATGGACGTAATGGCAAGGTTACAGTCAGCACAACCATTTCTTCTGGAAAAATCACAAATGTAGAAGTAAAAGATAATGAAGAAACACCAGAAATTGCTGGTACTGCTATTACAGAGTTACCAAAGAAGATTGTTGAAAAGAACAGTCCTAATGTAGATGGGGTAACTGGTGCAACAATCACTTCTGATGCGATTAAGGAAGCTGTTAAGAATGCGATTAAGACTGCTGGTGGTGATCCTGATTCATTTGGTAGTGATAGTTCACAAGCATCTGAATCAAAAACTGAGAAATTAACTGCTGATGTAGTTGTTATTGGTGCGGGTGGTGCAGGTATTACTGCCGCATTAACAGCTCAACAAAATGGTGCAAAGGTTATCTTACTTGAAAAGTCAGCGAATATTGGTGGTGTATCTGTTATTGCTGGTGGACCAATGGGTATTAACTCTAAGGAACAACAAGAAGCAGGTGTAGCTGGTACATTTACAACACAAGAAGTACTTGCACATTGGCAATCCTATAACTGTTGGATGGATGATGGACAGTTGTTCTATAACATCGCTAACCGCTCTGGTGAAACAATTGACTGGTTAGAAGAAAACGGAATGGACCTAGTATATGTTGGTAATGAACAGGCAGCACATGCAAATGGCTTTCCAACATACCATGCATATGCAGATCAATCTAACAAGCTTGGCTACTATCAGGCTCTATTAAAGCAATTTGAAAATGCTGGTGGTAAGATTTACTATCAGACCCCTGCAGTAGAACTTAAATCAGATGGCAATAAGATTACAGGTGTTGTTGCGAAGTCTTCTGATACAACATATGAAATTTCATGTGATGCGGCTGTGCTTGCTACAGGTGGTTTCGGTGCGAATGCGGATGTCATTGAAAAGGAAGTTGGTTATCCACTTGTTACATTTACAACAGGTACACAGACAGGTGATGGTGCATCCATGTCACAGGCAATTGGTGCAGGTAAAGGTAAGACAATCCAACAGTACCATGGTGTAACATCTTATTCCGGAATTGAACCGGGTTCTGGTAAAGACGAGATCGCAAAGGCGATTTATCTTGCAACAAGTATTTGGGTGAACCAACGTGGTTCAAGATTTGCACCAGAAGATTTAAACTATGATACAGCGTTATCTTCAAACGCTGCCGCTACACAAGGTGAATACTATTTCTCAATCATGTCAGATGATATGGTGAAAAAAGTAGAGCAGGGTGGTTCAAAGGAATTAAATGTAGACACAGCTGTTGGATACCAACCATCATTACCACTCTTCAGTGTGAATGAACCATGGACACAGTTCCGCTCAGCACTAGAAGAAGGTGTAAAGAATGGTATCGTATACAAGGGTGATACAGTAGAAGAACTTGCTAAGGCAATGGGTGTTGATGCCAATGCGTTAAAGAAGACAATCGCAGCGTATAATACAGATTGTGCAAATGGATCTGACTCTGTTTATGGTAAAGATTCTAAGTACATGGTATCCCTTGGTAATGGTCCATTCTATGCAGTAAAGTCAAGACCAGTATCCTTAGGTGGTATTGGTGGAGTACTTGTCAACTCTAATCTAGAAGTTATCAAGCAAGATGGAACAGTTATCGGTGGTCTATACGCAGCTGGTAATGAGATTGCGGAAATCTATAACAACTCATATCCACTCGTTGAAGGTGTTACATTAATGACAGCTCTAACAGGCGGAAGAATCTGCGGTGAATCTGCAGCAGAATACGCAACAAAATAATTCCCTCTGGAGAAATCGTAAGATTTCTCCTTTTTCAATGTTAGAATAGTACTATGAAAAAAGAAGAACTATTTGATTTGATTCATGAGTGTACAACACTTGATATCTTTATTGCCAAGATTGCCAAACTCATTTGTAATCCTATATGGATTACGAATGATGCGTATGAGTTGGTTGCTTGTTCGAAAGAACCAAATGCATATCCATATCTTTCCTTTTTACAGAATACAAAGCATAAGAGTGAATTTGTAAAAAGACTAATTGGAATTGGTTTATTAAATGAGAATGGGATTAAGAAGCCGATGCGTATCTTTGATACGGAATATCAGAAAGATGTATATGTCGTTGATATCTTTGCTAAGAAAAAAGCAATCGCGAAATTAGCGGTTGCGATTGAACATGAGATGAGTGAAGAGGATGTACAGTTGTTGGCAGATGCGTTATCCGTGTATCTACGGCATCAACTTACAAATTCCGGTACAAAGCGAGAACAGGCCTTTACTTTATTGTTACAGAAAGATCAAGAAAGCCAACAATTGGGCTATAATTTATTGATTGAAAGTGGCTATGTTGTAAAAGGTATATACATGCTTGCATATGTTAATACAACTATTGTAAATCGTATTACAGTACTTAGTTCTTTTTTAAGTGAGATACAAAAGGGATATCCAAGTCTACTTGGAGGTATTGTAAATGAGCAGTGCTATATTCTTTTGCCAACGTCACATAGGATCGATCTAAAACAATATCCGGATCTTTACGTTGGATATAGTTTGGCATTTGAGAAGTTTGATTCTTTATATGGCTATGCAAAACAGGCAGAGTATGCAGGTCAGATATATCGTAAGAAGGAAACTCATTTTGAAACAGTCATAGATACTTTTATATGCCATCAGCTTGAAAACCAACTCCCTCTAGTTACCTTAGTTGACCAAAAAATTCAAAACCTGATTACATATGATAAGCAGTATGAGACAAAATACTATGAGACATTGTGTATGTATGTTAACTCACAATACTCAAAACAGAAGACTGCAGAAGGGCTCTATATTCATCTGAATACCGTTAAGTATCGTCTTCAGCAGATTGAAAAATTATTTGATATCGATTTTGAAAAAGACGAGAAATTGATACGTTTGGCAATGATAGTGCATCACTTTTAATTTCTTATTGCGTTTGACTTTTCAAATCAGAAAAAAGAAGTATACTAATAGTGTTAGTTATAGTTAACTTAAGGAGCGTAAATATGAACCTTTCAACATTAGTAGTATTATTGGTCGTTGTTGTAATCATTGCATTTGATATTCGTTATGTGATGAAAAACGGAGTAAGCTCCTGTAGTGGAGATTGTAGTTCGGGGTGTCATTCTTCCTGTCATTGGGTAGGTGATATCAAAAAGGCACAACGCAATATCCGTATTCAAAATAAGATAAAGTCCTTGTTAGGATTATCGAAGTAAATCATAAGCCACTACGGTGGTTTTTCTTTTTGCTTTCTTGCAAGCGCTAGTATATGGGTGTAGGCTATATGTAGATGTTTCAACGACAATCATTACCAACCAAAATCATACATAATTTTTAGTGGGGAAGAAAATGAAACAGAATACAAAGTTATTGCATGGTTACACCGTATTAGATCAATATACTGGTGCTGCCAGCATACCAATCTATCAAACGTCCACGTTTCATAATACAGAGTTGTATTGTGATGAACAGAAGTATTTGTACACCCGTTTCTCCAACCCAACGATTGATGCATTAGAAGATGGTCTTCGTTGTATTGAGAATGCCAAATATGCATTGAGTTTTAGTT
>ERZ773214.658-NODE-658-length-21559-cov-5.554176_pt1 | contig 21559 bp, 16 predicted proteins | sample MGYA00511238_ERZ773214 | MGnify/ENA primary metagenome ERZ773214 (study PRJEB29015, sample SAMEA2738157) | human oral metagenome | biome: human oral; feature: human-associated habitat; material: saliva | place: China | collected 2259 ... | reverse complement strand
AGCGTTTACGGGTGAATCGAATCACCCGTAAACAGCGCTTTTGACGGGGTTTTTGAAATCTTCGTGTTTAGTGGTGATTTTAGGAGACGGACGGTCGTGAAAACCACAAGTAAACGCTTGCCGCGGGACATTTCGGACGAATACTCCAAGCAGAAATTCCAGGCGGGATACCTTGAACAGCCGAAACAGCTACAACCCCCTACTGATCCAGCAGATTCCAAAGGCGCTGTCGCTGCTCGGGAGACAGGCGATCCTCCAAAGTCATACGCGTACGCCCTGTTTCGCGCTGTAAATCATCAATAGCCGTGTCGCTCACCTCAACATCACACACAAGCGCAGCACTTGAAATGCGTGTCACCTCACCGGGACCAAAACCGACCGTTGAACGAACATCCTTATCGGAAGTAACAAGAGAAACGGATCGACCGGCTTCCCGCGCTTCCGTAACCAGTTTTTCGATAACGGTATCCGCACTCTGATTGGGCTTTGAGAAAATAAGTTTGACACCGGCTCGTGAACGATCAGGTCGTTCAGGGTTTACGTTACCCGCCCCGTCAAACACAATGACCGCCTTGTATCGATGATGCGCAAACGTTGCCACATCGGAAATGAGCGCCTCACGAGCGCGAATAAAAGGATCACCGTCCATGTGATATGCAGCGTCCGCCGAGCTCACTAAGCCGTCAGCTTGATTTACCCCGTCAATCAGACCTTCATAACGAGCGGTGGCGTGCATCACGTTATAGCCGTCAACGATGAGAAGTTCGTGTTCTTCTCGCACAGACATTATGAAACGCCGCCCATACTCACACGACGCAACCATTCGTAGCACATAACGGTCGTAGCCTGTGCCACGTTCAGCGATTCGATCTTTCCACGCTGCGGAAGCTTGCAAGTAAAATCACACGTTTCAAGCACGAGGCGAGAAATGCCTGTACCCTCGGAACCCATCACGAGCGCAAGGCGTCCTCCCAAAGGCGCGCTCCACACATCGTCCGTGGCATGCTCGGTAGCGCCACATGTCCAAAATCCTGCGGTTTTCAGTTCTTCAAGCGCTCGCGATACGTTAGAAACCCGCGCTATCGGCACATGCAAAACGGCACCGGCAGAGGTTTTGTACGCGCCCACGCCCACCTGAGCAGCACGTGCATTGGCAATCACCACCCCTGCAGCACCAACTACCTCAGCAGATCGGACAATAGCACCAAAGTTACCTTCATCGGTCACATGGTCGAGCACCACTACCAGCGCGTCTTTTGAATCCGCTTTCTCAAGAATGTCGGAAAGTTCAGCGTATTCAAAGGGTCGGGTTCGCACAATAACACCCTGATGAGCGCCATGACTTGAAAGGGCGTCCAAAACCTGCCGAGGCACCCGCTCAACAGGAACGCCGTCGGATGAAAGCTGTTTGGCAAGCGTTTCAATCTCTTGATCCCGCTCGCCTGAGGAGACCTGTACCAGCGCATTCTTAAGCGGAATGTTTAAGGCAAGCGCCTCTGCAACCGCGCGGCGACCCTCAATCAAATCAAAGGCACTCTTTTGCCGAGAAGTTCGAGGCTTTCTTGCTCCGCGAGTATCGTCAGATGCACGAATGTCCCTTGGCCTATAACCGCCGCTCCGGCGGTCTTTTGTACCAAAAGCTTCCCTCGAATCAGCACGTTTCTTTCTTTTGTGCGGCTGCTGCCCTTGTGCCATATGTCTCTGCTGTCCCTGTGCCGCATGCTTCTGTGCCGTATGTCTCTGCGCTCTCTGTGCCATGTATTAATCCTTGCTATTAATCCTTGCGCGAATTGTATTTCAGACGAGCACCCGAAGCCGTGTCTTCAATCAGAAGTCCCAGACCGGCAATGCCGTCGCGGATGGCATCTGCAACCGCCCAGTTCTTCTCGGCACGCGCGTTTTGGCGAGCAGAAAGAAGAGCTTCTGCCGCTTGCGTGACGCTCTCTCCCTCATAACCTGCTTGAGACTTTGCCAAATCAATAAGCTCATGAGGAAGTTCGTCGGACGCTTTGTCCGTGTTGACGCTAATTCCCAACACTCCAAAAAGTTCTGTCAACGTATCAGCAGCATGAAGCGTCAATTTTGCGTTAATTGCATCAGCCGCATCGGCAAGATAGGTATTTGCAGCAGTAACCAACGTGAACATCGCGGCAAGGGCTTCTGCCGTATTGAAATCATCTGCCATGGAACGCTCAAAGTTCTCGCGCGCAGTGTCAATGGCAGAGGTAAGCTCATTTTCGCGGTCAGACTGCTCGTGATCTTGTGTCGCATCTCCGGTATTGGCAGAGCGTCCAGCGTCAACAGAACGCTTAGTACTCTGAGCGTTTTTAGCAGCCCAGCGCAAATTAGCCACACAGGTCTTCATACGCTCAAGCGTACCGACAGCACCGTCCAAGCGCTCGAAAGAAAAATCAAGCGGCGCACGATAGTGCGTCTGCAGCATCAAAAGTCGGACCGCATCTGCTGAGTAGGAATCCAGCACTTCTTTAAGCGTATAGAAGTTGCCAAGGGACTTGGACATCTTCTCGCCCTCCACGCGAAGCATGCCCGCATGCATCCAATAGTTTGCCAAAGGTTCATGCCAGCAGCAGCTTGCCTGGGCCGTTTCGTTTTCATGATGCGGAAACACGAGATCAGCCCCACCGCCGTGGATATCAATTGGCGTTCCAAGGTAGCGGTGAATCATGGCGCAGCACTCAGAATGCCAGCCCGGACGTCCTTCTCCCCATGGACTCGGCCAGCTGGGCTCACCGGGCTTTGCGGCCTTCCAAAGGGCGAAATCAAACGGATCGCGCTTCTCGGTATTGACCTCAACACGCTCGCCTGCACGCAGCTGATCCAGATCGCGACCAGACAACACGCCATAATTGTGATCCGCTCGCACCGAGAAGTACACGTCTCCCGACGGCACTGCGTAGGCAAATCCCTGATCAATGAGGGATTTGATCATCTCAACCATGGCATTGATCTCGTGCGTGGCGCGCGGGCGAATGTCGGGATCAAGAATGTTAAAGCGGTGCATCTGCTCAATGAAGGCGGAAGAGTATTCCTCTGCAACCTCCTGCGCCGTACGCCCCTGCTCAAGAGCACGATTGATAATCTTATCGTCAACATCCGTCAAATTTTGTGCAAAGGTAACCTCGTATCCTGCATGCATGAGGTATCGGCGTATTACATCAAACGATAAGAACGTGCGTGCATTACCGATATGTATCTGGTCATACACCGTAGGACCACAGACATACATCCGAACTTTTCCCTCATCAATGGGTGTAAAAGTCTCTTTGCGATGCGTCTGAGTATTGTAAACGAGCATGTACACTCCCTGCTTTAAATTAAGACTCCAAAATCACAACCGCCCAGGCGGCGATCCCCTCGCCTGCGCCGACAAAGCCAAGCCCTTCGGTGGTGGTAGCCTTCACGCCCACACACGCCTTGGATACCCCCAAAGCCTCGGCCATCCGCGAACGCATGGCATCACGATATGGCATAAGCTTTGGCGCCTGAGCGGCAATTGTGCAGTCGCAATCCACAATATGATAGCCTGCTCTTCTCACCCGCTCGCCAACAGCGGCGAGAAGATCCATGGAATCCGCACCCGCATACGCGGGGTCGCTGTCGGGGAAAAGCTGGCCGATATCACCCTCACGAAGTGCTCCCAAAAGCGCATCCATCAGAGCGTGCGCAAGGACGTCTGCATCCGAATGACCCAAGAGTCCCCGATCAAAGGGTATCTCTATACCGCCCAGCACCAGATTTCGCTCCGGCACAAGTCGGTGCACATCATATCCGTGTCCAATGTGAAGTGTCACCTTATGCCTCCCCACCGTCAAACGGAATACAGGAGTCAGCGCCATCCATGAGATGCTTGCCGAGAAGCGCTTCACAGATGGTAAGGTCAGAAGGATAGGTTACCTTGATGTTGTCATTGGACGACTCCACCACTTCAACCGCGCCACCAAAATGTTCAACAAGCGAAGAATCATCCGTTGCCGCTATCCGCTCTTGAAGAGCCCTTTCATGGGCTTCAACCAGTATGCTTTTGCGAAAAACCTGCGGTGTCTGAGCAGCCCACAAAAACGAACGGTCAGGCGTACTTACAATGGTAGAGCCTTCAACGCGCTTGAGCGTATCCACGGCACGAGTCGCACAAATAGCTCCTGCAAGGGCAGCATCTGAGCGCACGCGAGAAATAACGCGTTCAATGGTCTCCACTTCAATAAGTGGACGTACCGCATCGTGTACAGCCACCAAATCAAAGCCGCATGGAGTTGCCTTAAGCGCGGAATACACCGATGCCTGGCGCGTCTTTCCTGATGCAGCAAAGGTAATTGGCTTGTGAAGCTTAAGACCTGAAAGCACTGACTCTCGTACGGCATCCACTTTTTCCGGAGAACACGCAATGACCACGTGCGCAATACTCGGCGCATGATCAAACGCCAAAATGGACCAGCTCATCAAAGGCAGTCCACAAAGGTTAATGAACTGTTTACCGCCCGGATAGCCAAAGCGCTCACCGATACCGCCGGCAACAATCACGGCCACGGTATCGGGGCCATTGTTCTTCTCGACAACTTTGGCGCAAGAAGTCTTGGTTTGTGTGCAGGCGCCGGAAACTCTCATTCGGACTTCCCCCACATGCGGCGTAGCGCATTGGCCAGAGCGCCGGGGTTCTCAATGCCCAAATCATCCAAACGGTTGGGATTGGTTTCGGCCACGTTGAGAAGTTCCTGCAAAGAGTCATATTCGTCAACAATTTTTGCGGCCATATCATCACGAACCACAGAAACGCGTGAAAGAGTACGCAGGCCAAGCGGAACCATAGCGGTATCCGCAGGAAGGTCTTGGTCATATCCAAGGATTCGACCTACCACCTGGGCAGAGCGAAGCTCCGTATTTTCCGTTGTGTGGAATATCCGACGGATAGAGCGCGCGTTTTCAACAGACGAATCTTCAGCATAATCGCGAATCATAAGGTTATATGCCTCGTTCACACCGCCCAAGTATTCTTCGCGCTGCATAGAGGTAATTTTTCCTTCATTGCCGAGTTCAAGAATATGAGCATCAAGCTGCTCGGCTACGGTCATAAGTACTTCAAACAGATAGAATGTCTCGGCAACGTCGCCAAGTGTTACATAGTTGTCCAGCTCAAGAGCCGTAAGGCGCAAAAGCTCCCGGTCAAGGGCCTGGCGCGTGCTTTGCATGGCAACGGAAAGCTGACTGACCGCCGTCATAATTGCCGGTACCGACTTCAACTGAATAGCCCGACCGTCAACATACACCGTAATGAGCGAACGGCGAGAAGAAACCGCCAAAACGATTGACTTGGTAAGCAGACTCATACGAGCAGCAGTTCTATGGCGCGTTCCTGTTTCTGCCGTCGGAAGCGTAGCGTCAGGATTTAAGTGAAAGTTAGCACGCACAATCCGCGTAAGGTCTTTGTCAATAACCACGGCACCGTCCATTTTGCACAGCTCAAAGAGGCGGTTTGCCGTAAAGGAAACATCCAAGGCAAATCCATCGCTGCCTGCCGCAAGAACGTTTTCGCGATCACCCACACAGATGAGCGCCCCGAGGTGTCCTGCGAGAATCATGTCCAATGCGACACGGAGAGCCGTTCCAGGGGCTGTCATTTTAATAGCAAGTGCTCGACGCTCAGCGGTGTCATCTGGTATTTGTTCAAACTGCGAAGACTCCATGACCCTCCCCTGTATGAAAGCTGGCTCCGAAGAGCCAGCAAACCGTCATAGTAGAAGTATAAAGTTTTTTACTGCATATACACCGAGAAGTCCAAAGAGCTTTTAGGCCCTCGTACTTCTCGTTTATATCACTCTGCAGACGACATAAGGCCCGATCCCTGTACGGGCACCCCGGACTCAGGCACCGGAGGCAGACTGAAGTTGTCTTCTACCTGCGCCATGCTCTCACGTATGCGAGGCGCCGGAATCTCTCCCTCTGTTTTCTTAAACGTCAACTTCTGATTCTCGTCATCTATATCAACCAGCACGATATCTCCAGACTGCCATTTGCCCTCAAGCAGCTCCTCCGAAAGAGGATCTTCAATCATGGATTGGATGGCGCGGCGAAGCGGGCGGGCACCATAGACGGGATCAGTTCCGTTTTTGGCGATAAGATCACGGGCAGCATCGGTCAGATCTATGGACATGCCGTTGGCTATCAGTCTATCGCGAAGTTCAAGAACCATGAGGTCAACAATGCCACGAAGCTGCTCTGCCGTAAGCGATTTAAAGACCACGATATCGTCCACACGGTTCAAAAACTCAGGGCGGAAACTGCGTTTGAGCTCGCTTCTTACGCGATGAGAAATCTCTTTGTCGGAAAGACCGCCGGAACCTTCTGCCGAGAAGCCCATGGTATTGGTCTTTGCAATCTCACGCGCTCCAATGTTGGAAGTCATAATGACAACGGTATTGGAGAAATCCACATGACGACCCTGCCCGTCAGTCAAACGTCCCTCGTCCAAAATTTGCAGAAGGATATTGAAGACATCGGGATGAGCCTTTTCAATCTCATCAAAAAGCAAAACCGAGTAAGGACGGCGACGCACTGCTTTTGTGAGCTCTCCGCCCTCGTCATACCCCACATATCCCGGAGGTGCACCCACCAGTTTAGCCACGGTATGGCGCTCCATATACTCCGACATATCAAATGAAATCAGAGCATCTTCACTCCCAAAAAGGAACTCCGCCAAGGATTTTGCAAGTTCCGTTTTACCGACACCGGATGGGCCTAAGAAAATAAATGAACCGCCGGGACGGCGAGGATCTTTAAGCGGGCTGCGCGAGCGTCTGATTGCCTTTGCAACTTTGATTACCGCCTCGTCTTGGCCAATGACGCGCTGATGAAGGATATCTTCCGTGCGCAGCAAGCGCGAAGCCTCGGTTTCGGTCAAACTTGATACGGGGACACCGGTGATACCTGAAACTACCTTTGCAATGTCGTCCTCATCAATGGTCACAATGTCCTCGTCAAGCTTGGCGCGCCAGCTCTTCTCGAGTTCATCACGCTTGGCAATCAAAGACTTTTCTTCATCGCGAAGCTGTGCCGCACGCTCAAACTCCTGAACGGAAGCCGCAGCTGCCTTGTCTTTGCTTACACGCTCAAGATCGGCATCTACTTGGGCAATCTCCGGCGGCAGAGACATTTTATGGATGCGCGCACGAGCACCCGCTTCATCCAGAACGTCAATGGCTTTATCCGGCAAGAAGCGGTCTTGAATATACCTGTGAGAAAGCAGTACCGCCGCGTTAATTGCAGCTTCGGTATAGTGTACGTGGTGGTGCTTCTCATAACGATCTTGCAGACCGTGAATGATACTGATGGTATCGTCCGTGCTTGGCTCGCCAATGTTGACAGGCTGGAAACGACGCTCAAATGCCGCGTCCTTCTCGATATGTTTGCGGTACTCTTCTGCGGTAGTGGCGCCAATAACCTGAATCTCCCCTCGTGAAAGAGGCGGCTTCAAAATCGAAGCAGCGTCGATTGAGCCCTCCGCGGAACCGGCGCCTATAACCGTGTGAATCTCGTCAATAAACAAGATGTCGTTTTTGGATTCCTCAAGCTCAGAGACGACTTTTTTCATGCGGTCTTCAAACTCACCGCGATACTTGGACCCCGCTACGAGACTGGCAAGATCAAGCGTCCAAACCTGCTTTCCGCGCAGAATATCGGGTACATTTCCTGAGGCAATAAGCTGTGCCAAGCCCTCAACAATAGCCGTCTTGCCTACACCGGGATCTCCCAAAATGAGCGGATTGTTTTTCTGACGGCGCGCAAGCACCTGCATGACACGCTCAATTTCGCGATCCCTGCCAATCACGGGATCCAGTTTGCCATCTGACGCCAGCTTTGTCAGATTACGACCAAACTGTTCAAGCATAGAACCATCATTATTTGCATTTGAACGTTGAGAGACACCGGGTATGCCAAAAATACTGGAATCCATACGAACGTCTTGTACCGCCGGACCGCTTCCTCCCGGCGTCCCGGATTCAATCAACTCTTCAACGGCATTGCGCACCGCGTCGCCAGAAACGCCCATGGTACGCAGGGCATCCATGGCACGTCCGTTGCCCTCGGAAACAATGCCCAAAAGGAGATGCTCGGTGCCGATATATGTCTGACCATGTGTCATCGTCTCGCGGTATGCGTCTTCAAGAACGCGCTTAGTGCGTGGAGTAAAGGGAATGTGACCTCCGGGAACGGGATCTCCCGAACCGGTGGTCAGTTCCTTAACCGTAGCAAGGGTTTCATCATAGGTCACGTCAAGCTTTGCAAGCGCTTGTGCCGCGATACCCTCACCCTCTTTTATCAATGCAAGAAGGAGGTGTTCGGTTCCAACATACAGCTGGTCAAGTCCACGCGCTTCCTCTTGAGCAAGGCTCATAACCTTACGGGCTTTGTCTGTGAATTTATCGAACATTGCGGATAAACCTCTCTGTTGCGTTTTGGGAGTTTATGTACCCAGTATCACGCGATACAAACATAGCGCCGGTTGTCGGGTCAGGTTAGGTCAGTTCCACTTCCTGATGTCCCATACGCTTCGGCTTCTGTTGTAGTTTCTGTTTCAGTTCTGCGCACATTGAGCTTCTACTTCAGTACTGCGCACATTGGCTCACATCGCCCGCGTATCATTTTCCGCTGCATCGTATTCTTGGTGCAGCTGCTCCCAGGTGGGCATCATGTTTCGCAGCTGATCAAAGGTTGTCATGGCAAAGGACGGGTTCTGCTCCCGTAGCCTATTAAATTCCTGATCCAAAAACTGCATTTCTGTGACAGCATTCCTGCAATGGTCGCTGGCGGCAAGATCTCCAAACTTCGTTTTAGCGGCAATCCACATGACCGCCGTTAGTAGCAATCCACGTATTCCGGAAAAATTCCGATCCTCATGTTTAGGACGAATTGTAGTTCCGATAGACTTCAAAAAATCATACGCTTCCGCTCCGGCACGGATGTATGCTTTCGTATCGCGGTAGGTACAGGTTCGCAGATTGCAATGATGCAGATAACAAAGGTATGCAATTGGAAGAACGAATGCCACATGGCAGCGATACCAGCTTTGCATATCGTCCATAAACGTTACCTTCATGTCGGAGGTGGCAAATATCTGCTGAAAGAACTCTTTTTCTTTGCCACTTACATCACTGCTTACATGACCAATGGTTAGTTCCGGAGTACCGAAGGTAATTACCTCCGTATAGTCTTCATGGCGCACGCCCGCACTGGTCTGAAAACCAAATATAATTTGATTCGCATTCCAGCCGTAATCAATCAGCCGCTGCTGCATTTTTTCACTCTGTAGATTGTTTCCTACAAGCACAACATACTTTGCCCGAACACGAGCTAGTGTATCCACTATTTCGGTCTGCTGCTGATTTTGCATGATGGAAAAAACAACATCATAGGTATTTCCATCGTACTCACCCAGCACCTCGGGATAATCTGTCCACTCTTTGTTACCAGAGTATGTATGAATTCGAAGTCCCTGTTGCTCCAGAACCTCTTTCCACCGGCCTCTTGCGATAACCGTAACCTCATTTCCAGCGCGGCAAAGCTCATGCGCTGTTAATGAACCGATTACACCAACGCCATAGAGTAAAACCTTCATAGCCTGCCTCCTCTGGTACAAGTTTGATGCGCCTCTGTCGGATTAGTACAGTTTGGCACCTGCCGGAATGCGGTTATCCACCATCAGAAGATGCAGTTCTTCCTCGCCGTTTCGCTCGTTCACAGCAGAAAGCAGCATACCACAAGAATCAATACCCATCATGGCTCTGGGCGGGAGGTTTGTGATAGCAATCAAAGTCTTTCCAACCAATTCGTCCGGCTCGTAATAAGCGTGAATTCCGCTTAAAATCACGCGGTCCGTATCCGTTCCATCATCCAAGACGAACTTGAGGAGCTTCTTACTCTTTGGTACAGCCGAGCATTCCTTGACCTTGACGGCGCGGAAATCACTTTTGCTGAACGTATCAAAATCCACAAAATCAGTGAACAACGGTTCAATTTTCACCCCGGAGAAGTCAATCTTCTCGTTTGACGCGAAGAAGCCGCTTGCCTCAAAAGCAGTCTCTGCGGTGGCCTCAGACGCGGTTTCAGATGCGCCCTCTTCTTTGGCTCCTGCATCCTCATAGGCTTCTTTATTGCTCGTCTTTGAGGGTCTCATTTGCGGGAAGAGAAGAACGTCGCGGATTGAAGGCTGGTCACAGAAGAGCATAATCATGCGATCGATGCCGTAGCCAATGCCACCGGCTGGCGGCATACCGTACTCAAGAGCGCGAATGAAGTCGTAGTCGTACTCCATAGCCTCATCATCACCCTGCCGCTTGGCTTCCATCTGAGCCGCAAACCGCTCCTCTTGATCCACCGGATCATTGAGCTCCGAATACGCATTTGCATATTCGGCACCCTTGATAACCAGCTCAAATCGATCAGTCAGACGAGGATCGTCGTCTTTACGCTTGGTTAAAGGAGATACTTCTGCCGGATAGTCACATACAAATGTTGGGTTTATGATGCTCTTCTCGCCAAGCTCATCGTAGATCTCAAAGAGAAGCTTTCCGGCTCCCCACTCAATGTTCCACTCGATATCAAAGCGATCAAGCACCTCACGCAATTTTTCAACGGGGGTATCGATGGAAAGATTCTCGCCCGTAACCTCGGATGCAATCTCAGAAAGCGATGCCACACGCCACTCTCCCGACAGGTCAATCTCCGTTCCCTGAAACGTAATAACCTCGTGGCCAGCTTCGCAGCCGCAGGCATGACGAGCGATATCCTGGAAAAGTTCTTGAGAAAGTTTGCGCATACCGACCAAATCAGAGTAGGCAGCATACGCTTCCATGGAGGTAAACTCGGGGTTGTGCGTAAGATCCATACCCTCGTTTCTAAACTGGCGACCAATCTCAAAGACGCGCTCAAGGCCGCCCACAATCAGACGCTTGAGGGGCAGCTCGGTAGCAATACGCAGGTAATTTTCAGTATTCAAAGCGTTATAGTGCGTAATAAACGGCTTTGCATTAGCGCCACCAAGAATCTCCTGCAAGACGGGGGTCTCAACCTCCATGTAACCGTCTTCTTCCATGTGTTGACGGATAATGGAGATAATCTGCGAACGCTTGCGGAACACGTCACGTACCTCAGGATTCATAATAAGGTCCACGTAGCGCTGACGGTACCTGACCTCACGATCGGTAAGGCCGTGGAATTTTTCCGGCAGCGGGCGCAGCGATTTTGAAAGCAGCACAAGGCGAGTCGGCGCAATGGAAAGCTGACCGCGGCGTGTACGTATGATCGCTCCGGTTGCGCCTATGATATCGCCCAAATCAAGCATGCCGAGAAGATCCCAGCTTGTTTCATCGAGGTTGTTAATGCGACAGAACAACTGCAGCTGACCGGTATAGTCCTCGATAACGACGAAGGCTATTTTGCCCTGGTTACGAATGGCACGCACACGGCCTGCAACAGAGTATTCGTCTTCGGTACTCTCGCCGTTTTCGAGACTCGCATAGCGGTCTTCAAGTTCAGAGACGTGTGCGGTAACCTCGGACTGTATGGGATACGGATTTATGCCACTATCAAGTAAAGCCTGACGGCGAGCCCTGCGCTGAGCGCGTTCGTCGTTAACGGACACCTCGACGTTGCCCTTCTCGGCAGCGGCGTTTTTTGTGTCAGCGTTTTGTGCGTGTTGTGACATATATCCTCCTGAAATTATCAATAAATAAGCCCCGCGCCAGACAGACGCGGGGCGAACTCTCTCTTTGTTCTGGCCGGTCTATCGGGTAATTGCGGTGATGGTGTACTTTTTCACCTTGCCGTTTGGCGTAGTAAACTCTACCTCATCGCCCTTCTTGTGGCCGATAAGCGCCTCCCCTGCGGGCGACTCGTTTGAAATCTTGTGCTCAAGAGAGTTTGTCTCTGTGGTACCTACAATAACGTACTTAGCTTTCTTTCCCTTTGAATCTTCGAGCTCAACAGTCGTACCAATCGCAACGGTAATTTTGCGTTTTTTGTCTCCCTCAACAACCTTGGCAACCGAGAGAATCTGGCGAATCTCGTTAATGCGAGACTCGTTGTGGGACTGCTCTTCTTTCGCCGCATCATATTCGGAGTTCTCGGAAAGGTCACCGAAACCGCGAGCCTCTTTGATACGCTCAACGATCTCGTCATGCTTCTCACCCTCACGATATGCAAGCTCATCGACAAGCTTCTGACGACCTTCAGGGGTAAGTACGATTTCTTTAGTGGTATCCATCAGTTTCTTTCTGTAGATGGTGAACGGGCATAACTAAGACGTACGTGTGAAACTCACGTACGAAGTCCTACTCGGACTTCTTCTCTTCTTCAACGATCTCTACATCAACGTCATCGTCTTCCTTTTTGGAAGCTTTCTTGTCGTCCTTATCGCCATCAAGATCCTCTTCCATGCCCTCACGGACAGACTTAACCGTCTGACCAAGTGACTTACCAAGCTTTGGAAGGTTCTTTGGCCCAAAAATGACAAGAACGACAACGAGAATAACGAGAATCTCAGGAATACCAAGACCAAGAATCATAGAAACAACCTCCGTGACAATTTAGATATAACGCAAAATCACGCACACGCGCGATGTCGCATCCGCTAGTATAACCGAGAAAGCAACGGAATAACAAGGAATTCGTATGTTGACACGTGATTTACAAGAGCTTCTTTTTTGGTCGTTTGGCATTGGCGGAGTAATTGCCATTGTTTACCTGCTCTTTCTCTGGATTTTGCGCCTTCGTGGCGTTTTCGTTACGCGCACGAAATTTGGAGTCACAATGGTGTTTGATTCCGTTGACGCAGACAAAACTCCCGTCCGGCTCCTCAATGTCAACGGTACCTACCAATCAGTAAGCTATGTTCCAAAAGACCTCAGAGCCGAGCTTGCCGTGGAATATCATCGCCTCATGGCAGACCTCATTGAACAGGCCGCAGCCACGCCTCAGCCAACACCCAAAAAGCGAGAAGAACCGCGTGCTCGCGTGCTCATCCTAGGGGGTGGCGGTTTCTCGCTTCCGAAATACCTCATTGCCCACAAGTGCGCCCTTGACGTCACTGCCGTTGAAATCGATCCCAAAATCATCAAACTGGCACGAGAGCGTTTCTTTCTCACCGAGGTTCTCAACGAAAGCAACGCCGAAGTCGAAGGGCGTGCGCACATTGTTGCCGGCGATGCTTGGAAGACGCTACAGGACTCTTCATCAGGTTCTTTTTCCGTTATTGTAAATGAAGTTTTTGCAGGCAAGAGGCCCCTTGGACCCATGAAAACTGCTGAGGGTGCGCAGCTGGTACACGATCGTCTCTGCAAAGGAGGACTGTATCTCGCAGACATTCGCTGCCCGCTTGAAGGCTCTCAGTCTGCTCCGCTGACTGAAGTTGTCAAGGAGTTTGGCCGCGTCTTTACTCATGTGGCCTATGTCCCGGAATGGCCCGATACGCCAAAGACTGCAGGGAACAATGTACTTATCGCCACGGATGCAGAGTATTCCTACCCCGAGGGTGCTATCGTAATAAAGTAACAAGCCAAGGAGGCACCATGAAGCATGGATTTGAGTTACTTAACGACCCGTTTTTGAATAAGGGAACTGCTTTTACCACAGAAGAGCGAGAAAAATACGGTCTTGTTGGACTTTTGCCTCCCTGCGTACAGACCATTGATCAACAAGCTGATCAGGCCTATGAAAATTATCTGACAAAGGCCGACAACGAGGCAAAGCGCCATTACCTGATGCGCCTGTTTTCCGAGAATCGCACCTTGTTCTATAACCTCTTCTCCAAACACCTCGAAGAGTTTATGCCCGTTGTATACGATCCCACCATCGCGCCTGATATTGAGTACTATTCCGAGCGCTTTGTTGACTCGCAGTATGCCTGTTTTCTTTCCGCCGACCGTCCCGAAGACGTTGAAACTTCTCTGCAAAATGCCGCTGGCGGTCGAGACATTGACCTCATTGTCGTCTCTGACGCTGAGGCTATCTTGGGCATTGGTGACTGGGGTACCAATGGCGTTGAGATTTCCGTTGGTAAGCTCATGGTGTATACCGCCGCTGCAGGCATCGATCCACGCCGCGTGCTGCCGGTGATTTTGGACGCAGGAACCAACCGACAAGAACTTCTCGACAACAACCTCTATCTTGGAGAGCACCACAAGCGTATTGACGATGAGAAATACTACGAGTTTGTCGATTGGTTTGTAACCTGTGCCGAGCGACTGTTCCCCAATCTTTACCTGCACTTTGAAGATTTCGGTCGGAGCCATGCAACGGTACTTCTCGACAAGTACAAAGACACCTATCCCGTTTTTAATGATGACGTTGAAGGTACCGGCATTGTTACCCTTGCCGGCATCTTAGGCGGTCTGAATATTACGGGCGAGAAGCTCGCGGACCAAACCTATCTTTGTTTTGGCGCCGGAACTGCCGGTTGCGGTATTGCCAACCGCGTATTGCAGGAATTTGTTGACCAGGGCATGAGCCGCGAGGAAGCCCGAGGTCGGTTTTACCTCGTTGATCGTCAAGGTCTTCTCTTTGACGATATGGACGATCTCACGCCCGAGCAGCGCCCCTTTGCCCGCAAGCGCTCCGAGTTTGAAGAAGGCACTGACTTTAGTTCGCTGTTTGCGGTAGTTCGCTCCATCCATCCAACCATCATGGTGGGAACGTCCACCGTTCACGGAGCTTTTACCGAAGACGTTGTACGGGAAATGGCTGCGCACTGCACGCAACCCATAATCTTCCCTCTATCTAACCCAACCAAGCTCGCTGAGGCAACCGCTGCCGACTTACTTGCCTGGACAGACGGACGCGCACTGGTGGCTACCGGAGTTCCATCCGATGACGTCACAATCAATGGCATTACCTACCGAATTGGGCAGGCAAACAACGCTCTCATCTATCCCGGTCTTGGCCTTGGAGTCCTTGCGTCAAAAGCTCGTCTTCTGACGGATCAAATGATTTCTCTGGCAGCGCATTCTCTCGGTGGCATCGTTGACACCACACGGCCCGGAGCTGCCGTGTTGCCTCCCGTCTCGCGCATTACTGAGTTTTCCGAGCGCATTGCCATAGGCGTTGCTCAAGAAGCTCTGAGACAAGGATTGAATCGAGAACCCGTCTCTGATGTGCAGGCGGCCGTCCGTGCGCTCAAGTGGACTCCGACTTATAGGGCCCTTGACGCGTAGGTGGGTGTTTCAAAAGTTCAGAGTGTTATCCAAGGAGCAACCATGTCCAGCATCTACACTGTCACGCTCAACCCCGCCCTGGACAAGACTGTCAGGGTACCAAATTTTGCCGTTGATCAGGTAAATCGCATTACGTGGCTCAGGCAGGACGCGGGTGGCAAGGGCATTAACGTATCCAAAGTCATTGCAAAACTTGGTGGAGAGTCAACCGCCATTGCCGTTCTTGCCGGTCAGACCGGACAATGGATTGCAAACGCTCTTGTCGAGAATAACATCAAGGTCCAAGCAATTGCCGTTCCCGGAGAAACACGCACCAACCTCAAGGTTGTTGATGCTGAGGGCGGCACCAATACCGACATCAACGAACCTGGCCCTGAGGTCACCGACAGCGTACTTGAACAGGCACTTGTTGATGTTATCTCCAAGACTTCTGCTGGCGATATTGTGGTTCTGTCTGGCAGCCTCCCCCGCGGAGCTTCCGTTGATACGTATGGCCGTTGGACGCACGCTTTACGTGACGCCGGACTGAAGGTTTACCTGGACGCCGATGGTGCGGCGCTCTCAGCTGGCCTTGAGCAGAAGCCGTACTTCACCAAGCCAAACGATCATGAGCTCTCCGCTATGCTTGACCGTGAGCTTGTCGACGTGGACGCGATTGCCACAGCCGCATCCGAGATTGTCGCTGATGGCATTGACACTGTCTGCGTTTCTATGGGCGGCAACGGCGCCGTCTATGCTACGACCAACGAAGTTTGGTATGCAGGTCCAGTAAAAGTCAAGGTAGGAAGCACTGTCGGTGCCGGTGACTCCGTTGTAGCAGCGTTTGCCTTTGCAGATGCACAGGGTCTCTCGACAGAAGATACGCTGCGGCTGGCCATGGCCACGGGTGCCGCAAACGTCATGGAAAGTGGGACTCAAGCGGCAGAGCGTTCGGTTGTGGATTCACTTATCGAGAAAGTCCAGCTCACGCGCCTGCGCTAGCATTTTTGAATTGCGAATGGTATTTTACACCTCTACTCAATAAAACTTTTAATCTCTTTAAGGCGATCAAGGGCAACCTGACGGCCAACTCAATAGAGAGACAGCAAGATCTCACCCGATTTCTCGCTAACTTTAACCTTTTTTCATCACTAAAAAGCAGGTAAAATACTACGCAACTGAAAGTTGACAAATTTCCAACTGCACTTGGTGGTGTGCAACCAGAGCTTCTTTTACTCTAAAATCATCACATGTGAATCCGATTCAATACTTCAATCCATCATTGATAGAAAGGAACAACCATGTTACTGAGCGAGAAAATCATGAGCCTCAGAAAGCGGAATGGTTGGTCACAAGAAGAGCTTGCACGACAGCTTAATGTTTCAAGACAATCGGTCTCCAAATGGGAATCTATGGCTGCCATGCCAGACATTCAAAAGATTATGGCTATGAGTGAGCTCTTTGGTGTCTCAACCGACTATCTGCTCAAAGATGAAATGGAAGATTTGCCTGCAACTGCAACATCTTTAGACTCTGCAGAATCCTCAAGTGAGAGCGCTACTCCCGAGTCTTCTTCACAAACTAATGAGCAAAGTGTCTATTCCTCCACAAAAATTGAAGTCTCTCTGGATCGAGCAACGGAATATTTGGATACCACTGTAAAGACGTCTCGTACAACAGCCTTTGCTGTCATGCTCTTTATCTTAGGTCCTGCGATTCTCGTGTCACTCTCTAACTATGGAAAAACTCAAACAGATTTTAACCTCACGATTATCAATTCAAGTGCGTTCAATCAACCTAGTCTTTTCGACATTGTAAGTGTTTCTATTATGATGCTCTGCATTGCAGCTGGTGTAGGCCTTCTGATTTTACAGAACGTAAAACTTTCACCATTCGAAGAGCTTAAAGAAAATGCTCTTGAGTTGCAATATGGTGTTGAGGCAGCTGTTAAACGCCGCGCTGAATCTACAAAGTCCCTGCGCTCTTTTCAGCAAGCCGCCGGAGTTTGTCTTACTATTCTGAGCTCTATCCCTTTTACTATCGCATCGTATTTTAAAGCTGGTCTTTACTTCTCAATAGGATTTTTTATCGCCATGTTCATGGTTGCTTTTGGGGTCTTTTTGCTCGTTAATTCTGGTATTGTCAAAAGTAGCTACAATGTTCTTCTCCAAGAAGAAGACTATTCAAATAGCGAGAAAATCTCCAAAAATAAACAAAAATCTATCTATGCCCAGTATAAGCCATATACGCAAGCTTACTATGTAGTTATTACACTCATATATCTTGGTTATAGCTTTATCACCTACGACTGGGGTAGGAGCTGGATTATCTGGCCTCTTTCTGCACTCCTCTACCACGCTGTCATCAGTGTTCTTAGTGTCTTGAAAAAGCACTAAGAACATGCTTTGCCAGTGTTTATTTCACCGACAATCGAGAAAACTGGAAATCCACCGACAAATCACATTTTTCAAAAAAGGTACCAAATCGACTGTTTAGTGGTGATTCAATTCACCACTAAACGCTCAAATCCGAGAAAAGCCACCACTAAACATCGCTTTTACGAAAAAATCACCACTAAACACCGAGTTTGGACCAGATTCGTCTCACCGTCTCACTTAAACGTAAAGCGCGTCATCACAACTGAAGCACATCACCGCAGCTCTTCATGAAGACGGAATTTCTGCCATGGTCGTAAGGTGTCAATCAGGAAATGTTCTTCGTCTGGAATATGGCCGACAACATTTGTTTTGCCGGTATTGATCATATCCGTGCGAGCAATCTGCATCTCTCCTGCATAGTGACCATAGAGGCTGCTATCAATAATGACATCTCCGCGGTGAATGCTCGCAGGTGCATTAAATACGTCAAAGGTATGCCCTTTGTACTTCACGCGACTCTGAGACGAACGGATCAGATTGTCAGAAACGTCCCCTCTGTTGCAATGAAGCTCATCCAAAACAATGCTCTTCTCGACAGCCGGAATTGAATCCACAAGTTCCACGTCAAAACTTACCAGATCGTGTGGCAGGGATTTGACTTTTTTAAACTCGGCTTTCGTGGCAAAGCAATTTGAAATGATAACGTCGTCAATGGTCCCCATTGAAATATAATGCTCCACTTGCAGGTGCATGGGCATGTGTCGGTGCATCTCCAACGTGGGAAGCCCCTCGGTTACCGGCCAAGGCCCAAATGAATCTTGAGCCTGACTCGTTACAAACGCCGCCGTATTGATTCCGTACTTTGTAAAACGCTCAGTGCATCGGTTAAAAAATTCAAGTCCCAACCCCGAGTAACCATGAGGGTAGAAATTATGGCACCCAATGAGTTTGTTTTTATTTGGCTGGTATTTCATGATGGTGTCGAGATAATCTACATCGTTACTCATATTAAGCTCAACAAACAGTCCTTGAGGATTGAATGTCATAAATGATTCTTCTTTTCCGGTGAATCCTAAATCAAGACGAAAGCCGTCCGCACCGATCTCCTTAAAGAACGAGAGATCTCCATACGAGATGCCAAACTCCTTAAAAACCTGCGGATTTACATCAAGAATAATCTCAAACCCAAGGCGATGCGCATACGCGTTAATGTCCGAAAACTTCTGAACATCGGCCTTTTCGTACCTTGAACTGAAAGAAGACAGCTAAAAATACGAGAGAAGCCCGCTTCTGCCGCCATGTCAAGATATGCAAAGATTTCCTCTTGTGTGCTCTTCTCGGGATATATTGAAATTCCAAGGCGCTTCATGTTTCCACCTTCTCTAAAGATACGACTTATTTGAGAACTTTTATCCCATATTCACATAGGTTTTCAGAGGATACCTGCTTTTGATACAAGTTTTCGCTCTACGGTAGGATCTGCGCTGTAAACGGTTACATCTGTACGTAATCGTGCAAAATGGACCGTTCGCACACGAAGCTCTTGACCTTTCAGTAGTATCTCGCTACGCTACAGGCGAGAAGAACATTTTCGCAATGTCCTCTCGCCTTTTTGTTTGGCTTTTAAACCCCTGTATAAGGAGGTGCTTTATGTCTGATCACAGTCGAAGTTATCGTATTTGGGCGGAAAATTGTCCGTATCCACCGTGTTTGCTGTGCTCGATAAAGTGCCTCAATAACGGCGCTTTTCTCGCCAGCTAAGCACTGCGAATAGGGACAATCCACTCCGCGCCACATTCTCGCATCTGCCAGTCAGTGTCAGCACACATGACACAATTTTTTGAAACAGAGGTGCGCAATGGCTAAAACAAGGCGCGCAATTCAGAATCAAACAAACCGTACTCTCGACCGCGGCGACCTCGGTGCGCTGCTTGGTTTTGCTGCCACTCATTCGGAACAAAGCGTTTGTCGAAAGGCACGCGCGTATGCGGGCGGTCTGCCGATTGATATTGCACAGGCAAAGCTTGATCTCAATGGCCCCAATGCAGTCTCTGAAACCGTTGAGGATCCTACGGTTATTCGCTTTTTGAAGTGCTTTGCAAGTCCCTTTACGCTCATTTTGCTTGCACTCGCTGCAATTTCATATATTACCAACGTTGTGCTTGCGCCCTCTGGCGAGCAAGATCCCACGACCGTTATCATCATCGCAATTATGGTGCTTATCTCGGGCATCATTGATTTTGTACAGAGTTCAAGGGGAGCTTCTGCCGCCGCGGCACTCTTACGGATGGTAACCGCCACCACACGGGTTAGGCGTCGTCCAATCAACTTCGATGATTCTGAAGTTTCCCATACCAAAACTCCTCATGACGGCTCCCTCACCGACGGTGCATCCCATGCCGCTACCGGCACCGCTGACACGCCCGACGCCGGTTCGTCCTTCGACAAAGAAATTCCGTTTGCGGATGTAGTCGTTGGAGATTTAGTACTTCTCGCCAGCGGAGATATGGTACCCGCCGACTGTCGTGTGCTTGATGCAAAAGATCTTTTCGTCAACGAAACAGCCCTGACCGGAGAATCCGAGCCCGTGGAAAAGTTTCCAACGGTTGTTCACGCACGTCGCAGAGCCGATGGAACGCGCTATCCACTTTCGCTTTCTGAGTGCACAAATCTCCTCTTTGCAGGAACCACGGTACAGTCGGGCAGCGCCACCGCCGTAGTTGTCGCAACAGGAGACAACACGTATGTGGGTCGTATGTCTGCCCTCCTTCGGCAGCCGGCAACCAAAACAAGCTTTGATGTTGGTCTTGCATCGGTCTCAAAGGTTTTGGTTGCATTTATGCTGGTTATGTGCCCTATTGTATTTATTGTCAACGGCACTATGAAGGGCGCGTGGCTGGATGCTTTGCTTTTTAGCGTCTCCGTTGCCGTCGGAATTACCCCGCAGATGCTGCCCGTTATTGTTACCACCTGTCTTTCTCGCGGTGCCACACAAATGGCCAAACAAGACGTTGTTGTTAAAACACCATCTGCCATTCAAAATCTCGGTGCCATTGATATTTTATGTACCGATAAAACAGGCACCATTACCGCAGATGAGGTAATCCTTGAACGACATCTCAATGTCCTCGGTGAAGAGGACGAGTATGTTTTGCGCTATGCCTTTTTGAATAGCTATTTTCAGACGGGACTCCGCAATCTCATTGATTCGGCAATCATTAACGCCACCGGGCAACTCACCGATATCAATAACTTAATCAATTCTTATACTAAAGTTGACGAAGTTCCCTTTGATTTTGAGCGGCGGCGTATGAGCGTCGTGGTGAAAGACATCACAAACAACACCCACATGATTACTAAAGGTGCCGTTGAAGAGATTCTTTCCGTATGCACATCTGTCAATTTTAAGACCCATATTTCTCCGCTCACAAACGCGCAGCGTCAAGACATACTCCGTCGTGTTCACGACCTTAACCATGAGGGTATGCGCGTTGTGGCCGTAGCCCAGAAAGACAATCCTCGACCCGTCGGCGAGTTTGGCGTTGATGATGAAGCCGATATGACGCTTATTGGCTACCTGGCATTTCTTGATCCTCCCAAAGCAAGCGCCGCAGAAGCAATCAAAAAACTTGGCGAGAAGGGCGTCTGCGTCAAAGTACTTACCGGGGACAACGAAGGCGTTGCCGCTGCCGTTTGCAAAAAAGTGGGCATCACCGTTGACGCACTTCTTTTGGGAGAGGAAGTTGAAAACCTTTCCGAAGATGCCTTGCGCAAACGCGTAGAACAAACACAGCTCTTTGCAAAGCTTTCACCCATGCAAAAGGCCCGTGTCGTTGAGGCTTTGCGTAAAAACTCCCACGTTGTCGGGTTTATGGGCGACGGCATCAATGACGCGGCCGCCATGCGCGCCTCCGATGTGGGAATCTCCGTTGACACCGCTGTTGACGTGGCAAAAGAATCTGCCGATATCATTTTGCTGCAAAA
>ERZ773214.647-NODE-647-length-21864-cov-9.784676_pt1 | contig 21864 bp, 18 predicted proteins | sample MGYA00511238_ERZ773214 | MGnify/ENA primary metagenome ERZ773214 (study PRJEB29015, sample SAMEA2738157) | human oral metagenome | biome: human oral; feature: human-associated habitat; material: saliva | place: China | collected 2259 ... | reverse complement strand
ACGAGACGCCCAACGCTTTCGACGATATTGCACTGAAGAATGCTCACTTGGGCTTTACAACCCAGATCACTCTTCCTACGCAGCTGAAGTTTTCTGACCCCTCGGCCATCTCGGTGGCTGGGCTTCCCCAGGGCTTCTCAGCGAAGACAGTGGCAATTAACGGACAGACCGCAACAGTCGCCGTTGACTTCGATAACCCCGATCAGATCACCACCATTAAAGCCCTCAAGGATGCGATGGCGGGGCTTCACGGCGAAGCGGTGATCACCATTAAGAAGATTGCCTTCACTGATTCCGCAACTGCCGATTCGGATTACACGATCGATCACCTCACGCAGAGCACTATCTCGGTTGATGTCGAGAAGCAACTCGGTGTCATCGTCATACCCGGGCAGCCTTCACCCGCATGTCCTCCAACTATGGGCGACTACGACACCGTCGAACCGGCCGAGCCTCGCGCTGTTCTTGGAACAGTATTTGATCCGCCGTCGCCTTCTTGTCCTCCTAGTGACACCCCTGTTTCCGCCGGATGGACCTTCCCCATGACCGGCCCTTCTGCCGGATGGGATGAAGCTCCGCTCATGGTGCACCCCTTGAAGTACACGACCAGCGAGTCGCACCCTTACGTCACGCGTTTGACGTTTAAGGGCGATCCGCAGCCTACCCCGCCCGCTCCCACGCCAACTCCCTCAGCCCCAACTTTTGGGCCTCAATTGGCGAAGACCGGTGCGGCAGGTGTGCTCTTCTTCATGGGCACTGCAGCGGCAGGAGCGATCGGCATTGTGCTCCGTCGCCGGTCGCGCGCATAACATTACTCATTAACCACTGTGATCCCGCGGAATATCCTTCCGCGGGATCACTTTTTACGCTGAACCTCCACAGGTCACACACAGCTTGTGCTTAATCCCTACAGAATCCGTCAGTGGATTCTGTAGCCATGAACACGAACAACCTTCCCCAGCCGGCCGCTCCTTCGGCCGATGACCTTGCACCCACCCGCCCCACAAAGCGTCGCCGCAAGGGACTGCGCAACGGAATCATTGCGGGCGCAACTGCGATCACACTGGCTCTGGGTGGCACCACCGCTTGGGCCCTCAACCGCTACGTGATCGATCACGTTGAAGTCACCAGTGCTTCTTCGTACGAGGCCGCGCAGGGTAACGCGCAGACCACTTCCTTGAATACCGATACCGCGACCACAACCTCGGACACCTACACAAACGGAAACACCAAGATTTCCGTCAAGCAGGTCCAGGATAACGGCATCACCTATTACGTCGCCGATGTCCAACTCTCCGATGCGACTGCACTTCGTTCCGCTTTCGCAAACGACCAGTTTGGCGCAAATATCACGGATCTCGTTTCCTCAATCGCTACGGATAACAACGCCGTCTTCGCTATCAACGGCGACTACTACGGTTTTCGTTCGACGGGCATCGTGATCCGAAACGGGACAATCTACCGCGACAAGGGAGCTCGTCAGGGCCTGGCCATCTACAAGGACGGCACGATGAAGGTCTACGACGAAACTCAGACCAACGCACAGACCCTGGTCAACGAGGGTGTGTGGCAAACCCTCTCCTTCGGTCCAGCTCTTTTGCAGGACGGCCAGGTGATCAGCGGAATCGACAACCTGGAGATTGATACCAACTTCGGTAACCACTCCATCCAGGGCAATCAGCCGCGTACCGCGATCGGCATTATCGACGACAACCACTTTGTCTTCGTCGTTGTGGATGGGCGTTCTCGCACCTCAAGCGGCGTGACCATGAGCGGCCTGGCCGAAATCATGCAGAGCTTGGGCGCAAAGACTGCCTACAACCTCGACGGCGGCGGTTCATCTGAAATGTGGTTCAACGGCCAGGTTGTCAACAACCCCTCTAATGGTGGCGAACGCGCTACCTCCGACATCATCTACATCACGAAGGGAGCATGAGCGATGTACGTGTTAATCCCCGCTTACCAACCGGACGCGCGATTGCCGCGTCTCATCCTTGAACTGCATCGCGCAGATCCTTCAACGAAAATCGTTGTCGTTGACGACGGTTCAGGCCAGAAGTTCAGTGATATTTTCGAGGCCGCAGCCACCGCCGGTGCGCACGTGATCTCTTATGAGAACAACCGCGGTAAGGGATACGCGCTTCGAGAAGGTTTCACCTGGATCCGTGATAGTGCAGGCAACCCGCAGGAGTGCGTAGTGACCGCCGATGCGGATGGGCAGCACACTCTCAATGACATTTTCCGCGTTGGTCGGACCTGCACAGATACCGGCACAAGCGTGCTGGGAGTTCGCGAATTCGTTGGGCATGTCCCCGCTCGTTCCCGGATCGGCAACACCGCAACTTCAGCCTTGTTCTGGCTAGCAACGGGCTGGAAGCTCAAGGACACGCAAACCGGGTTGCGCGCATTCCCGGTCGCCTTGCTTCCCGCGCTGCTCGAGATCCAGGGGGATCGTTACGAGTACGAGCTCCGCGTCCTTTTGCACTTGGCGAAGTTCCGTCAACCGGTCACCCAAATCTCAATTGAGACGATTTACGAGGCCGGAAATCCAACTTCCCACTTCCGTCCCTTGCAAGATTCGGCTCGAATTTGGGCACCTCTGTTGAAATTCGCCGCCTCTTCTGGTGTGGCAACCCTTATCGACTACGTGCTGGTCCTTCTCCTGAATTCCCTCACTGGAGCTCTCTTCTTCCCGGTTGTGGCTGCTCGTCTGGTGAGCGCTTCAGTGAATTTCGCAATGAACCGCCGCGTTTTCGAGGCCACTGGAGTGCCCTTGCGTCGCAGTGCCCTCCGTTATGCCGCACTTGCCGCAGCAGTGGTCGCCGGGTCGTACACAATGCTTGCTGTATTGACGGGAATCGGGATGCCACTGTGGCTCGCGAAGATCATTGCTGACACGACCATGTATCTGGTTTCCTACTCGGCGCAAAGCCGCTATGTCTTCGCACCCGCACAGGACCAGAGCGCCAAACCCAGATCTCATGAGTCCCAGGCTCAACCACACTCTCCGACCCAGACCCGGGCGAAGGACCTCGAAGTTAGTGTCGCACGCGCAGCCTCAGCACAGCTGAGCAAGCAAGGCGGAAACACACCGGTAAAACCAGTGCTGCCCACGCCCGCGACACCCTCCATCTCTACCATCCGTTCACTGAATCCACGAGGCCTAGACGATCGGTATTCTAGTGTCCCCTTGAGTCGGGCCTCGTGAGCGTCGGATAATTACTATCCTCAGTGGCATACTTATGGCCTGTATAACGCATTAACAAGGAGCACCCATGCGTATCGAGATCCTCAGCGAATGTGACTCATCGACGATCGAAAAGGTTCACGAGGCCTTTGACCGTCTACTTCCGCAGCTTTCCTCTTCCACACAGCCTTTGTCTCTCGAACAAATCCAGGAGCTTCTGGCTCAGGACTGCTTGCACTTGGTGTGCGCGCTCGATGAGGATGACCGGATTTTGGGGATGCTCTCGCTGGTTGTTTTCGATATTCCGACTGGCCGCCGAGCATGGGTCGAAGATGTCGTTACCGATCAGGCGGCACGCGGTCAAGGCGTGGGACAGAGCCTTGTTGATGCCGCGGTTGAGCACGCTCGGGAGCTGGGAGCTAAAACAGTCGATCTCACATCTCGGCCGACGCGAGAGGCGGCGAACCGCCTCTACCGTCGGGTTGGTTTCCTTCAGCGCGAAACCAACGTCTACAGGAAGTCTTTCTAACCCTGTAAGACCCGTATGTGGGAGGTGGGACAGCAATCGCTGTCCCACCTTTTCTGTTTAAAGAAGCGTATCTGAGATGACGTTGAGGATTCTGAGCAGGGTATCGCGATCATCGCCTTCTACCGCGCCAAGAAGCCCGTTGCGCACTGCGCTTGCAAAGACGCCATTTGCAGCCTCATAGGCCTGACGCCCTTCAGGGGTAATGCACACAAGGACAGAACGTCGATCCGTTGACGATCCTTCTTTGGTGATGAATCCCTTCGCCGCAAGGCGAGAGATTGCACGACTAGTTCCCGAACGTGTCAACGAGACCAGCGCACCCAGCTCACCAGAACGCATGGGCTGCTCACCGTTAGCAAGCTCGTCAAGCATCTCAAACTCAATCAGAGCAAGAGGTGCACTTTTACTAATTTCCGAACCTAACGTGCTTTGAACAGCACGTGTAACAGAACTCCACGCGTGCCAAAGCTCAGATTCGCTCTCATCGAGGAGAGTCTCATTGCTTTGTGTAATCACCCTTTTAATTTATCACTTTAGCAACAATAAAACTACCCTCTGACCTGCGCAAATGCCCAAATAAACCGGACAGATTTTCACTGAATTAATACGAAGTGATACGATCTGACAACAAAATCATCCACCACGATGATCAAAGCTGAATGCCTGTCAGCTCACACTTCCTGAGCTAGTCGGCAAAATGATCGAGAAGGCCGCTTTTTGCGTCCTGCACAAATGAGCACATCTTCGTGAATGAAACGTGCAGCGTAGGATGGATGCATGACACCACGACTTGAATCGGATCATCCCGAACTCGACGCAAACACTTTGGACTATGTCCATTTCCTTGCAGACTCTCCCAGCCCTTACCACGCTGCACATCTAGTTGCGCAGCGCTTGGAAAACCTCGGTTTCAGTCGCCAAGATGAAACAGCAGCGTGGGATGCGACTCCCGGCGGACACGTGTTGGTTCGCGGAGGCGCCGTCATGGCATGGGTAGTTCCCGAAAATATCAGCGACACCGCTGGTTTCAGGATCGTTGGAGCACACACAGATTCTCCTGCTTTCACCCTCAAGCCCTCACCTCAGACAACAACGGCTGATGGCTGGGGACAAATCGAGGTCGAGGTCTACGGCGGGATGATCATGAATTCCTGGCTGGACCGCGAACTGAGCGTTGCAGGCCGACTGATTTTGGCCTCGGGAGAAGAAATCCTGGTTCGTACCGCTCCGCTGGCCCGCATTCCTCAGCTCGCAATCCACCTCAACCGCGGGGTTAACGATTCTCTGCACCTCGATCCCCAAAAGCACCTGCACCCGGTATGGACGGTCGATACTCCCGATGCATCGCTCATGGATACCATCGCACGGGCCGCAGGCTTGGATAACGCAAATGACGTGGTCTCTTTCGATCTGATCTGCGTCCCTTCGCAGGGACCTGTCACCTTTGGTGCGGATTCGCAATTCGTTGCTTCGGGACGCCAGGACAACCTCTCATCGGTTCACCCCGGACTCTGTGCACTTGAAGACCTCGCTCGCCAGGGACTCCCCTCAGACGGTGACATCCTCGTTTTCTCATGCTTCGACCACGAAGAGGTCGGTTCAGAGTCTCGCACGGGTGCAGCTGGCCCAATTCTGGAAGACGTTCTGCGCCGCACCGCTTTCGCCTTGGGACGCGACGAAGATGGTTACGCGCGAATGATCGCCTCCTCGACCTGCGTGAGTGCCGATGCTGCGCACTCAATTCACCCGAACTACCCCGAAGTTCACGACCCTTCACACCACCCGGTCATGGGCCGAGGCCCCATCCTCAAGATCAATGCCAAGCAACGCTACGCAACCAATGGGGTCGGAATGGCTCTGTGGAAGCGCGCCTGTGATTCGGCAGGGGTTCCAACACAGAACTTCGTGTCGAATAACGCATCGCCATGCGGAACAACAATTGGCCCGATCACCGCAACCCGACTGGGTATTGAAACAGTGGATGTGGGCGTTGGCCTGCTCTCTATGCACTCGGCTCGCGAAATGAGCCATGTTGCAGACCTTCTGGGACTGCGTAAGGTTCTGGCCGCCTACTGGCTAGGTGCCTGAGCGGATACGCTCTGAACAGACAAGGCCGCACGTATGTACGGCCGTGGGGGCCGGGGAGTTCACAAACTCCCCGGCCCCCGACTTCCACTTCAAGCTTGTTACAGGACATGTGGCGATTAGCGCCGAAAATCAGCCGCCTGCTCACCGCTGAATGCCCGTGCAATAGTCCGAGTGAATCGATCATTCATCTGCGGGACCTGATCCCCCGGCACGAACATCGCTTGAGTGTTCTCACCATCTGCGGGGAAAGGATCCCCACTGAGCCATTCACACGCAAAAGCAACGTCCAGGTAAGTCGTTTGATCACCATTTTCGTAGGTAACCGGGCCAACAACCTCAACACTGAGCAAGCGCATGGCTCGCGCCTGACATGCAGTCTCTTCGAGGATCTCTCGACATGCGGCCTGAGCCGGTTCTTCACCCGGATCGATAATTCCCGTTACCGGTGTCCACGCGTGATTATCGGCGCGCTGAACGACTAGCACCTCAACGCAAGCCGGGTCGATGGGAGAGCGCCAATTAATCGCAGCCCCACCACGGCCTCGTAAGACGACAGCAGTGCACCCCGAAAGCCACAACATGGAGTGCCCCACGTGCCGACGTAATTCCAGAACAAAATCCGGTGTTGCCATGCGTTACTCCTGTGCTCACAGTGTCCAAATAAATGGCACCAAGAAAATCTTGACGATGATCGCGAAGGCAAACAATGTCGCGTACGCAGCCTCAATACGTTCATCAGCAACACGCGCATCTGCCGCTTGCAAGACCGCTGGCTGCCCCAAGAAGCCGGCAACAGCACCCGCGGTTCGCGGTGCAGACAAACCCAGATATCGGCCGGCGATTGCCTGAGAAGCGCAGCACACCACAACGATAATCGTCGCTAGTATTGCAGCCTTCCACCCCTCTGGACGCAGCAGAAGATCAACAAGTGCCGGTCCCGCATTTAAGCCCAAAGCTGCCAGGAAGAGCATCAGCCCTACGGAGCGAATCGTAATATTCGCTGAGGCGGGAAGCGTCCATACCAGAGGCCCAGTTCGACGAAGTGCCCCCAGCAGCATTCCGACAATCAAGGGTCCAGCCGCAGATCCCAGTTGGAAGGTTGCCCCACCAAACATCGGGAAGGGGATCGCACCCAAGGCCATGCCCAAAACCATACCGATACCAAAAGCCATTCCATCAACTTCGCTGACCCGACGCTCCGAGTCGCCCAAGAAGCTCTGGACGTTATCAAGTTCCTCCTGCGGGACAACGACTGCCGCATGATCACCCAGATTGAGCTTGAGATCATCACGTGCCAACAGGTCAAGATCACCACGACGCACTCGAGTAATGGTCGCACCGAAACGAGTAGCCAGATTGAGCTCAACGATCGCTCGTCCTGCGACATCGGGACTCGACACAACAATTCGCTCAAAGGCGACATCGGAGCGGTCATTAGCCAAGTGATCGGAAACCTGCGTTCCCAACTGTTCGACGACCTCGGCAATAGCGGAAGTCCCGCCGACAAGAACAACAAGGTCGCCAGCGCGAAGTTCCTCGCCGGGGATCAAGACGCGGGTGCGGCCCTCGCGCTGAAGGTAGGACATACGTATCCGCCCCTCACGCCAAGCAAGAATCTTTCGCGTCAAGATTGGGCGATCCACCCGAACAGTAACGGCGTCGAGGCCAGCGCCCGCAAGCGATGGCGTGTCCTTCTCCCCCAGCCACTTTCGCGTCACCGTCATGGTGACGACAATGATTCCAACAATCACGCCGATGGGGTAGCCGAAGGCATAGCCAACTGCTGCCTGAGGGTCACCACTGACTCGCGTCGCTGCATCCAACGCAGGTGCAGCGGTCAGCGCACCGGTGTAAAGCCCGGTGACGAGGCCTTTGCCCAGTCCCAGGAAGTGGCCTCCGATCGTGGCCACGACTGCGCCGACGATACAGATGATCGTGGCCGACCCTAAAAGCGATGTCTGTTTACGAAGGTCCGAGAAGAAGGTCGAGCCCGCGGCGATACCAACGGTGTAAACGAAAAATGCCAGGCCGATCTGTTGGATGATCGCAGTTCCCTGACCGGATTGCGGTGAATAAGCCGAGACAAGCAAGCCCACAAACAGTGCACCGGCTGCACCGAAACGCAGCGGCCCAAAGCGGATCGCGCCTAGAACAGCGCCCAGTCCGACAACCAGGAAAATCGTCAAAAGATGGTTCTGTGCGAGGAATTGGGCCATAGGTCTAAGGGTAGTGGTCAAATGAGCAAAAGAGCAGCGCACAATGGGCGTGGAGTGTGAATACACCCACGCATTCAATCGCACTGCATCCAGAATTCTTGCAGACAGCGTCCAGCATGTTACCGTTCAATAAAAGGACGAATACGGAAGGATCCCTCCATGACAAATCCCCAAGCGGGTTGGTACAGCGATCCCTCAAATCCCTCACAATTGCGGTGGTGGGATGGGATGCAGTGGACGAATAACACTCAGTCAGCTCAGGGCGCCACACAGGCATCAGCGCCCCAGCGTCCGATAACGACAACTTCGTCCTCGTACAGCGCTGTTCCCCAAAGTCCTCTTGCAGCAAATAGTGGCTCTGCTCAGGCGTACTACCAGGCGCAACAGGGCGGTTATCCCCCCGCTCAGGGCGGAACAATGGGGACATACCCGGCCCAACGACCGGCACAGAACGCACCTGCTGCCACGCCAGGATTCCCTCCGCGTCCTGCAAGTTACACAGGTGCTCCGACCACGGGAGGATTCCCTCCGCGTCCTGCAAGTTACACGGGCGCTCCGACGACAGGAGGATTCCCTCCGCGTCCTGCAAGTTACACGGGCGCTCCGACGACAGGATCACCCTTCCCCGCTTCTCCAACGGCTCCCGCAAAGCCAAAGAAGCCCCGGGCTCCGAAGAAACCCCGCGATAAGCAGAAGACCTGGACCATTGTCTTTACTGTCCTGAGCGTTCTTTTCATAGTGCTTGGCTTCCTTTTCCTTGGCGCAGCGTCACGTAATAATGCGCGAGCCAACACGGTCAATGTAGAACTTCAGCCAGTACGTCAGTCCATCAGCCAATGGCAAAAGCAAGTCGATACGTTGAATAAGCAGCTCGGGGAGGCAGGCAAGTGAGCACGAACGGACCCCAGATTCCGAATCAGGGACAGGCAGCAAATGCCACCCAAGCCCAAGCCACGACAGAGGGAAGCCACGCTGAAACAGGCCAGCAGAAGGCAGCTACCTCCAAGACCGGCTCATCGAAGCGCTTATTCCTGCTGACCGCAATCATCTGTGCCGCATCATTGATCTTTGCATTAGTGACTTTCACGCAGAATATGGTCGCCTTGAACAGGTACCACTCGTTAGAGAATGAATCTGCGCAGTTGCAACAGCAGGCGCAGACCCTCCAGGAACAGCTCGACGAGGCACAGACGAAGCTCGCACAGAAGCAGGTTAAACCCTGGTGCGATTCCGTGAACGTTGACTCAACAGGCTCGCGCGAGAAGATCGACCAGCTCCTCAAGCAGCTGAAGATCATCGACCCCGATGGAAAGAACGTTCGAAACGTCTGCGGTGAGAAATACACAGCACTGACCGACTCTCTGGATTACTCTCGCGTGAGCCAGCGCACCGAAAATATATCGATCAAGTGCGATACGGACGGCAACCACGTTCGCGTCAGCGGAAAGATCGATAAATTCAAGGGCCCTGAAAGTGCCCAAAAAACAAAGACGAAGGCCGATCTCACCTTGACGATCACCTACACCCTAGAGGGCACAACCGATACTGCAACCAGCAGCGTCAAGGTCACTGATGTCACTCCGGGCGGTTCGAAAGACTGGAACACCGAGGCAGACCTTCCCGGTCGTGCACTCACCTGCCGAGTCACAAACCTGCAGTGGTGGCCAAGCGATCTGAAGTAGGACGCTTGATGCTTCGGCAGTTATAGCTTGAGGGGGTACGCACCGTGACGTACCCCCTCAACTTGTATTACCTCAGCTTTTTCGAGCCGCTACCTCAGCTATTTGCAAGTACTTGGCGGACCAAGGGGATCAGCTTTTCACGCGAAGGATCCACGGCCTCGGCAAGGAACTGCTCACGGTCAGCACCCTCAAGCTCCTGAGTGGCTGGCTGCGCGCTGTCCTTGGGGATTGAGAACCCAAAGACGATCACGTCGATGATCTTTCGGATCGGCATTTGATTGGCTTCGGCAGAGTCATTGACGCTACCCAGAGCCTCGAGGTAGAAGATCGAGAGGATCTCTCCCATGATGTTGGTTGGCAATAGTGCGCGGCGTCCCATGCGATCCAAAGCGGATTCGAGCATCTGGGTCACGAAATCGGCAAGCTCATTGCGCTGATTTCCAGGAATTCCATCTGCATCAGGGTGACGCATTTGGTACAGGCGGTATTCCATCAGGAGGATATACGCCGTACGCCCCTGTGCGGAAAGACTGTCGAGGGTATCAACAATGCGTTCTAGAGTGAGCGGCCCTTCGATTGAATCAAAGGCCTGCGTCATTTCTGTTAATAGCCGCGTTGAGTATGCAATAAATGCATCTTCCAACAGCTCATCCATATTCGAATAATTCGAATAGAAGGCACCACGGGTGAATCCGGCGCGGGCCACGACCTCGTCAATCTTGGTCCCTGCGAAACCTCGCTCCACCAGAATTTCAATGGCAGCGTCAACCAGGCGTGAACGTGTATTCGCTCGCGCTCTACTTTCGCCTTCTGCACGCTTCTTAACCACAGCCACTTCCTCGGTATATCTAACTACGTCAAAGAGTCTAACGAGCTTTTCGTGCTGACACACACGGAAAACAAAGGATTTTCGCGCTTTAAGGCCCAAATTTGAAGTTACGAAAGTCGCAGCGTCACCACGGGGGCATATCATGTGTTTCAGGGCATAATTTTTTGGCATTCTATACGTTTGTGTATCGGAGTTTTTATGGGTCACTCAATTGCGCTCCTGCCGTTGAATTCGGGCGCTTCTATTCCTCAATTTGGCTTTGGGACCTACAAACTGACCGGTCAAGACGCATATGAGGGCGTTCGTGATGCACTCGAGTTGGGATATCGTCATATCGATACTGCACAGATGTATGGGAACGAGGCCGAGGTGGGCCGCGCCCTGGCCGACGCTTCTCTCGCACGCGAGGAGATCTTCGTCACTTCTAAGCTCAATAACCCCAATCACGAGCCTGATGTTGCTCGCGAGAGCCTTCAGCGCTCACTGGAGGACTTGCAGCTGGACTATCTGGATCTGTTCTTGATCCACTGGCCGCTTCCAATGTTCTATGGAGGCGACATCATGCCCACCTGGCGAGCAATGGAAAGCTTTGTGGATGAGGGCCTGGTGCGCTCTATCGGGGTCTCTAATTTCGAGGCCCACCATCTTGCCCCGATCCTTGAGCAGGGACGCATTATGCCTGCTGTTAACCAAATCGAGTCTCATCCCTACTTCGCAAACCGCGAGCTTCACCGTTTTAACGCCGAGCATGGAATTATTACCGAGGCCTGGGCTCCCTTGGCTCGAGGCACTGTCCTAGGAGAACCAAGCATTACTGAGATTGCGCGCGAGGTCAGCGCACGTGAATCTCAAGTGGTTTTGCGTTGGGCACTTCAGCGGGGAGACGTTGTCTTCCCCAAGGCCTCGTCACACGAGCGCCGGGCAGAAAACCTTGATGTTTCCGGCTTCGAGTTGAGTGCGGAGCAGATGGCTCGAATCGATGCACTGGACCGCGGAGAAGCGGGGCGCACCGGTAAGCACCCCGATGTTATGGACCGAATGTAAGACTTTCGCTTCAGGCGCAACTTATATCGTTTTTCGATGTGAGACAGGGCCGTATTTTGTGGGTACCGCTGGGCTATCGTGAAGCTATGACACATGCATCTTCGACGGATCTTGATCGCGTCCTTGCCTCTCTTGATCCCACACCCAGCGGTACTTACGTATTTTCCTTGGTTGACGAAATCCCCCAGAATGTCGACATTTTTGCAGTGATCCGCGACGAAGATTCCTACACTGTGGTTGTCGAGGAAGACGCCGCTCGTGAAGCAGGAATCAACCCCGATGAGCTGTACACGCGAATTGACCTGGGTTCTTCGACCGAGCTGGCTGCAATCGGAATCACAGCATCGATCGCTCAGATCCTTGCTGCACGTTCAATTACTGCGAATTTCATTGCCAGCCGCCGCCACGATCACCTCTTTGTTCAGCCTGATCGCGCTCAGGAGGCAACGGCTCTTCTCGAAGATCTGGGAAGGCGAGCAAAGGGCTGGCTGCCCGCCTGAAATTTTCCTGTTCATCAGACGCGGAAGGGCGTTCGGAATAAAGTAGAAGCATGGCTGTACTACCCACGGGAAGCGATGAGGCAATCCTCCGTCTAGCCGACGGCACGGTGAAACAGCGAAATCTTCTGACCGGAACTGAAGTGTGGACGGTTCCCGGTCGAGCTCATCGTCCCCTGACTCGTCCCGGTTCCACGCCACCCCTGATCGATCATGAAGCCGACGGGCATCATTGTGCATTCTGCTCGGCGCGCTATCTCGAGACTCCACCGGAGAAGGCCCGCGTGATCCGCACACACGCAGGGGAATGGGAAACTCTCCACGGCCTCGGCGCTGAGGAACTTGGGGATACGGTTGCGGAATTTCGGCGGATCCCCAACCTTTTTGAGATCGTTTCGTACAACTATTGGCACCTCAACCACGGTCATGTTCCTTCCGAGGCCGAGAGGCGCAGGATGGCGGAATACCTGGCCTCGCCACAGGGGTACGACCACGTGATGCACGTGGTGCGCGCACGCTTTATGGCCTCGGGAGGGAGCGAAGAAGAGTTCGCTGCGCTGTCAGATTCTGAGAAACTCAGCCAAGCAAATGGATTCTTTTCCGGCGGGCACGATCTGATTGTTGGGCGACGTCACTACGTTGACGGGGCGAAGGATACGTCCCAGTTAGCTTCGGCTGGGACGCTCACTCCCGAGGAACACTTCCAGTACATGTCGATGACCGTGCGGGCGATGCGGGACCTGTACGACTTGGATCCTGCCGTGAAGTACGTGGTGGCTTTCCAGAACTGGCTCAAGCCTGCGGGCGCGTCTTTTGATCACCTGCATAAGCAGCTTGTGGCGATTGATGAGTTCTCGACGCAGACGCATGACGAGATTGAGCGCGTGCGGACCTATCCGGGAATCTATGACGAGCTTTTGAAGATCGCCGCGACGCGTGGGCTGGTTTTGGCGCAAAACGATCATGCTGTGGCGATGGCTGGGTTTGGGCATCGCTATCCCTCCTTGGCGATTTGGCCGCTTCATGCGCCGGCTGAGCCTTGGGAGTACTCCCCCGAGCAATTACGAGGCATCAGCGACCTTGTGCACGCAATGCACGCGGCGACGGGCGCGGAGGTTCCGTGTAACGAGGAGTGGTACTACCGGCCTCCGAGTTCATCGATTCCTATGCGCATGAGAATCTTGATCAAGTGGAGGATTTCCACGATCGCCGGCTTTGAGGGCGGGACCAGGATTTACCTCAATACGATTGATCCGTGGTCTGTGCACCAGCGGATGCTGGAACGCCTGGTTGTTATGCGGGATGAATGCTCAATCGCACAGATGAAGCTGGGTGAGGAGTGTAAGGTCACGCCGCTGCTACTGAGGTGAGGGCTCGGGCGAGTTGTCGTCGTTCGCTTGCTGTTTGCGCGCGGTCAAGATGATTGAGTTCCCGGCTTTTCGGGCATAACAAAGGCGAGAGACCCGGGGGCTGACTTTCGTAGATCGTTTTGATAGGCTTGGAGATGCCGGGTTGGTACCCCCCGCGAGCCTGAAATAAGTGGCCAAGAGAAAGCGGAGGCTGAAGGCCCGGCATTTTCTATTCCAGCGGGATTTCGGCTCATCCCTGCGCGTGCGGGGAAAACCCTAAAACGGTGGGCTGGCTGGCTTCCCTCGCCGGCTCATCCCCGCGTATGCGGGGAAAACACTCAATCGGAGACACTCTCCCCGTGAAGGTTCGGCTCATCCCCGCGTGTGCGGGGAAAACTTGCACCTGGTCACTGTTGACGAAGCCTGGGCGGGCTCATCCCCGCGTGTGCGGGGAAAACTGGTGCTTGAAGCACGCCGGCGAACTCATGCCAGGCTCATCCCCGCGTGTGCGGGGAAAACATCGACTGGATATCCTGCAGGTCGTAGATCGTCGGCTCATCCCCGTGTGTGCGGGGAAAACCCACGCGAAGCGCAGTGGCTCGAAGCGCAGCAAGGCTCATCCCCGCGTGTGCGGGGAAAACTTAACGGTGCCGCCACCTTCGAGGGAGTACTTGGGCTCATCCCCGCGTATGCGGGGAAAACTTCCTGATAGATCTGATCCGTTAGGGCTTTGCGGGCTCATCCCCGCGTATGCGGGGAAAACCCCACCTCGATAAGACGGGTGAGGTCTTCGACCGGCTCATCCCCGCGTATGCGGGGAAAACATTGCGCCCGCGCCGTCGAACCCATCAGCGAAGGGCTCATCCCCGCGTATGCGGGGAAAACTCGGCTTTCGTCGCTGCGCGTTTGCGAGGCGTAGGCTCATCCCCGCGTATGCGGGGAAAACAAGACTGTTTCCTACCGTGGCAAGGTTTATCAGGGCTCATCCCCGCGTATGCGGGGAAAACAAACGTTACGCCCGAATGAAAGTATTCGAGGCCGGCTCATCCCCGCGTGTGCGGGGAAAACGCATATCCATGTATCCGAGCATCGCGGCGACAGGGCTCATCCCCGCGTGTGCGGGGAAAACAAGTTCGTGGGCGTGGGGGGCTGCGCCCATGACGGCTCATCCCCGCGTGTGCGGGGAAAACACGTCCAAGCTCGCCGCTAACGGCGTGAAGGGCGGCTCATCCCCGCGTGTGCGGGGAAAACTGCTGATTCGCAGCCTCGACCCCGGTCTCTACCGGCTCATCCCCGCGTGTGCGGGGAAACCCCCCCCCAAAAAAACACCTAAAAAAATGGAAGGGCTCATCCCCGCGTGTGCGGGGAAAACGACCAGGGCGTGGGCGGGCTGAACGCCGTTCCCGGCTCATCCCCGCGTGTGCGGGGAAAACACGCACTTACCCTTGAAAATCATCGGGCTGTCAGGCTCATCCCCGCGTGTGCGGGGAAAACGGCGCAGTCGACCTGGATGCCCGCCCCGCGCTGGGCTCATCCCCGCGTGTGCGGGGAAAACGCCGGGTATTCAGAGCGTCACGTTCGCCGCTGGGGCTCATCCCCGCGTGTGCGGGGAAAACTCCCACCACATCTGCGCAATACGCGGGTTAGCCGGCTCATCCCCGCGTGTGCGGGGAAAACAGCGCTGTTGACATGCCCAGAGGGCGATTGCTGGGCTCATCCCCGCGTGTGCGGGGAAAACTTCGTATTCTGCGGGTTTACCTGTGGGAAGCGCGGCTCATCCCCGCGTGTGCGGGGAAAACGTGGAGACATCCTGCTGAATCACGCTAACCACGGGCTCATCCCCGCGTGTGCGGGGAAAACCGACTCAGCATTGCTGTGGGAATCTCCCAGCAGGGCTCATCCCCGCGTGTGCGGGGAAAACGGGATTAGAGGATTATCCGAGGACACCACGATAGGCTCATCCCCGCGTGTGCGGGGAAAACGCTTCCGAACCATCCGTCGGCAACCAGCCCGCCGGCTCATCCCCGCGTGTGCGGGGAAAACCCTGGCAGGTAGAGGCCTTCGGAGTGCGTGCAGGGCTCATCCCCGCGTGTGCGGGGAAAACACGGTCGCAGTGACCGCATTGACCCAGAAAGCGGGCTCATCCCCGCGTGTGCGGGGAAAACTCTCGGTCACAGAATCAAGACCTGGCAGGGACAGGCTCATCCCCGCGTGTGCGGGGAAAACTCACGGTAGCGGGTGCGTGTCTGCGGATTCTGCGGCTCATCCCCGCGTGTGCGGGGAAAACCCGATACTGACTGCCTCAGCTCGTCACTCACTGGGCTCATCCCCGCGTGTGCGGGGAAAACGAGTGGCCCTGCGAGTAGAACGACACCAGGTCGGGCTCATCCCCGCGTGTGCGGGGAAAACCGCGTTCTCTCCACATACGGAGTTGACGTAGAAGGCTCATCCCCGCGTGTGCGGGGAAAACAAGCCCGGCATACGTCGAGATCCGGCCTGCCTAGGCTCATCCCCGCGTGTGCGGGGAAAACAAGCCGCAGACCTGGAACAATCGATAGGAGCTGGGCTCATCCCCGCGTGTGCGGGGAAAACTCAATACCAATCGAGTGCAGGTTAATCGTCCAGGGCTCATCCCCGCGTGTGCGGGGAAAACAGCGTCGCGGCCGAGGCCATGAGCGCCGCCGAGGGCTCATCCCCGCGTGTGCGGGGAAAACATTGTGGGTTTTTGTGGGTTGGTGGGCCATAACGGCTCATCCCCGCGTGTGCGGGGAAAACGCAGGGTAACGGCCACGAGGCGGGGGCGGTTGGGGCTCATCCCCGCGTGTGCGGGGAAAACGGCTTTCAGTGAGAACGCGCTCACGGACGGCGGGGGCTCATCCCCGCGTGTGCGGGGAAAACCACCGGCTCGCAGCGACGAAGATAACCGCACTGGGCTCATCCCCGCGTGTGCGGGGAAAACCTAACGAGCGCATTGCAACGCACAAGCTCGCAAGGCTCATCCCCGCGTGTGCGGGGAAAACTGATCGAACACTATATCGGTAACGCACGCGGCGGCTCATCCCCGCGTGTGCGGGGAAAACTAGGGCCGGCAACCAGGACAACGCCTACCCACGGCTCATCCCCGCGTGTGCGGGGAAAACGCCTGCGCTTCAACCAAACGTAGTACGGACTGGGGCTCATCCCCGCGTGTGCGGGGAAAACGGGCGCACTTCAACACTCGGCGTACCGTCTGAGGGCTCATCCCCGCGTGTGCGGGGAAAACGTTAAACGCTAACCGGTGCTGGCGACGGCCAAGGGCTCATCCCCGCGTGTGCGGGGAAAACCCTAATCCGTTTGTGCATCTTCCCGCGCCGAAAGGCTCATCCCCGCGTGTGCGGGGAAAACCGCCGGGGTTGGTGTGATCTGTTCGCCGCCGCGGGCTCATCCCCGCGTGTGCGGGGAAAACGTGGGCACCAGGTTGAAAACCTCCCGGACGACAGGCTCATCCCCGCGTGTGCGGGGAAAACCCCACCTGACAAGCGAGGACGTTCATTACACCGGGCTCATCCCCGCGTGTGCGGGGAAAACGAGGCCCTACAGCCCTGCCAGTGCGGACACGTCGGCTCATCCCCGCGTGTGCGGGGAAAACGCGGCGGGTGGCGGTAAAAACGAATTCGCCCAGGGCTCATCCCCGCGTGTGCGGGGAAAACGTTCTTCGGCGAGGCTTTCGAGGAGGAGTTCGGGGCTCATCCCCGCGTGTGCGGGGAAAACTTCTCGGCTGGCTTCAAGAGCACGGAGCAGAACGGCTCATCCCCGCGTGTGCGGGGAAAACGACCACAATGCGAAGGATATGCCGCACCGCGTGGGCTCATCCCCGCGTGTGCGGGGAAAACTGCCGCCCCCACACGTGGCGTGTGGGGGCGGCGGGCTCATCCCCGCGTGTGCGGGGAAAACTGGCAACACCGGTGCAAACACCGTGGGCACTGGGCTCATCCCCGCGTGTGCGGGGAAAACTTCAGTCATGACATCTGCGATAGATTCCACGAAGGCTCATCCCCGCGTGTGCGGGGAAAACCTGATCAAAGCTCCGAGGGCCTCCGGACCACCAGGCTCATCCCCGCGTGTGCGGGGAAAACGACCCCGGTAGCACCCAGCCAGAGCGACTCATGGGCTCATCCCCGCGTGTGCGGGGAAAACCTGCACTCGTACCAGCGTCATTGGAACAAGTTGGGCTCATCCCCGCGTGTGCGGGGAAAACTTCTGCTCTTCCACTGCTGCCTGTTGAGCCGCCGGCTCATCCCCGCGTGTGCGGGGAAAACTTGGCCCCATTTGGAATGGCGGACACCCGGTTGGGCTCATCCCCGCGTGTGCGGGGAAAACTTAGGAGCTTCCTCCTTCTTAGGAGCTTCCTCCGGCTCATCCCCGCGTGTGCGGGGAAAACTCCTCCACCGCGCTGGCCATATCGTACACGCGGGGCTCATCCCCGCGTGTGCGGGGAAAACGTGGGCACCAGGTTGAAAACCTCCCGGACGACAGGCTCATCCCCGCGTGTGCGGGGAAAACCCCACCTGACAAGCGAGGACGTTCATTACACCGGGCTCATCCCCGCGTGTGCGGGGAAAACGAGGCCCTACAGCCCTGCCAGTGCGGACACGTCGGCTCATCCCCGCGTGTGCGGGGAAAACGCGGCGGGTGGCGGTAAAAACGAATTCTCCCAGGGCTCATCCCCGCGTGTGCGGGGAAAACGCAGACCTGCTCACACAGTATCTGCCTAATGCGGGCTCATCCCCGCGTGTGCGGGGAAAACATGTGCCCGGCGCGTGGAATCGCCCGGTCACTGGGCTCATCCCCGCGTGTGCGGGGAAAACTTAGCGGTGGACTCACTGGCCTTTTGCAAGTCAGGCTCATCCCCGCGTGTGCGGGGAAAACTTCGGTCACTCTGGCTCTTCATTTCCCGAAGACGGCTCATCCCCGCGTGTGCGGGGAAAACCACGCCATCCACATGAGCACACGGGGAGCGCGGGGCTCATCCCCGCGTGTGCGGGGAAAACAAGTGGGGCCACGTCATGCGGTATCCGTCAATGGGCTCATCCCCGCGTGTGCGGGGAAAACGCCCGCTCTGCCTGGCCCTCCGAGGCGCTCCCGGGCTCATCCCCGCGTGTGCGGGGAAAACTCAATCCTCGAGACCGCCGCTAAACAACTCTCGGGCTCATCCCCGCGTGTGCGGGGAAAACATTAAAACGGCTGTCGGACCTATCATTGACTGGGGCTCATCCCCGCGTGTGCGGGGAAAACGACGCAACGATCGTTGCACAGCGCCTCGCACCGGGCTCATCCCCGCGTGTGCGGGGAAAACCCTGGCGCGATGGGCGAAAAGATCGTCGGCGCCGGCTCATCCCCGCGTGTGCGGGGAAAACTTGAAGTGGGGCTGAGCGGCGGTGGCAACCTTGGGCTCATCCCCGCGTGTGCGGGGAAAACTTCAATCACAGCGTCAGGCTCAGGCAGCATCCCGGCTCATCCCCGCGTGTGCGGGGAAAACGCTGTGCGAGCGCGTCGCCCACGTCGAACCTGGGGCTCATCCCCGCGTGTGCGGGGAAAACCTCCCCAGGGTGCAAACGGAGCGAGGTTGAATTGGCTCATCCCCGCGTGTGCGGGGAAAACCGCATGCTGGTAGCGCACCGCGACCTCTGGGTGGGCTCATCCCCGCGTGTGCGGGGAAAACACACGTATGAAAACCAGCGCTGGAAGTTAGAGCGGCTCATCCCCGCGTGTGCGGGGAAAACCTGCTGCAGCGCCAGCGTCTACTGCAAGTGGTGGGCTCATCCCCGCGTGTGCGGGGAAAACGTCAGAGTGCATCGTGCGTGGGCAACAGGTCCGGGCTCATCCCCGCGTGTGCGGGGAAAACCGCGGAAGCTTGTCCGCAATGTCGTTCAGGGCCGGCTCATCCCCGCGTGTGCGGGGAAAACATACCTACGAAAACCAGCGTTGGAAGCTAGAACGGCTCATCCCCGCGTGTGCGGGGAAAACGTCAGGGCCAAAAGAATCCGGTGATGATACACGGGCTCATCCCCGCGTGTGCGGGGAAAACGTTCTTCGGCGAGGCTTTCGAGGAGAAGTTCGGGGCTCATCCCCGCGTGTGCGGGGAAAACTTGCGCTCGCGGCCCTAGACCGCGCCACAGGGCGGCTCATCCCCGCGTGTGCGGGGAAAACGTGAGTACGGCGCAGACCGCGGGGGCGGGGGTGGGCTCATCCCCGCGTGTGCGGGGAAAACTCCCCGCTAGGGAAATATGCGGGTTCCCCGGTGGGCTCATCCCCGCGTGTGCGGGGAAAACCCCCCACACACCGGGTACACCGGTATCCATGTGGGCTCATCCCCGCGTGTGCGGGGAAAACGCCCCCGCGCTCTGACAATGGATGCGACAACCGGGCTCATCCCCGCGTGTGCGGGGAAAACCAGCTGGAAGCTTCCGGCATGTCGGTACGCGAGGGCTCATCCCCGCGTGTGCGGGGAAAACCGATGTCGGATCTGCGCAGACGCACCGCGCGGGGGCTCATCCCCGCGTGTGCGGGGAAAACCAGGTTCCGGGAGCATACCATCTCGGAGCCAAGGGCTCATCCCCGCGTGTGCGGGGAAAACTTGTGCGATAGGGGATGTTCCAGACTTTGCGGGGGCTCATCCCCGCGTGTGCGGGGAAAACGCGCGCTAAACGGGCGTTAGTCTGTTGATACAGGGCTCATCCCCGCGTGTGCGGGGAAAACGAGGGAGAGCAGCGGGAGCATCTGGCCTTCGGGGGCTCATCCCCGCGTGTGCGGGGAAAACTTCTGGCAACAAGCTTGGGAACAAAGTCTGCCGGGCTCATCCCCGCGTGTGCGGGGAAAACCTGCTTGCCTGCGGCCAGGGCCAGGCCTCGCAGGGCTCATCCCCGCGTGTGCGGGGAAAACATTCCAGCCGTTATTGCGGGATGCTCGTTCGCAGGCTCATCCCCGCGTGTGCGGGGAAAACGGCGTGTTCTGATCCTGGCGGCTGGCGCGTCAGGGCTCATCCCCGCGTGTGCGGGGAAAACCCGGTGTTTTCCTTGGCGGCATCTGCGGCCGTGGGCTCATCCCCGCGTGTGCGGGGAAAACGCTCGCGTAAACCAAGTGAACTTGCGTCGCGAAGGCTCATCCCCGCGTGTGCGGGGAAAACGGGCCGCGCAGCAAAAAACACCGGACTTGCAAAGGCTCATCCCCGCGTGTGCGGGGAAAACATTGCCCTTGCCGTGGACGATTAGCGCCGTGCCGGCTCATCCCCGCGTGTGCGGGGAAAACGCCCTGGCCGCTGGTAAGGCATCCGCCGCTTACGGCTCATCCCCGCGTGTGCGGGGAAAACTAGCCATGTTTTTGGGGTCCTTTTCTATAGGAGGGCTCATCCCCGCGTGTGCGGGGAAAACTTCTTGTAGGTGGTGATCGCGTCGATGATCGCCGGCTCATCCCCGCGTGTGCGGGGAAAACTGGGGCGGCTTGCGCGTAGTCGCCGAGGACGCGGGCTCATCCCCGCGTGTGCGGGGAAAACGGGTTTTTGAGGGCAGTTCGGTTAACACTTGGGGGCTCATCCCCGCGTGTGCGGGGAAAACAGCCGATGAACATTCTCCAACCGTATTACACGGGGCTCATCCCCGCGTGTGCGGGGAAAACCACGCACCCTCACAGTCGACCTCCTCTCAAAACGGCTCATCCCCGCGTGTGCGGGGAAAACCTACGTTGACATTGTCGATGTAGTAGGCTATAGGGCTCATCCCCGCGTGTGCGGGGAAAACATCTGGAATTTCCGGACGGTTGGGCGGGGCCGGTTTCCGACTTTGAAAAATATCTATTGGCTAGCGGGCGATCGCCGAAGACTCTAAGAGTGAGAAAATCTTGGCTTAAGACATTTGCCAGATGGATTGATATGGGGCCTTTTCAAATTGATTCGACAGCGGTTATTGAATGGTCCAGTAGGCAGAATTGGAGTCAAGCGACACGGCGAAGCGCCCATCAATCGCTCAAGCTGTTCTACACATGGGCTGCGTCACGCGATTTGATAGATGAGGTCCCGATCATTCCCGGAGTGAAAAAAGCGCCACCTAATCCGCACCCTGCAAGCGATGGGGCTCTAAATGCGTGCTTACTATCGGGGGATTGGAGGGTTAGACTAGCGGCGCGGCTATCGGCTGAGCTAGGGCTTAGACGCGGTGAAGTTGCATGTATCAATGCAGATAGGGACTTGATTGAGACGGCGGAGGGTGCGGCGCTGGTTGTTCATGGCAAAGGCGGCAAACGGCGCATAGTGCCGCTCCCGGCGAGTTTAGCGGGCGTGCTGAGAGGCTTTAGCGGCTTTATATTCCCTGGGCAAGATGAGGGGCACCTTAGCGCGGAATGGCTTGGGCATTTGATTTCGCGCGCTATGCCTGAAGGTGTAACTATGCATGGACTTAGGCACCGGTTT
>ERZ773214.644-NODE-644-length-21882-cov-4.776286_pt1 | contig 21882 bp, 17 predicted proteins | sample MGYA00511238_ERZ773214 | MGnify/ENA primary metagenome ERZ773214 (study PRJEB29015, sample SAMEA2738157) | human oral metagenome | biome: human oral; feature: human-associated habitat; material: saliva | place: China | collected 2259 ... | reverse complement strand
AAAGCCGAAAACGCAATGACCTCCAAAAACAAAACAGACGGTGAAGTTTACAACCGTGATTACTACAACCCATTGCTCACGGCAGCGCAGCAGCTTTGCGAAGCCTTAGGAATGGACTACGATGCACTCAATATGTATATGGTAGCAAAGCACGGCTTGGAGCGTAACGAGTATATGGGCAAGCGTGCAGCACAGAACGATGAAAATGTATTGAAAGCAAAGAAAGCTTTGGAAGATGCACTGGCAGTTTACAACGAAGACCCCACAAGCAAGAATGAAGCAGCAGTACAAAAGGCGCAAGATAAGTATACAAAAGTATACGACAAGGCATTGGAAGTCCACACCAGCAGAGACTACTCTGGACTTACCGAACTCACAGGCAAAGAAGATGTTGCGGAAGCCGAATACGAAGCACAAAAGATTGTAGATGCTGTAGAAACGCCTGATGCAATGCCGAAAGTTACAGCGTTTTGGAGCAAAGTCAATGCAGCCACAAAACAGACGTTAAAGACTGGTTATGAAAGCGGCATAATGGCAAAGGACACGTACGAGCATATTCTTAATATGTATAAGTATTATATTCCTTTGCGTGGGTGGGCTGAACCTACCGCAGACGATGTTTATACATATTACAACAATCGCTCTTACGAGGGAAAACCACTTACAAAAACAGCAAAGGGGCGCACATCGCTTGCCGAAGACCCAATGGCTATAATCGCATCTATGGCACAGCGTAGTATAATTGAAGCCAACAGAAACAAGATGAAACAGACGTTTCTGAATTTCGTGCTTAACCACCCTACCAGTCTTGCTACAGTTGGCGAACAATGGTACATCAAAAATGCGTTAGGAGAATGGGAGCGTAGCGATGCAAACATACCAGCAAATGCAACCCCCGATGAGATAAGCAAGATTATTGAAGAACACGAATTGGAGATGCAGGCATTAGCCGAAACAGGCGAAGCTATCAAACAACGCAACGGTCTGAAACTCGACAAGCGTGTAATCAACGGAGAGGGAGCAGAGCACACCATTAAGATATGGCGTGGTGGAAAAGAGTACATCATTTACATCAACGGAAACCCAGCAGTAGCACAAGCTGTAAACGGTCTAACAAACCCCGACACACAAGGCAGCGACTTGCCTAAATGGGCAAAAATAGGAGCAGCACAGCTAAAGAATTTCTTGTCAGGCGTGTATACAAGCTTTTCTCCAGCATTCGTACTTACCAACTTTACACGAGACCAACTATTTGCCTCACAAGCTGTGTATATAAAGTATGGACTGAAATACAAGCGACAAGCCTCAAAGAATGCACGCAACTTGTTCTTTAGTGGAGCATTGCCACGACTTGTGTACAAATGGGAACACGGCACACTCGATTTAAATAACGAGACAGAACGTTACTTCGATGAGTTTATGCGTGGGGGTGGCGAAACTGGTTTCACAGCCTTGCGAGACATAGAGAGCATAAAGAAAGAAGTAGAAGATGCTATCAATGGAAACAAAGCAAACATTGCAAAACGTGGGTGGAAGTCATTCATCAATGCCGTAGAGTTCGCCAACCGAAGTGCAGAAGATTTCAGCCGCTTTGTTACCTTTATGACGAGCCGCCAGCAAGGCAAGAATATCGTTGATTCCATCTACGATGCAAAGGACATTACTGTGAACTTCAATAAGAAAGGCAGCGGAGAAATGGGCAGCAGGTTTATGAACTTCGCTTACATCTTCTTCAATGCAGCCGTACAGTCCATAAACAATTTCGGCACAATGCTAAAGCAGCACCCAGCACGCACAATGCTTATAATATCCAAGTTCGGTGCTTTGGGTTTTGGAGTGCCAATGCTCAACGCTTTCCTTACAGCACTTTGCGGTGGTGGCGATGATGATAAGTATTGGGACAATATGGATTGGGTTCGCAGAAACAACATCGTGTTACGTATACCATTCTTAGAAAAAACATTCATAAGCATTCCATTGCCGCAAGAGTTAAGACCTTTCTATGGTATGGGAGAAATAGCAGCATCTATTCTGTTTGGAAAGGAAACGTTCTCAAGCGGACTGCAAAAAGCCGTAGAGGGTTTTACAGGACTATTACCTATAGACTTCACAGGCAACGGTGGGAACTTGTCCATAACGCTTACACCTACTGTTCTGCAGCCAGTTGCACAGTATATGTTTAATACAGACTACTTCGGCAGAAAGGTATATAACGACAATGAGAATAAGAAAATTGCGCCAGGTTGGACTAAAGCATTCAGCAGCACACCACCAGTACTCATAGAAGCTACAAAATTCCTCAACAGCCTAACAGGCGGAAATGACGTAGACAAGGGGGCAGTCAGTCTCAATCCCGATGTTATAAACCACTTTGTAAAAGGTTACTTTGGAGGACCTGCAACATTCGTTACACAGATGAGTAGCTTGCTTTATAAAGGCTTTAGCGGAGATGCAAAAGAGATACGTTGGAGAGACATACCCGTTGCCAGCCGATTTGTACAGCAGCTCGACGAACGAAGCGTGAGAAGCAGCGCACAGGGCAGTTACAAAGATTTCAAGGAAGAAACGGAAGAAACAGAGTACCGACTTTCCAATTACAAGAAGCAGGTAAAAATGGGTAAAATGGAATATGCCAAAATGATAACAGACTTAATTAAAAGTCCTGAATATCAACGCTACAAAATAGCAAAGGCATATAAAAAGCCAATGGACTTACTAAAGGAAGCATTGAACCACATAGACAATACTACCGACAAAAAGGAAGTCGAAAAGGCACTCACAGGACTACGTCATTATATGATGGAGACAGTAGAAAGTGAGCAAAAAGGAAAGCACGCTAAACGTGAGGAAGATTTCAACTATTTAGGAGATAATCTTAGCGAGTTGAGCAATAATCTGAAGTATTCATTACGAAGCCTCAAACAAAACGAAGAACAGCGTTTAGATGGCGAAGAAGATAATGATACAGAAGAGTTTATTAGCGAAGACAAAGAAACAACAATGCGTATCATTCGTGAAATGAACAAACTCTTTAAAAAGAAGTAACAGCACACCGAAGCCCTATAAATCCACATAGGGCTTCGGTGTTATAATCCACATACCTAAATTAATACTTAACCGCACTTAAATATTTCGCATTCATATCTTTGCGACAGATAAAAATATATTTTTATGGCAAAGAAAGAAAAACTGTTAAGTGTAAAACGTGTCTGTTCTATTAAAGACAGACGTGCAATGGACAGCGTTGCAAACTCAAAACTCAACAACAAGGCACGTGCTTACGAAGTACTATTCCAAGCACAACAATACTATATGAATATGAGCGAGTTTCGCAAAGAACGTGAGCGAAATAAACGATATGCGTATGGCAGGCAATGGGAAGATGTCATTTGTGTAGATGGCAAAAGAATAACGGAAGCCGAATATATTAGGCGACAAGGAAACGTACCATTGAAAAACAACCTTATCAGACGTTTGGTGCGCAGCGTGTTAGGCGTTTACAGAAGTCAGAGCAAAGAACCTATATGTACTGCAAGAGACAGGGACGAGCAGCGTGTGGGTGAAACGATGTCCACTATATTACAATGCAATAGACAGCTTAACCGTATGGACGAAATAAGCGCACGGAGCATTGAGGAGTTTTTGATTAGTGGTTTCATTGTACACCGCAAATGGTACGGCTGGCGCAATAACAAATTAGACTGTTGGACAGATTATGTACAGCCTAACAATTTCTTCATTGACAACAAGATGCGTGATTTCAGAGGGTGGGACGCAAGTTGTATAGGAGAAATTCACGATGTCAGTTTCAATACCCTGTGCGGGCAGTTTGCAAAAACACCCGAAGACTATTATAAATTATCCGAAATATACAAGGCTGCAAAAGAACAACAGAATATTGTAAGCAACTTTACAAGCTTTGGAGTATCGGACGATACAGATATTAGTTTCTTTATGCCCAGAGACGGTAACCTTTGCAGGGTAATAGAGGTGTGGCGCAAGGAAAGCAAACCACGCTATCGCATCCACGACCCTAACAATGGAGATATTTACAAGATAGACGTAGAAGACTACCAACGACTGTTTCTCTCTATAAACGAAGAGAGAAAACAACAGGCAATAGAAGCAGGTATGGATTTAGAAGATGTACCTTTCTTGCGTGCCACGTGGTTTATAGACGATTATTGGTATTACTACTATCTTACACCATTCGGAGATATCCTCGATGAGGGAGAAACACCATACGAACACAAGAGCTACCCATACGTATTCAAAGCCTATCCATTCATAGATGGAGAGATACATTCATTCGTAAATGACGTGATAGACCAGCAGCGATACACCAACCGACTAATTACGTTATACGACTGGATAATGCGGTCAAGCGCAAAAGGCGTACTACTCGTACCCGAACAAAGTTTAGGGAGTATGTCTGTGGAAGAAATTGCAGACGAATGGAGCAGGTTTAATGGTGTCATTGCCTATAAACCAAAAGCAGGAGTACCTATTCCACAACAGATTGCTGTAAACTCTACAAACATAGGCATATCAGAACTACTCAACATACAGCTTAAGTTCTTTGAGGATATTTCAGGTATTCACGGAGCATTGCAAGGTAAACCTGGATATAGTACAACAAGTGGTTCGCTTTATGCACAGCAGGCACAGAACGCAACCACAACTCTGTTAGACCTACTCGAAACATTCAGCCAATTTATTGTGGACGGTGCTTACAAGGACGTTAAGAATATGCAACAGTTCTACGATGGCAAACGTGTATTCAATATTGCAGGCAAGAGTGGACAAATAGTTGTCTACGACCCTAAATTAATTCGAGACGTTGAATTTGATTTGAGCATAGTAGAGAGTACATCTACACCAGCATTCAGACAAGTTGCCAACGATTTCCTAATGCAGATTTGGCAAAGTGGACAAATCAATTTGGAACAGCTACTCGAATATGGAGACTTCCCATTTGCCGACGAACTGTTACAGAGTATAAAGGCACAGAAAGCAGAAATGCAACAGCAAGGAGGAACACCGAACGGACTGCCGCCCGAATTACAACAGCAAGTTCAACAAGGTGCAGATATGGACGCTGTAAACAAGGGTTACAATATGCTTAAAGCTTCATAACAAAACAAAGGTTGCGATTATGCAACCTTTGTCGTTTCTGTCTATACATAAACCCATCGAAATCGATGTCTTTAAAATCATACATACCTCCTATATTGTTGCTTCTGACAAAACCCTTTTGTGTGTCTTGCTTTCAGCAGCACTCTTTATTGTTGATATTATCTTTGGTATCTCCATTTCATAGTAGCAAATATGCAACCCTATTGCTCGTGTCATCAACAAGTCATCGTGTTTGCCAACGATTGCTCCAAATGCACCGTTTTTCTTACGCTCATAAAACAGATACTCATCAATACAGCGTTCGTCTCTCTCTACGTACATTTGCTTTCTTATCACCTTTACAAGCGTTGATATAATCATCGGTTTTGTAGATACGTTTGTGTGCCAACCATAACGTTTTGGCGCACCCTCCGCAATAGCCTCCGCACTTTGCTTACGAGCATAAAGGTTTGGATATACATCTTTTATTTGGTCTAATATAAATGGAGCTTGTACACCGTCTATAACTCTGTCTTTGTCTTTTGTTTCGAGCGTGTTGCTCTCTATTACCAACAATGCATTGTCATAGTAGGCGGCTATCTGTGCAGATTTCCACGCAAGTATATCCATATCGGTGTGTCCATACCATTGTGCAACAACAGACGGCTTATCACCATCCATCATATAGAACCTGTCAAATACGGTTATAACAGAGTAGTCGGCTTTTGCAGAACGCCCACCAATATCCACAACAACAAGATAGCGATTTATTACTTTTTCATTTGCCCATATTTCTGGTTTCTTCCATATCCACAAGCAACCCTGATGGTCCTCAACAAAACGCAAACCATTGAATGCGTCCTTACCCTCGTCTCCATCGGCAACCATATCGCCAATGAATTGAGGAGGACAACAAGATTTCTTTAATTTCGCTACTAAATACTTGTCGAAAACTCTTGTACCCGAATGCACGAACGCTTCCACATCGTCAGACGGATATTCAGATGCCATTGTAGCGTGGTCAGGTTTTCCTTTGCGTTCTTCCACGTACCAGTGTATTGCTTCGAGAGTTGCACCAAGTTCCCACAGATACCACAAGTATTTGCCACTCTCTTCACGCTCGTTACTAACATTTGTGTTATTTCTATTCTTCCATAGCTCGATAGCGAAGTCTGCTTTTTCATCTTCATTCTTAAATGGTAAGCTGTATATATCAATATCAAACCACGATATAAACAATGCCTGGAATTGTGATACACCTTTCTTTGCAGCGTCATATTCACGTTGGAAGAAGTTACCCGTACCATTTGCCGTACTTTCGTAAACTATCATCGTGTACGGCTTTAACTGAATACCTGAACAAGCAGACCGTACTATGTCTTCAGGTTTCTTTCCATCTGTAGTTTTCCAAACACCTACTTCGGAAAGGTGCACTAAGTTGTAATCACCACCACGACAACTGTCAGGACGTTCGGCTGTACCTATCTTTATTTTACAGTTTCGTTGTGGTACTCTGTATATCGCCCCCGATTTACCTACTCCAACAAGTTTAGGTTCGTTAGCGTTGTAATACTCTCCTATCTTGTGTAGCATCTTTGTCGGATATGCCTTAATCATACGGTCGAACATATCCTTAATTTCGTCTGATGCTGTACCTTGATGTGCAATGATAAGAGAGTTTAAGCCTACCTTGTGAACAAGCTGCAACCACGCCATATACAGCTGTGATGTAGTAGAACCACCCCATTGCCTGGCTTTCAACAATATAAGCCGTATAGGCTTGTTTGCAAGGCGAAGTTCTTCCAACTTCGCTACAAACCTACGTTGTGGACGTGTCAGACGAAACAAGACATCTTCACCACCACCTTTATTTTTAATGTACACAAGCAAGGCTGCCCAAAATGCAAAGTCATACTGTATGCGTATGCGGACAATCTGCTCTATTATTTTTAGCCTATTCTCCTCCGTGTACTCCGCATCCATTTCCTTTTCGCAAAACAGTTTCATAGACTTGTGTTTTACGATAAGTTTAACAAGAGGAACTTTCAGCATTCTCACAGGTAGATACTGTGTAGGTAATGGGTGGTCTTTTATTTCTACTTTCTTTCTCTTGCCAACAGACCCCTCGCCTGTAATGGGATTAAACAGACGGTTATTCGCTTCGTTACGCTTGTCGTTTTCAACAAGCAGCTTCGATACTCGAACATCTATTTGTTTCTTACCCGTCTCCGTTCGTACCATTTAGATTTTATCTTACTTATAATAACCTTAATAGAACCCTCCGTAAGGTAGAATTTTGGTGCAGGTTGCCTAACTACTTTAAACATTATCTTTGTAAGACTAAGTGTTGGATATTTCTGTTTCATTATGGTTGCTCGCCTATATATTTCAAAAAACATATCACGCTTATTCTTACCCATACCAAGCAAGGTGTCACCTTTCATAATCTGCAAAACAACTATTAATGCACGCTCTTCACTCACCCAAAAGCGGTCAGACGGACTGTCTGCCATTTTTCTGTAAATTTCCTCCGAACAAATAAACTTTACTTCTGATATAAGTTGATGATAAAGCCGTAATAGATTATTATTGCGCTCTTGCTCGTATTCAAATACACTCCCAAAGTTTTTCATAAACACCAATATAAATAACTATCTGTTATATTGGCACTTGTTCCCAACTACAAAGATAATGTTTTGTGTTAATACTTAAAAGTATAAACATTAATAATGTGTCTATTTTTGCGCTATCAACTACAAAATATTGTTTTACAATGGCAGAAGAACAAAAAAATACCCCCCAAAGAAACAAGCGCGAACTTTTTATGGAGCGTTTGAAAACCAAATATCCCGATGACAATTTCGATGACGAAGAAGTGTTATATGGTAGACTTGGCGAAGATTACGATAACGCAGAGAATGAAATCGCAGAATATAAGAAACACGAAGACGAATTAGCGGGTATGTTTGCTGCCGACCCACGAAGTGCAGGCTACCTTAATAGTTGGCGTAAAGGCGCAGACCCTGCAGTAGAACTTATTCGTATGTTTGGCGATGATGTAAGAGAAGCATTAGATGACCCCGATAAGCAAGAAGCATTAGAGGAAGCGCACAAAGAATACCTCGATAAGGTTAGTAAGTCCAAAGAGTTGGAAGATGAATACAGCAAGAATTTAGAAGTATCTTTAGAAGAACTGTCTAAATTTCAGCAGGATAACAACCTAACCGACGAAGAACTCGACAACGTTTCAGAGTTTATTATGACGATTATCACAGATGGTATCAACGGTAAGATTACACGAGATACAATGGATATGGCATTAAAGGCACTCAACCACGACACCGACATAGCCGAAGCAAGCCACGAAGCCGAAGTAAGAGGCAAGAACGCAAAGATAACAGAAAAGCTTCGCAAGGCAGGAGACGGAATGGCAGCTTTGGGAGGTCAAAACGGAATACCAGAGAAACCAAAACGCAGACCGTCAATTTTCAGCGATGCGGAAATGGCAAAATAATTTTTTTACTAATAATATTTGTATGTAAGTATGGCAGAAGTTATTCAAACAGTAGACAAAACACCTGTAGCAGCACCAGGCTCTACAGGATTAGGAACCCAATTACCAGGTCAAGCCGCAACCGTAGATGGTATGGCAGCCGCAACAGGTGGCGTTGGACCTGGCGAACTTATGGAGGTAGACATCGATGCCGAACTTGCCAAGTTCGAAAGCGATGACACCCCACTTTGTTCACTTATGCTCGCTGCAAAGAAAGTGGACGTAAATTCACCCAGAGTGCAGCACTATCAAATGGACGAGGAAGTTTCAACTGTTACCACCACTGCAGCAGTAGCAAAAGGAACAGCAGCTTCTTTCGTTCTTTCTCTTTCAGAAGAGGATAAGAGTTATGTTCAAACCTACTCAACATTGAGAGTAAGAGGAGTAAATGGATACACAGAAGACGGTTCAAAAGAAGATGCAGGTTCTGACTTGCAGCTTTATGTTACAGGTAGAGATGCCAGCGACAACCCTATCGTTCGTTGTGTAAACGGTCCACGCCAAAGTCCTACCAACGAGTATTGTCAAACGCCTGCAATTCCAAAGGGTACAAAAATTGATATCCTTGCAACCGCACTACACGAAACGCAAAAGGTTGTACCTCCCGACACATTCGTCCCTGTGCCAATTCTTGTTACTCTACAGAAGCGAGGAATGACACGTGTAGTTTCTGACTACTTCGATAGTCAAAAGAAACGTATTCCATTTACAAATGCGTTGCTTGCCGAATACGCCATTCGTAAGTTTAAGCACGCAACCAACCGTTCTTTGTGGATTGGTCGTGGTGGCAAAATGCCAGTTAAGGACGATAAGACAGGTACACAGATGGTGTATTTTATGACTGGTATTCGTTGGAGCTTTAAACGTGAAATGGAGCATACAGGCAAATGGGAGTACGAAGATTTTGTAGGTCTTGGCAAACTCTTCTATACTGGCGCAGATGTACCAAAGGGCGCAATCTGTTTGTGCGGTAAGAATTTCTTAGAGAATATTCAATGCATAGACTTCTCAAAACACCCCGAAGTGCAAATTAAAGTCGAAACAAACACCTTAGGTTGGAGCATTACACGTTTCCATACTGTATTTGGCGACTTTGATTTTAAACACGACCCAACACTCGACCGTATCGGTTACAGCAACAGTGCTGCAATCTTAGGAATTGACCGTCTTGTACACTATGTTCGCAGTGCCGAACACACCGATACAGAAAATGTAGAAGAACACGAAGCAAAACGTGAGACGCTCATCGTATGGGACGCACTCGCACTCAAAGGTGCTTGCCACATCTTCATCAACGGCGAAGGTACACCAAAAGCAGTTGGCGCAACAAGCTATACAGTTTGGAAAACCAATCAAGCACCAACAGGCGCAGACTTGGTAGACGGCAAAGTTTACTATCTACTTGTAGATTGTCCAGGCATCAATGCTAAAGCGCATAAGGGTGAAACTTGGATTTACAAATCTGCAGGCGGTACTGGCTCTTGGGAGAAGTACGAGGGTGAATTAGACTTGTAAATTAGTGTATTTTCATAATGTGATAATTTTTTAAATGTTAGTAACCAAAGGGGAGGTTGAGATAAGCTCGCCTCCCCTTAAACTTTTTTAGTGTATGACACAAAAAACGTATGGCGTATATGGAATGATAGAATGGAGTATTCTATTAAACGTTGCAGGTCGAATTATGAATATTGATTTTGAGGGCGGACTTGCATCAGGCACAGGCATTCGTCCTGCCTCTTTCACTACTCGCAACGAAATAGTACAGTTTGCGATAGAAAATAGCGGACATTTTAAACAAGGACGAATAATCCTGGTTAGCGAAATGGACATCGAAGAGCCAAATGAAGTAATAGCAGAGGCTACAGAGATAATCCCTACTGACACAGAAGTAGCAGCAGAAGACAACTTAACAGAAGTCGAAGTGAGCAGCTTAGAAGAAGCAGTAGACTATTTAGTATCGAACTTTGACGATGCAAAGAAACAGCAGCTTCGTAGCAAGGTAACAGCAAAAGCCTTTGCAGAAACAAAGGGTATTCGTTTTGTAGGACTTTAATTACTTGTATTGCAATGATATACAAAGTTGCAGATTTAGTAAACGAGGTGCGCACTGTTATTGACAGAAACAATAGCAGCGCACCTCTTGCTGGTTTAACAGATGTAGACACATTAAGCATAGACACGCTTATAGAGAGCAAGTTAGAAGATGCAGCACGTGCAGTAACTGTAAATGCTCCACGCCATTTGTTAGATAGTGGCAAGAGCATAGGTACTGCCGTAGCGTGGAGTTCGTCAAAGACAAAACACTGGGGCTTTACACAACTACCCGAAGACTTTTTGCGATTACTAACATTTCAAATGGCTGATTGGAGCTATCCCGTAACAGAAACTATTACAGATGCAGACCCCGAATACAAACAGCAAAACAGCCGTTTTGCAGGAATAGGAGGCAATCCGCAACGCCCTGTTGTAGCTATTGTGCAGCACCCTATTGGCTTGATATTGGAATTTTATTCGTGTACATCTAACGATGTAGCCGTAAAGGTGGCACGCTACATTCCTATACCACGTATAGAAGACGAACATATCGGTATATCCGAAAAACTCGAAAAGGCTGTGATATACTACTGTGCCTATCTTGTTCTTTCTTCTTTGTCCGAAGTAGAACAAGCAAAACTAATGTATTCTATTTATATGGACTTGTCCGAACTGAAACATTAAAACGATATTATGACTGACAACCTTTTAGGAACATACCAAAGTTTAGAAGCCGTACACGTAGCGCACCCCTTAGGCGGCATACAAGGCGACTATGTAATTGTGGGCGATAGCAATTATTATTGGAATCCATTATCATTAGAGTGGACAAAAGAGAAACCTACTGTTACTGTACCAGCCAACAAGGTAAAAGAGAAAAACAATCTTGGCAATTTCGCAAACATCTTAGAGGTATATAGTAGATACCCCGATGGTGGTAAGGAGGGCGACTATCTATTCATAGACGGCATAGAGTACGTTTGGAATAGATGGGAGCGTATATGGCAAAGCAAGGGCGACACTACACCAACAGGCGGACGAACTACAAACACCTTTGATGGAGACCTGACTGTTGAGAACGATTTAGTCGTAGGTGGTATTTTACGTGTAAAAGGATTTAGTTTCGATAATCCCGACACACCAAGTGGCAGCAGTGGGCAAGGCACACCAGCCACTATGTCGCTAAAGACGCTAAATGAATTTCCAACGACCCCCGAGCAAGCTATTGCTTTTGTTAAAGAGAAAAACCAACACACAGTTCTCTCTATAGTTGATAATGGCATAAATGTAGGTGTACTTCATATCTATGCCGACCAACCCCGACAAGTCCTCACAGAGGTAATAGAGACACGCCTTTTGGTAAATGGCACAAAGGTCGGTGGCGGACACGTATATTCAGAACCTATACGCTATTGGCGCAACTATGGTTTACGGCAAGACTATAGCGGTATAAAGAAGTACCAATGGACGCTATGGCAGCAATGTAAAGACGATACACTTGTGCGTCTTAACGAACGTCTTGATATGATGTTTGAAATATACAACGCATCGCCAAATGGTCAATTATACACATTACGTGAAGTCGTAAGCACTGTTACAGATGATAACAGAGTTGAGTTCAAACGTTGTATGATGATTAGTTTCTTAAGTGCAGAAACAAAAAAGCGTGTATACTATGTATGCACAACCACCGACAGGTCAAAGAATGAAAACGATTGGAAACAACTAATAACAGAAGACAATTTAGAACAGACAAAACAACACGTTAGCGCATTACCTTTCGATGGATATGTAGATGATGTGCAAGCCGTTTCACTATCAGCAGCCGATGACGCAGAAGACAGCAATACATCTAACGGATTAACTCTCACTCCCGAAAACAAGAAAGGCGTTATGTGGGACAGAGTTAAGAACGTGTTTGTATATCAAAAAGGAGACACCTATTACACTAACTGGAAAGGTGCTGATGATTATGGAGAACTTGCGCACGATGGACGCAAGCCAACTGTGGGTATACTATTCTATCATCGCATTTATGGAAATGCGTGTACGTGGAACGGTTCTAAAATGCTACCTATTATAGGTGGGAGCAAAACAGAGATTATAGAAGATGCAACACGCATCACAGAGGAAGAGATAAACAATATAGTAAACGAATAAAACAAATACTATGGCAGAAAGACATTTTTTAGATATCGCAGGATTAAAGCACTTCGCACGCAAGATGAAAGAAAACCTTGCGCAGACGCAACGAGTTGTAACAAACAAAAACTTCTTAGCAGAGCTTGACAGCAACGAACTTGCAATACTCGACAACTCGCAATTCGCCTATCCCGCAGGGCAGGCGTGGTGGATAAACATCAAACAGAAGCGTATCTCCGACAACAGCCGAAAGGCGTTTGAGTTTATAGTTGTAACAGGAGCGAATACAGCCAACATCAATTTCAGCTGGTACTTAGACGTTAAGAGAGACGCAACTCCATTGCAACCAAATTCAGCCTATCTGTTTCGTCTGTATGGCTATGGAACACAATATCAGAATGGTCAGTTGTATGGCAAAACGCTTTATGTAGTAAAGGAGAAAATTGGATAAATCATAATCAATAAAACAGTTTAGTTATATGGCAGAGAAAAAATTTTTAGATTTAGAAGGTCTCAAACATTACAACAGGAAGATTAAAGCAGGTTCTGTTCGAGTTGGACACGCAGAAGTAGCCGAACGAGTGGCAGCATCAGGCATTCAGTGGGGAACAACACAAATTCCACTCGCCAACATTCCACGTGCAGCAATGGAACGTTGTATGGTTGTAGCAAACGATACAGCACGTTTCGCACTTACAACAGACCAAGTACAGAATGGCGACACCGTGAAAGTTACATTAAACGGTAAGATGTATTTTGTAAAGGACGATACCAAACTTAACTCCGAAGCTGGTTACGAGCCTTATGTTGCAGGTGCAGCATCTACAGCCGAAGTTGCCGAAAGTGTTGATTGGGCGAAAGTGAAGAACAAGCCAAACAAATTCGCACCCGAAAATCACGGAACAAATGTAGTAACAGCACTCACAGGCTATATTCCATCGCTTGATTCAGATAACGTATTTAGCGAACTTGAAGAAAGCGATACTCTTAATGCAGCCTTAAATAAGCTGTATAAGAACGACTACAGAATGCTTCCAACTCTTGATATTGAGAATTTAGACTATTCACCAGGCACAGGCTTAGATGCAGTTAGGAATCTCGCAGGTATGCAGGCTGTTATTCGCTACACACTTACCTACACAAACGGAGAAAACAAGACGTATGCGGTTGGAACATTAGAACAGTTCACAGACAATGGTATGCTTACTATCACGCAGATAGCAGAAACACGATGCGTATTAGACGGCACTAAAAGTTTTCGCTTTAAAGAGGCACAAGGCGCACAACGCTATATTCGCCACTATATATTAAAAGATGGTAACCCATTAGGCGCAAAGAACACGTGGACAGCGTGGAAACCATATTGTGGAGAGGAAACACAAAAGCTAATTGATGCAGCAAAGCAGGAGGGTACAGATGCTAAAAACCTTGCAAATAGTGTGAAGAACGAAGTAAACAATTTTACACGTATCACTGAAAGCGAAATAGATGCTTTGCTGTAAAGAAAGGAGGAGATGATGAACTATTTAGAGCAATTCAAATATATAATTTGTTCAGTATTAGGGGGCTTATTGACATTCTTTTTCCCTATTAGAGACATAATGTATGCTATGTCAATTGTCTTCCTTGTTAATTTCGTATTCGGTGTTATAGCTGGGCAGCTTAACGGGGAAGAATGGGAGCATAAGAAAGCCTTTGTCTTCTTCGTGCATTGCGCTGTATTTGTATTTATAATACTGTGCGTATTTGCCACAGGTAACCTTATGGGTTCAAAGGAAGAGGCACGAGGAGTAGCTAAGCTGTTATGTTGGGTGGCAATTTGGTTTTACGGAACCAACATAGTGCGTAATTGGAAACTCATGATGGTACAAGGCACCATAATGTGGAAAGTTGCAGGCTTTCTCTATTATGTTCTAACGCTTAAAGCAGTGGAAAAGATACCTTTCCTAAACGAGTACCTTAAAAGCACCAACAGCAAGGCAGATAGCGACAAAGCAGATATTTTATAGTTTCATAATAAAAAAGAAGAAAATAAAAATGAAAAATTTTAGCAAGAGTAATTTATTGTTAAGCCTTGTAGGCTTACTTGTGTCGTTCTTTGTTACTATTGGTTCTGCAAAGACCGATGTACCTGTACTTAATGTATGCGCCTATTCTCTAATAGTAGTGAGCGTTGTGAGCTTTATGGTGGAAGCGTTTCGCCTACTCATTAAAGAGAATGTCCATTGGCAGTGGAAACACATCGCACTATGGCTCGGTGGCGGTGTTGTAGGAATCTTTTTAGGTTTTTTACTTTCATAGTTTTAGTTACTTACTTAGGCTTGCTTTTTCTCTCGAATCAGCAAGCCGCTTTTAAAAAAAACACAATGGAAACAGTATTATTAGGACAAATCGGAGAACACCGTCTTGGTGTTCTCCGAATCAATTACAAGAGCGACTTTCCTCTCGAAGTGAAAGTAGTTAGAAATGGTGTAGCAGAGAACTTTCCTGATGCAGACTTTACGCTAACGGCAAAGACAGAGGGAGGTTTCACCGTATACAAAGCAGAGCGCAAAGCAGGCGTATATAGCCATTGCAAGCGAGACGGTGAACGGCTGATAATGTTCTTCGACAATCACGGACTTGCCAAAGGTAGGTTGATTGTTTCAGCCGTAATAAATCACCCCGATGCCGACTACACCGAAGATGGTATTAGGCAAGAGAACCTAACCACCACAACCAACATAGAACTTGTGGAGGACAACGGTGATGCGCTGCAATTGCAATTACCCGAGCTTCGTGTGGTGGAGAAAGTGGTAGAAAAAGTAGTGGAGAAAGAAACCGACCACTACACCGACCTGCAGAAGAAAGCAGCAGCGTGGGTGGCAGGGTTAGACACAAGCGGTGATACGTCATATCCTTTGATTTTGGATTACTTTTTGAAGAATATAACAGATATAGGTCTTTTTATTAAGACATTTAAAGGTTCATTTATGAACGGTGCAAATGAAACAGACGCCGATTTTTACGTAAAAATGCAATTAGCTTCTATTTATTTAACGAGAGCCAATAATAGAGAAGATGTAAGTAACATATTCTCCAATATCGAAGCCCCTATTTATGATTTACGTATAGATATTTTCGAAGAGTTATTAAATCTAAGAAGTCTTTTTGAAAATTCAATACTTAAGACTATCACAATAGAACATAGCGCAGGAATACAATTCCCGTCTTCGTTCAGTTCTATTGAACTGTCAAGTATAGGCTCTAAAAATATAGACGATGTAATTTACGGTATTAATAATGACTATATGTTTATGTCCACCAAAGCAGAAAAGGTTACTATTAAAATATCCCCATATTCAAACGGACACGGAATAGACGGTGGTTGGTATATGCTTGCAGGAATTGGTGGTAGTATGGTTGATACATTTGATGTGGGATACACAGACACAAGGGTCCAGGGCGACATAAGTATTGATTTCGTAGCCGAAAAAATACTACCCGATGTATCGCAAGACGAGCATAAACCGAAGCTAATATTTAGGAATGTGGTTGGCACAGTAAACGAAGAGTTAAAACAAAAGATACTCGCCAAAGGCTACCCATCAGTAGAGTTCTACGAGGGAGAGAATAAGGTGCTGTAATGTAAATGGGGTATTCGTAATTGAATACCCCTATTTATTGTAATATATACAATTAAAACGGACATTGCGAACGCCTCACACGTCCACTCCGCCTGTTTATAGTAGCCGTAATCTTATCTGTTATATCTTCCAACCTTTGCGCCCACAGCACTTTGTATTCAGGCATTGTAATACCTATCCAATCACTTAGCACGCTACAAACCAAATATTCGTGTATAAGATGAACCAAATATTCTAAAGACGTGTGAGAGAACGTTGTAGGCACTTTCATATCTATAATGTAGTTCTTAGGGTCTGCAAACGCATCGTCCAAATGCTCACCGCCTACAATATCCGTGTGCGTATAAGCATACAGCAGTTCTATGCACTCCTGATGAGCCAATTGCAGAACACGTAATACCCTATCCAAGTTTTCGTCCTGCACAATATCCTTAAGTTCTTGTTTAGCATTTACGTTGTCCGAAGCAGACACTTCGCTTTGGACCCAGCTATTGTTACTTATATCGTGCAACAATTCATCACGCTTAAACAGCAGGCTTACTTGCAACTGTTCTCTGTCGCTTGCCAACTTTGTAAACTGGCAATACCCACCATCACATTTTAATTCCATATATTAACCTCCTTTAATTAAAACCTTGTGCCACGTCTATGGCGAGTACGTTTGCTCATAGCCTCATAAATCTGTGGCAACAGACCCTCCGCCATCTTGTAATAGGCATTTGCTTCGTCCGCATTTGTCTTTAGATACCAATTGCCAATAGCATAATTCACAATATAGTCGTGCAAACCAGCTGAAATGAAGTCTATAGAAGACACACTAAAGTTATATGGCATACTAAATACAAATACATATCCTTTGTCTATAGAACGCTTAACATCGTTCTTAAGACTGTTGTTTATTTCCTCCACTTCCTCATAGTTATATATATACTTGCCTAAATGAGTGCGTAGCTTTGCAATAGCACTCTGTATGCTTCTATACAATTCGTTCTCACATTCCTCCGAACTATCTGTGGTTGCATCGGCTGCTTCCTCATACTTGTCTCCACTCATAGCCGTACGATTCGCAAGATATGTCTTTGTGGCTATGTCATAGAACAGCTCACCAATCTTTATTGTAATTTTAATTTCTGTCTTTGCCATATTCTTTGTTATTCAAAATTAGCTTTTGTAGGTGCAAACTTCATACACAGCTTGCGTCTTATGCCCTTTATAAAGTCATTGTAGTTTGCAAAGTAATATTCGCAACGTTCCTTGTCTGTCAATTCAAACCACTTGCACAGAATGAAATTCACAAAACAACTAAACAAATCCTTTTGCAATACTGTCTTCCTTTGTGCTACATCACTCAAAGGCTGTATTATAAATGTAGCATCGTTACTTTTATCGTTTGACACAATATCCTTTATAAAGCGTTGCAACTCACCAGCCACCTTTCCGCAACAGTCCTCCCAATACCTATCCAGTAGCTCATCATCGCTATCCGTAATGGCTATGCGAGTATAAGTATCCGCTTGTCCGTCCTGCTCTTTAAAGCTCTTTACGCCAACGTAGCCACTAATCCTCGCCACTTCGTTGTAAACGTCTTTTCTCTTTATATCTAATTCAATGTTTGTTATCATACCTGCAAACTTAATTATAATACCTTTTAATCATTAGTTATTCATTAACGCAGCTGGTTATTAAACCTGCCACGCAGCGATACACTTGCATTACTCAAACTTTGAGACGTTGTAAGGCTGCCAAAGCCTACAATGCGAAAGTATTTGTAAGGCGACCCACTAAAGCCACGTAGATAGTGATTTTCAGACGACCACACTATCTTCCAGCTGTTAAGGTCTACAGAACCGTACAGCACCATTTTAACGCTACCATCATTAAAGTGTCCACGCTGAATAACACTCTCAACAGTCTTTAATACGTCAGGCGCACCAAATTTCAGCGGACGTGTAACAAATAGAAATTTTGCATCGTCCCTATTTTCATACTCTGAAAGGTCCATTAAGCTACCATCGCTACACATAGTCAATGCCTGTGGGTATGAATTGACACCGTGAGTAATAGTGCTCGTCATCATACCCCACATCTTCGTACGGAGCGAATATACATACGCATACGCCTTTGTGGGGTTGTACAGCACAATACGCTGGTGTGTGTAATCGAACACCATTCCACTATCTTGTATGTACTGTTTAAAAGGTATATAATCAAAGTGTTTATCTAACAGTCCTGCCAACTTTATAATTTCAGAACCAAAGCGCAAAGAACCCAAGCTAAAAGCATCTTCGCTCTCTAATACTTCTGTAATGCAGGTACTTTGCGAACCCGACAGCATCATAACTCCTCGTGTCGTTGCAAACAGCACAGCACTATCTACTTGTGTTATGCTATCCTTATCCACACACACGTCCCTTGTAATGGGTTGGCGCGCCGAATAAGCACCATTGGACGCAACTTCCAAAGCCCACACGCCATCGGACGTGAAAGCGTACAATGGGAACTGTCCAAACTGACCTTCTGAAAGAGCCTTTGCAGCAGTGGAGATACCATATACTTCACCAACACCGACTGTGGTAATACCTAAAATAGGAAATACAAAGGGGTTGTTCACCTTTGAAGTGTATATCTTGTTAGCTATATTCACAGTTCTATTGGCACTTGTTGATACGATAGGAATATTAACGCCATTAAAGGCTTCTGTATCTAACTCTTTCATATCGCCCAGCCGTCTAAAATTACCAAACCAAAATGCACCATTAAGACCGATATGGCTTTCGAGTGGCAACTCGAAGTATCGTTCCTTGCTTGCATTCCATTCGCCAAATTCCCAGTCCCCCTGTATGCGAATGATAGCCTTATAGGCATTTGCGTTTGGATAATAGAAGTAATAGATAGGCACATTACAGAATATATCCTTTGTATCGCTTTCAACCACTATGTTGCGCCCACCTTGTTTAACATATACATACGCACGCACCTTGCTCATCTTCTGTTCTGCAGCTTCTATGCCGTCAGAGTTTACAGCCGTATTTACAGCCGATGGATTAAAGCCACTAAACAGCGTCTTTGAAAGTTCTGTGAGGTTTAAGCGTTGGTTGTACACAAACGAATATTTTGCAGTAAGCCTATCGTGGCTGTCGTAATCATCTGCCATCGTCTGTCTGTTCACAAGAGCCTTAAGGAAGTATTCATCAATATCTATCTTCTTTCTAACACCCGATGTTAGTTCTTCTATGTTAATGCTTTTAAGAAGATAGAAATCACGGCACGTCTTTACATTCTCTAATACTTTTTTAAGCGGCACTTTTGGAATTTCGATACTCGCCTTAAAACCAACGTCCGCATATTGCGCACCGTCAGACACGTTAAACTTCTTCTTATACGCTGTAATCCAACTCCAATCGCTATATTTACCCTCCGTCTGCACTTCTTTTAAGTTGCAAACAGATTTTACAGTAGTCATATCAGATGACAGAACAGGCGTTATATTTAAATACTCTATGTCGCCACTTTGTTTATATGTATATATAGGAGCCGAAATATATACATCAACCGACTTAACGATGTCTTTCCACGTTTTAAGCTTCTCAATTACGCTTGCATCATCTGTTATAATGTAGTCTAAATCGCATACCATTCCAAACACACGGTAGTTTATTTGTGTTGTAGAGAAGAACACCTTATCCCCTGCCTTATAAAAGTTCATACCCTCTTCCATACATATAGGACTGCACTCTGTAGACGGCATCATTAATATAGGCGCAGAGTGTTTCGTTAAGCTGCCGTCATACAGCCGATAGGCATAGCGCACAAAGAATGGGTAGATAAATTTGCCATTGCGTTCGTAATTCTCTGCTATAAACTTATTCACATACCCCAACACGTAATCTGTTATCTCTTTCTTTTCACTATCTCTAATCTTTAGGCGAAGCGTGGATTTGCCATTTAGTCTATCATTTAAGAAGCCACCCCATTCAGCTTTACTTACTCCTTTGTCAAAATTCACAATTGAAACGTCCAGCTTGTCGCTCTGTTTCAATTCTCCTTGCAAGCCAAAGAGAAGAGACACGTCAGGTATTTCACTACCTAATATTTTATAAGCGTTCCTTTCATTCTCCCATAAAAGATACTGCACGCCCGATGTTGTAAGTAGAATTAATGTGTTACCAACAGAAGATATGCGATACAAGCCATTATCTTTTAAATCGTAAAGCTCGTGAATGTCCGTTCCATTGACAGACCAATACAAATGCCCTCCTCTATATAAGTTAGACTTGCTCGCAACGATAGAACCATTAGACGCAGCATTATAACCAACATCAACTATAATATAGTTTGTATACTTATCTCCACGATGCACATATAGCACCGTACTATCTTTACTACCCAATTTAAGCACTGTCTTAGCCTCCTGAATGCCCGAAAGGCTAATATTACCACCTGCACTAACATTGTCAGGCAGCAAACCCATTACGGCAGCCAATTCTCCATCGCCACAGTCATAATCAGAACCTGCAGCCGTAAAGCCTTTATATTTCACTTCGTCAATCATATCGTCTTAATTTTCAATTACAGTTGCGAAGATACTACCAAACGCCCTCATTAGAACATTAAGTATTAATCCACAGTGTATATGTATTCCATTATTCGTTAAGCCTTAGAAAGGCAGCTGAATGGCTTACAAAACGGTAGATTGAAAAATAAGCAAAGCCGAAAAACCTATCTAAATGGCTTTGCGAAATGGCAAAAAGGGGAGCGAGAAATTAAGCTCCCCATTTTTCTATTAAAATCTATAGTAGAAAAACATACTCCCTATTTGTCGCACTTGCGTATAATTAACTGTTATACAACGTATTATGAGATAATAAATTTATTTTTTAAAACAATTTCCCTATTTGTCGTACATCTTTGTAATTATCTGCTTACTAATACGTTACAAAGATATTATTTAATTATAAAAAGATGTTCCCTATTTGTCTCAGTTACTCATTTTTTATAGTAAAACACACTATTTTTTTAAAGTCCAATTTAACATTTATTTTTGACGCATTTAAAAGATGTTCCCTATTTGTCGCAATTAGATGTAACAAGCTAACTATTAGTATATTATAAGTATTTAATTTGAAAACACAAAATATGTTCCCTATTTGTCGTAGTACCGTGTAACTATTTATATTATAAACAGTTATAAATGTATCAATATTTTAAGTTTTAAATACTCCCTATTTGTCGCAGTTTGCATTTTTAGTCTTTTTGTTTTAACAATTAATATTCAAAGTGTTTATTTTTATTCAATTATGTCTAATTTTCTTAATCCTCGCGCGCACGTGCGGTTAGGATGTAATTATATATATATTATATATAAAAAGAAAATAAAGAAAAGAAAAATATTATTATAATACGCACGAGAAA
>ERZ773214.643-NODE-643-length-21883-cov-4.595611_pt1 | contig 21883 bp, 18 predicted proteins | sample MGYA00511238_ERZ773214 | MGnify/ENA primary metagenome ERZ773214 (study PRJEB29015, sample SAMEA2738157) | human oral metagenome | biome: human oral; feature: human-associated habitat; material: saliva | place: China | collected 2259 ... | reverse complement strand
CAAATGGGGAAAGGATTGACGGCAAAGGCATGTTCAGGACTTCTTTTAACACCAATGGCAAAGGATGGAATGCGCTCAGGTATGACGATGGATACTCTGAAACAGCACAACAAGCCGAAAGCCAATTTGGCAGAGCAGATTGCCCACAAAGTTGGTGGCGGAACTTCCCAACTCAATCCCCTGTATGTAACAGAGATGATGGGTTACCCTTTAAAGTGGCTGACCTTACCCTTTCTCTCGCAAAATGGCGAAGTAAAAGCATTGAAGCGTTAGGAAATTCTTGGGTGCCACAGGTGGCTTTTGAAATATTTAAAGCGATTAACGAAATACAAAAGTAAAGCGTATGAAGAAAATAATGTTTAGTGATGCTTTCTGCCTCACACAAGCGGTGCTTGACGGCTCAAAGACAATGACAAGGCGGTTACTGAAAGACAATGTGCCGCTTGGTAATTGGGAAGAAACCAAAAAGCACTTGCCTTATAAGGTTGGCGAAGTTGTTGCGATAGCGCAAAGATACAAAGAAGTTTACCCTAATGCTGATTTTGAAATGATTGGTGATGGTTTTATGACAGAAAGCGCAGGGTGGAGTAATAAAATGTTTGTACGTGCTGAACTAATGCCTCGCCACATCCAATTTACAGATGTTAAGGCAGAACGCTTACAGGATATATCAGACGATGATATTATGCGTGAGGGCGTTAGATATTATCCTGCTTCTGATAAAAGGTGGTCTAATGATAGTGGATATGGTTATCATATACCTAAAAATGGATTACACCTGTTTGATACTCCTTATAAAGCATTTGCTAACCTCTTTGAGAGAATAAGTGGCAAAGGCACGTGGGAGAGCAATCCATTCGTAGTTGCGTACAGTTTTAAATTGATAGATTAAAAGTAAAAATATGGAAGAATTAAATAAAATTGCAAATGATACGGCAAATGACATAGAGAAGCTCTTAGATGAGAAAAGAAGACAGTATCGTGCTTATGAGGGTAAATCACGTGCAGGTTCAACACCTTATGCGAGTAAAAGGAAAAGGAAAAAGAAGCATAAAAAATAAATATTATGAAAATAGACAAAGCAAAACAAGCGAGCGAGTTCTTATCAGAACTTGACAGATTGGAAGAAATTAAAAGACATATAAATGAAGAAGATAGCAGTTGGTGGTCTTTTTTTACGCCCGACATAAAAAGATGGGAGGAAGACGGATTAATAATGCCTGAAGTCCTACGTGAAGAGTTTACGAAAGCAGTAGACAGAAGTATTGAACAATTAGAAAAACAAATAGACGAATTATGAAAATAAAGAATGAAGCAGAACTGTTAAATATGTTTTGCGATAAAAATGAATTTAGGCAATTATTAAGAGCACCTTTTCTCAATACTAAGTACAATGAGGTGTGGAGCTCGGATGGTTATGTCTTTATTGGGATTAACCCCGAAATTCTTACTAAAGAATATCCTAAAGGAGAACTACCACTTCTTGAGTTAGAGTTTCCTTGCGAAAAGACTATCACCATAGAAGCGTTAAATAAAGCATTAGAGGCGTGTCCTTTGATTGATGAAGAAGATGGCGTGGAGTGCGAAGAATGCTATGGCAATGGAGAAGTTTATTGGGAATACACTGACAATCACGGAAACACCCACGAACGCTTGATGGATTGCCCTATATGCGATGGCACTGGCGAGATGGACCACGAGAAGACGGGCAAGAAAATTATTGCAGACGATGCCGTCATTATGGTGGGAAGTGCTTATATCTTTGCTAAGTATCTTCAAACTCTAAAGCAGGCAATGGATTTTCTTAACATTGCGTCTGTTAAGATGACACACAACTCGCCTAAAGGTGAAAGCGAGTTTGTTGTAAATGACGATATACGCATCATTATTACGAGTATGCTTTTTGACTATTCAAAGGAATGCAATGCAGAATTAGAATTAAGATAATAACAATTAAAAGAAAAGTAAAAATATGGAAAGAAAAATTATTGAAAATGGAACAACATTAAGGTGGCACAATTCAAAAGATGAGCTTCCAAACCTTAAGAATGAAAAAGACACACTTACTTGTGTTGTCAAACGTAATGGGCACCTGTCTCTTAATGTATGGAACCAATATTACCAAGTGTGGGACGATGAATTCGGCGACGGTTACGAAATGAGCAAGGAAACAGAACTTGAATGGTCTCCTCTTGAGACGATGGAGGAAAGTGAAATTATTAAATTATAAGCAGGAAGGAATATATTAAAATTAAGAATTGATGGAATACTTAATAGATTTTATATCAACACTATTGTTGTTCTTTGTATGCTATTACGCTGGTAAATATAAAGCGTACAGCGATATTTACGAGAAAGTTCTAAACGAACACGTAAAAAGACATTTTGAAGAAGAATTTAAAGACGATATTAAAAACAAAATAAATAAAGGACAAAACAAATGGAAGTAAAATTCAACGCAGGGGATATGTGCGCTATCCCCGAGGGTTGCAAGGCAACTATTAAAGATGGAGTGGTGATATTCGAGAAAGAAGAAAGCAAAGAACAGGAGTTCAAGAGAGGAGACGTCATCGTAAGCAAGATGAATGAAATCTTACTCGTAGATGTTCACTGTTTCGAGAATCGTATTTTAAGAAGTTTCGTGCATATCAAACAAGATGGGACATTGTTCAATTCTTCTTATTCTTTGTGGAATGAGCATCACGTATGGCGTCTTGCCACCGAAGAAGAAAAGCAACTACTCTTTGACAAAATGAAAGAGCAAGGCTTAAAGTGGAATGCTGAAAAGAAGCGAGTAGAGACGATTAGGTGGAGAGCAGATGTCGGGGTAAAATACTATTTTGTAGACTCGTTATTAGACGTTCTGTACATTAAAGAATGTTGGAGTAACCTCTGTAACAAACACTATTCAGCCCGCAACTACTTCCGTACCGAAGAACAAGCCGAAGAGGCTGCTAAACGTATAAAGGAAGTATTGTTTAACTATCACGAGGAGATAGGAGAATGAAGATAACTGAACTAAGAATTGGCGACCGTGTGCAGGAAAAGAACACACGGTTTCCAATGACAGTTGTGGGATTGTATTCCACGCTCGATAACCTTAAGTTAGGCACGGTGGACCTCGATTTCGAGGGCAACGAGGACGATGTGTGGATACGCAAACCCGAAGAACTGGAGAGAGCAGATAGCCAGTCTACAGATTGGGATAAAGTAAGAATTAACGCTGCCATTGCCAATATGCAAACCTTAATGGCGCAGTCGTGGCAAATGGAAGCAGACGAAATTGCAAAGGTAGCTGTAAAGTATGCCGATGCGCTAATAAAAGAACTACAGAAATGAAAAGGACAAGAATGAACTTTGGGCTATGGACATTCATAACCATTATGTGGGAAGTTACTTTGATGGGTGCAATATCGCACCACCATTACAAAGACGTTTATCTTCCATTTATAGGTATGATAATCAGCCTGATACCCACAATTATTAATTTCTTAGCATTAGAAAGGAAGAGATGAAGTTTAAACAAGCAATAGCCTTTGATGGGCGAAACCTTAACGATATTTTTCGCCTACCGTGTGTTGAAAGCATAGACAAGGGCGAAAATGGAAAGCCATACATTAAGCTGTATCGTAGCTGTACGGAGGGCAGACTGATTGCCACTGTAGGCACTGTGCTGGTGCAGTTCGGCAACGACACCTGGCAAGTATTCGGCAAGGAAGCGTGGGAAAGAGTAACCAAAGAATAGGCACGCAAATCTGTATCCATAGATGTACGAGCGTATATCCATAGATGTACGAGTGTAGATCCATAGATGTAAAAACACAGAACAATATGACAACAGAGCAATACACTTATTTAGTAGCCAAATATGGTGAGGAAACTGTCTACCGATTCTTTAAACGGTCGGTGGACGCATTAAAGAGGAAGTATAATGAACATATTTAAACAACAAAAACCATTCACAGGAATAAAGCAAACCGATTTAGCGCAAGCGTGGCAACAGAACCGCGAAACGCTAAACCATATTTCCGCCCTATTCCACGTAATAATAGGCGGAGCAAACAGCGTGGCGCAAACTGTTATGCTCGACACCATAAACTTGCTTTCCAAAACAAACCAATACAAAGGAAAGGCAAGGCACAACGCACATTTGGCAGTGAAGAGATATAACAATTTCGACCGCCAAAATATGGCAGATATGCGCAATAAACAAATGGACAAACGCCAGTTCTATATGGACTATTTAGACGACTTGGAAGAACGTCTGAAACCCGATGTTTTCCGTTTCAGACTTGCCATTAAACAAGTGTTGGACAAAGGAAGATAGCCGATAGCGAACTGAAATCGTACATTCTATGTACCTACGAAATGTTGCACTACTGTGTTACGCTATTCGATAGATTCATAAAAGAATTGCCGTCTATTCCACCCATAAATTTCAAAGAGACATACAGAGCCGCCCGATTAGACGGTGTGTTTACAGCGTGGGACAATCTTACAGACGTGCTTTGTAGAGACTGTGCCAACATCAGACTGGACGACGACCCCAACTGTCGCCTTGCCCTAAACATTATAGAAACAAAAATAGTGTCAGAGCAAAGCATAAATAAAAGTGGCAAAGAGGCTCTAAGCCTCAACCCCACCATACAGCTGGAAGCCGACCGTGCCGAAATGAACCTCCATCGAAAACTATTTCAACCATTGCAATTCACAGAGGCTCAAATGGAATATCTAAAGAGTAACTACTCCACCACACGAAACACAGACCTTGCCAAAACGTTAGGCATCAGCCTATCGAAACTTAACAAACTCGCAAAAGAACTCAATTTGACTAAACAGAACTAAAATAGTCCAAAAATTAGACAGATATTGGACAGATTTATAAAAACTCTTTTCAATTCATAATTATATAGTAAGCCCCACCGTCCGTGATGGATAGTGGGGCTTTTTGCATTTATATCATTACGGCTATTTCCTTATACTATCTCTTATTCTTTGCACCACATTTCGCACGCTTGGCACTCGCTTGTAAAGGTAGTATAATGCTATGACTATGGCAAACAGAATGCTTACACCTATTACGAGCTGCCAAAAGTCGAAAGGTTTGGACACGGCTATTTGCTCCACGTGCTTCTGCTTGTGCTGCTCGGTGGCGTGTACTTTCGTTCTTACTACTTTATTTGCTGTGCTGTCTTTCTGCACGCTTACACCTTTCTTTTCGTTCTTACGGCTTATCTTCGTTTCCTTGATACTCTTTAAGCCGTGATGTATTATGATGCTGCCATCGCCTTTGTATTCTACCATTGGCGAATTAGTATCGTGAGTAAGACAGCTTTCCTTGCCGTAATAAGGCGTATCGAATATGTACTCTCTTACAAGCGTGGTATATTCGTCTATGCGTGATGTGTCCACGAGTGAGTATTTCACGCTTGCCTGTTCCTTTACTGTTTGCGCACTGTCGAATGTGCGCTTTACATTCTCCACCTGTACAGCTTTCTTCGTCTTGCAACTGCACAGTGTAATTAGGGTGCATATCAGCACTCCCCATATTGCTCCTATTATCCTATTCATATCTATACCTTTAAATTAAAACACTGCTTCCTTTGGCTACCGTCAGGCTTCTTATATCCCACGTGTACCCAACGTGTTTTGCTGTTTTTCTCTATAATTATTTGGTCGTACAGATAGCCACGCTTGCTAAAACTATACGCCATAAAACGCTCAAACACGTCCTGCTTTCCATTGGCAGGAACAATGTCGGCAGCATAACCAGCAACGTGCGCACTGTTCTTTACGCCACCCACAGCTTTGTTCAGTTCAGGCGAACGATAGCCACTCGTTACTATCAAAGACGGTGTACCCAAATTGTACTGCTCGCAATATTTTGCCCATTCGGCACGTATCGCCTCCAACAGTGTTATAGTTTCCGTCAGATGCACCCTAACCACTGCTGGGGGTGTATTATCTATTCCTTTTTCTTGTGCCACCTTTGAGGCGCACAGCTCTCCTATTGTAAAGTTTGCCATTGCTTTATATCATTAATATTAACATTACCACACCACCCATTACGCCTGCGAGTGCGTCCTCCCAATCAAAGTTTTCTTTGCGTATAAAGTGGTCAATACATTCTTTTGCTATCATAACTATTACAACGGCTGTCAATGCAGCTAATGCTCCAACGTGTAAACGCATAATGGCTGCCACCATCATACCCACAATGAAATGTAGATACTTGTCGCTGCCAATATCTGCTAATCGTTCAAATAGTTTGTATATCCTTTCTATCATATCTCTTTTAATTATTCTTCCTCCGCTAATTTTCTCAACATTATATCAATAGTACATTCTGTATTCTCCGCAGCCAAATCAACAGTAGTGCTTTGCATCTTTGGAGTTGTATACTGTATTAATCTTTCTGCTATTGTAATTCTGTCTTTTGGTTCTAATGAAAGAAAATCTTGAGTAAATAGTCCACTTTCATTATAATCCGCTAACACACCCTCAATAGCTTTTCTATTAAGAGCAGTAAGCTTATTAGGCGTTCCTTTCACACGCCCACCTGTCTTTTTTCGTTTTCCTTTTTCTTTTTCTGTTTCCTTTTTTATTGTTTTCATATTCTTTGCGTGTTAATACTTAAAAACCAAAAGCAAAGGTATTGTTTTAATTTTGACGCATTATTATAAGTATTAATTCCACAAAACAAAGCAATATGTTAGGAACAGCAATAGGAGCAGGTCTCAAAATAGCAGGCAGTATCTTTGGAGGTATCAAAGCCTCAAAAGCTATGCGCAAGTACAAGCAGCAAATCGAACAGCAAAAACAAGAAAACAAAAGTTGGTACGATAGACGCTACAACGAAGATGCAACGCAGCGAGCCGAAGCACAAGCCGTACTTTCTAATTTGCGTGAACATCTTAAACGTAATAGTGAGAATACAGCAGGTACACAAGCCGTCATTGGAGGTACAGAGGAAAGTGTTGCAGCACAAAAAGCAGCCGATGCAAACGCAATGAGTAATGCCGTCAGCAACATTAACGCAATGGGCGAAGCTCGTAAAGATGCCATCGAGCAGCAGTACCAACAACGAGAAGACAACCTGAATGCACAACTTGGAAACTTAGAAGTTAATCGTGCACAGAACATAGCCAATGCCGTTAAGGGCGTTAGTCGTGCAGCATCAGATATTGCCGCTTATATGGACGGCACAGAGAAACCCATTAAACCAAAACAAGAAGAGCAAGAGGAAAATCCTTATGTTTAAATAGGCTAGATAGTTATATGAGTTCTTTAGCAGACATAATGAATACAAGTGGTACAAGAAATCGTAGGCGAGGAAGTGGGGCAACAACGTCTACTCAACAACCTACGCAAACACCACAGCCACAACAAACAGATACACCGCCCACAGCACAGCCAGCACAAGGCGAAGTAAGTGCGCCACAACCAGCAGCACAGCCAACCCCACAAGAGCAAGGCTCACAGGTTGCAAATGTTACGCCTGTCCCGTCAGAGCGTAGTTATAATAATCCTCAAAAAGAATTACCCCCTACAGACGAGGAATTACAGCAGCAGGAAGAAACTGAAAGTCCACGCAGAATGAGTTTGGAAGAAATTGCCAATCATCTGTATGCTACCAGCAAGCCGTCTCCAGAAGAAGAAGAACGGCAGCGCAAGCGTGAACGCAGCAGGGCAATACTATCGGCTATTGGTGATGGCGTTTCGGCACTCTCAAACTTGTATCATACAAGCAAATACGCTCCCGATATGAGTACTCCCGATAGTTCGTTGAGTGGCAAAGCAAAGGAGCGTTACGATAGATTTGTACAAGTGCGTAAAGAAAACGAGGCTCGCTATAACAACGCTATCTTGCGTGCACGGCAAGGCGATTACGAAATAAATATGAAAGAACGTGAGATTGCTCGCAAAGAAGCAGCTGATGCAGCAAAAGACGCACGAGAAGCAAAGCGTTACGAAGAGCAGGCAAAAGCAAAGGCAGAAGAATTGCGAATTAAAGCAGAACAAGCGCAGACTGCCAAAGAAAGGGCAGAGTACGAAAAACAGTACAACGATGCATTGCTTGACCTCAAGCAGAGAGCATTAGAATCCGACATCGCAGCGAAGAAAGAACAGGCAGCAGCTCGACGTGCGGCACTTGCCGAAACAGTACGCCACAATAGAGCATCAGAGGGGTTAAGCAGAGAAAGAAACAATATCTCACGCTCAAAAGGCGGAGGAAAAAACAGCGGAGGTGTAGACGCATCAGATATGTATTACATCAGCGGCAGGAATTTCACCATCGGACGGAAGAAACAACTTTCAAAGATGGAACAAGATGCCATTTATCAATACGCTGTAAATATGGGTTGGGTAGACAAGAAAAATCAGAATGCCGTCAATTCAGGCTCACTAAAAAAGGGCGACATCATTGCTAAACTTGCCAACTATACACCACAAGCAAAGCAGTATCTTATTGACAATTACGGCTATACAGAAATCAATAATGGCAAGTCATTAGGGTTAAAGCACAACAAAGGAAAAAAGATATTAGGATTAAAATAAAAAACATACGTATGCCAGATATAAAGAACAACATAAAGGTTATTTACAACGCATTAGCCAAAGAGGGTTATAACGATTTAGGGTCAGAACAAGAGTTTGCCGAAAGTATGGCAGACGAAAACAATAGAAAACTTGTTTATAACACGCTCAAAGGAAAAGAGTTTGCAGATGTAAAAGACTACGACAGCTTTTCCAATATGGTTTATCAGCAGCCACGAGCAGAGCAGCAGCAAGAGGAAGAAATGAAACCTGTAAAGCCTGCAAAGATAGACCCACATTTTGTTGCTCCAAATGTAGGCAAGCCTACCGATGCACAGCCAATTATGAAATCTGTGCAACAAGATACTGGCTTTGCAGCACCACAAGACTACAATTCACAAAATGCTTTCTTATCTAATGCTGATAAGGATTATAATGTTGCAAGTCATATCCCCGATGCACAGCAGCCTATTAAAATGTATGGTGCTAATAGCAATCTTGGCGAAGTCATAGATAACCTTTATACGGTCTACGATGAAGCATACAAAAAAGATAATCCTAAAAAAATTGCCGAAGCTGCAAATATGGCTCGTTCTATGGGTCTTGATAACGAACAGGCAGAAAAAGCACTGACTTTAGTACACGGTCTTTATTCACAAAACGTTGCTAACAACATAGCGGACTATATGTATAGCCGTATGAATAACGGAGACCCACTCTATGCATTGAAAGAGGTTTATTATGATAAAGACTTTCAAAAGAAACTCAAAGATACAACTACCCGATTAGGACTTGATAATACGCAAGGTTTTGTAGAGTATTATCTTAAGCCAGCATTGCAACGTAAACTCGAAAACGAACGTGGATTTACCGATACCGTAAACTTTGGAGTACAAAGCGGAAGCGATGACATTGCAAAGAATACAGAGGTCTTTGAGAAACGCAAGGCAGAAGAAGACCTTTTGCAAAAGCAGGTTGATGCAATGAATACAGAGGGTAAGCGCATCGAAGAAAAAGGGCAACAAATGTACGACCCTAACTACAAAGACCGTCCGTGGTGGGCTGACCTTATTCCTGTAGAGGGTGGCGGACGCAGCGCATACGACGAAGCAGAGGGCATAAAGCGCAACCCCGAAGCCGAAGAACTTATGCGCACAGGACAAGCTATGCAACGTATGGCAGACGATGCACAAGCAGCCATCAGCGAGGATAACATTCTTCGCACAAGGAAGACGGACGGTCTCACCAATCAAATTAAGAATGCATTTGGGCGAATTTTACGTGGTGGAGCAAAAACCGCAACCGATATTCGCACGTGGGACTTCGGTTTTACCGACCTTAAGGACGCTACAGTCATAAAGGCAGCAGCTGACGCCTACGCAAACAACCGTGCAACGGCAGCACAGAAAGCACTCCTTAATGCCGTAGCCTTAAAAAATGCCGTAATGGGCAAGCACGGAGATGCATTGGGCGGACTGTATGGAGCATCAGGTACAACTGTACAGATGATACCATTTATGGCACAGTTCGCCTTTAGTCCTGTAAAAGGAGTAGGACCAGCAGCACAGAAGTATTGCAGAACACAACTCGAAAAAGCGTTTGGCAAATACGCCACAGAAGCCGTAGGCAAGTTTGTTATCAAATCAGGAGAACTCGCAGGACGTTTTGTTGGAGACGTAGCGCAAGGTGCAGCAATGACTACCATCTTCAATATGCCTGCCGTTGCAGCCGATACACATAAACGTATGACTGGCGATTTGGAAGCTGCCACCGATAGCAAAGGGAACATCGTCTACAGCGGCAAGCGTACAAACGTAAAGAGTGGTGGCAGGGCATTTGCAGAAGCATTCACGGCACAGACCATTGAAAACCAAAGCGAATTGGTTGGAGAATACTTTGCTCCATTGCAAGACTTTATACAAAAAGGCGCAATAAAGGCTATGGATAAATGGGGGTTGAGTAAGACGAAAGATTTCCTTACAGGTCTTAACAACAAGCAAATTATGAAAAGCTTTAACCGCTTCACAAAGAACACAGAGTGGAACGGTTTATTTGGTGAGGTTGGAGAAGAAATTGTTGGTAACTTTGAAAACGCATTCACTGTAGGCGATTTTAACCTTAATCTTGACATTAACGATGACAACAGCGTTTTCAGCAAGAAAGTAAACACCGATATTATTTTAGGTGTAGGCTTAGGTTGTGGTATCATCAGTGGCGCACGTGTAGGTAGCTACATTCGCAATAACCGCAAACTAAATACCGCTATCAACGACGCAGATACACACGCAGATGTTATCTTTGGTACTGACCGTTGGCAACAGATAAAGAGCGAGATAGACAACGCTCCCGATGACAAGGCAGGAAATTTACTGCAATCTTACATAAACAACGCAAAACTCAACAACGAGCAAAAACAAACCATCGTAGACTATACCGTTAATATGTATATTAAACGTGGTAATGATATTTCGCATCTCAAAAATGCCATAGAAGATAATATCTCTTCTGAACAGCAGGAAGTACAGTCTGCCTATGAAAACGGACAGAATGCACGTGATGCACAGATGAACGAAGTCAAAACCTCGCTCGACGAAGCAGAAAAGCACGCAGCAGAACTTTTAAGCGAAGATGAATTAAACGCATTGGACGGTGTCGAAGATGTAGACGCCTTTAAAGAAAGCAACGCTTACAAATCCTATTCAGACAAGCAGAGAGAAGCAGCACTTAAATATATCATTGCACGCACCGCATACAATGGTATGATTAATCGTGTACAGGACGAAATAAAAGCAGCAGTCAATAAAACCAATGCAGAAATAGACAACCTCACCCACAAGGATAGCGGCACTATCATTCGTGCAACTCTCAAAAATGGAGACCAGGAAGTATATGTTGTTTCAGGAAACGTGGTAACGTCTCCCGATGAAAAGAGCATAGATACCGAAAAGTCAGACAGCGATATAGTTGTTTACAATACAGAGAGTGGGAAAAAGGAAATGCTCAATATAAAAGACCTGCAAAGTGTAGATACTCCTATTGATGCAGCTACCTACAAAGCTGACAGTGCAGCAGAAACAACACAACAAATAGCAGAAGTAGAAGCTGCAAAGATAGACGGCACTCGCAGTTTTCACTATAACGAAACTGTAAAGGTGCAAGACAAAGAGGGCAACCTTATAGACGGCAGTGTACAAGATGTTACACCCGATGGCATTATTGTTGTTTCAGACGCATATCCTGGTGGCAAGACTTACACAGCAGAGGAACTCACTGCAATGCAACCGCAGCAGCAAACAGAAAGTACTGCAAACGAAGCACCAGCACAAGCTGAAAACGAGGTAAATTCTCCACAAAGTGAAGCAACACCACAAGAAGAGACAACAGAGCCACAACAGCAAGCAACAGCTTTGGAACGCATTCCTAAAGACGAATCTGGACAGCCTCTTTATGAGCAGACAGACCCCGAAACAGCATGGGACGCTATTGTAGAACAGACGGAAGGTAACACGAATATGGCACAGGCTGTTGCCGATGATATGGTGTCTGATTTGGAAGATGGTGTAAAAAAGGCTGAAAGGACCAAAACAAAGAGTGGTGGCAGCATTGCCGAGAAGATTGCAGCGGAGAAAGAACGTGCTGCAGCCATTGAACGTGCTAAGGCAACACTTGCACATTGGAGGAAGATTGCAGCAGTTAATCGTATGCGTGAAGCGGCAATACAAGCAGAGGAACAGCGCAAAGCCGACGAAAGGACACGTGTACGTAAAGAGGAGGAAGAAAAAGCACGTGTAGAGCAAGAAGAAGCAGAACGCATCAAGCGTGAAGCTCTTAATGGCGTACCCGATTTTGTAGAAGATAAGGCAACCGATGCACGAGCAAGAGGTTACAGGCGTGTCAATGGGGATAAGGTAGACAGACAAGAGCCTATTGACGCAACGATAGGTAAAGAAGTGCAGGTTAAATTTGATGATGATAACATTCCAACAGGACACGTTGCAATCATTGAAGCTAATCAGTTACAACCAAGTCATAAGAATGGGCAACGAAATCCACAGCACTTTATCGACGAGGCACAACCAAAGGAGCGTAAAGACGATGCAAGCGTAGGTGCAGCACGTAAGATAGCTGCAAATATTCGCCCAGAAGAAATTACATCGTCTGTTACAGCTTATACAGGCGCACCAACAGTGAACAGTCGTGGAGAGGTTATTCAGGGCAATAATAGAAGCGCCGCACTTCGTGAGATGTGGGATAATCATCAGGAACAAGGCGATAAGTACAAAAAGTATCTCATTGATAATGCAGAATCATTTGGCTTAAAACCAAAAGACATTGCAGCAATGGATAAGCCTGTACTTGTTAATATGCTCGATGTGAACGATGAGCAAGCTATTTCATTAGGTCAATTTGTAGCAAGTGATACAGAAAGTGGAGGTACAGAACGCATCAAACCTAAGAACGTTGTAAAGAAACTTGGAGACAAGATGAAGAACTTTACAAATATTCTTTTGCGAACTAATGACGAGAATGTCTCTTTTGCAGAACTTGTTGATAGCAACGGTGCGAACGCTTTGAAATGGCTAAATACTAAGGGAGTAATTAGTCCAACACAGTATAAGAGTGCATTTGATAGCAAAGGCACTCTTACTGCAGAAGCGAAGAATGATATTAAGGGTATTATGTATCAGAGCATCTTCGAGGGTGGTAATACACAACTCGAGGAGATGTTTTATGCATTACCTGCAAAAGCACAGAAAGCAATTCTTGCAACGGCTTATCGTGATTATGATAGTCCACAAAGCGAACGTATGATAGAAGATATTCAGAACTCTATTATGGCATATTATGCTCTGTCGCACGATAGTATGTTTATGAATGCTAAGAATCATAAAGAAGCACGTATAGCTGTTGAGGCGTGGAGAAGACAACTTGCTTTTGACGATGTTACAGGAGAAAGTTATCTTCCTGCCGAAAAATATAGTAACTTTGCATTATTGCTTGCGACTATGTACAAAGGAGATAATCAGTCTCTCATACAGGGTACTTTCAATAGATTGTACGACCTTATACAAGGCACACAAGAAGAAACTCTGTTCGAGCAGCCTGATAATACACCACGTTCGCTCGTGCAGGCAATCAAAGAAGTATTAAATATAGAATATAATGGACAACAAAGAAGCAATGTTTTGGCTGGCGATAGTTCAGCAAGCCAAGAAGGGAGAACAGGAAGCAATGGAGATGCTACGCCAAGAGGACGAGGCGAGGACAGTGATGGGGCAGAAACCAATAAAGGAAGAACTGATGGAGATAGTGGAAGAAGCGGAAGTGGACAAGGCAGTGGAGGAAGCCAAGAAGAGGTTGCAGCAGGAAACTCACGTTTAACGAAAAAGGAGGCTGCTGATTTTATAGCACAAATAGAATTGGCTGCAGATGTAGCACAAGAAATCCCGCTAACAATAGAAAATTGGGATAAAGAATTTGGAGAAGACGGTATAGTTTCCACCCCTATTGGGGATGTTAAAATGGGTGAGAATCAATTTGCAAAACTTATGCGAGCAGGTCGTAATGGCAAATTGGGAATGCTAAAACCAACGTTGGAATATCCCGATGCCATTGTAGAAGAAAATAGTAAAGCAAAGGAGGGGACGCATACAGAACGACCATCTTCTTTCATCTTTATAAAGTCTTTCAGGAAGTCTGACGGAACACGTTATTACTATTTCACATCGATAACTGTTAGTGTTGATGGGAAAGAAGTCGTTGTTTCCAATCAAGAAAAAAGCCGTAACAGAATATTACGGCTTTTGATGGAGGGTAGTGTTATTTGGCGCACTCCGAAAGATGCGACTACTTCTTCGGCTGAGAAGCAAGGTTTGGACTATGTTCACCCTGATAAAGCCGAGGGCGAGACAAAGGGCTCGGTAATAACTCCTCAAAACACTTCTTCTGCTGGCAAAGATAGCAAACAATCTGATACAAAGCAAAAAAAATCGGAAAAATCTGCTAAAAAAGATGCTGTCAGTGAAGATTTGTTTGCAATGGCTGAACGTGTAGCGGCAGAAGATAAAGCTAAGCGTACACTCAAAGAAGAGGAAGCAAAGGTTGATACCAACCCCACAGAAGCGCAAAAGGAAGCTGGTAACTACAAGAAAGGTCATATTAAGGTAGACGGACTTAATATTACCATCGAACAGCCAAAGGGCAGTATTCGTCGCGGCACTGATGCAAACGGCAAACAGTGGGAAAGCGAAATGCACAACACCTACGGATACATTCGTGGTACTGAAAGTGCGGACGGAGACCATATTGATATATTCCTTTCTGACAATCCAACAGGGGGAAAAGTATTCGTTGTAGACCAGGTAAACAAAGACGGCTCATTCGACGAACACAAGGTTATGTATGGCTTCTCCGATATGGAAAGCGCAAGGCAAGCCTACCTTTCAAACTACGAGGAGGGTTGGCAAGGCTTAGGCAATATCACCGAAGTAAGCAAAGAAGATTTCAAAGCGTGGATTGACAGCAGCAAACGAAAAACAAAACCTTTCGCAGAATACACGTCTGTAAAAACACAAGACGATACAGAAGCACAAAAGCTAACAGAAATACCCCACCTTACAGAAGAGGAAAAGCGAGAACAGCGAAAGCAAGAGCTACGCAACAAGATTAAAGCAAAGCTACGTGGGCAACTCAACGTAGGAGTAGACCCCGAATTATTTATGATGGGCGTAGAACTTGCGTCTATGGAAATTGAAGACGGAGTTAGAAAGTTTGCCGACTTTACAAAAAAGATGATTGCTGAAATAGGAGACGAAATTCGCCCCTATCTCAAATCTATATACAATGGAGCAAGAGACTTACCTGGTATGGAGGAACTCTCTAAAGAAATGACACCATACGATGAAGTAAGGGTATTCAATGTTGCTACCATTGGCAAAGAAACCGAAGATGTTAAGCCGTCAGTATTCGACACCGCCAAACAGATAAGTAATGAACAGGCAGTAGAGCGCAGCGCAAAGGAAGAAGTAAAGAATACTGTCGAAACGCAAGATGTAGACAACGATGTGTATTCTATCACCAAGCAGCACAACAACAAAAAAGATATTGACATTTGGGTTGTGCGTGGAAAAGAACATACGGATAGCGATGCTTTTAAAGAACGCAAGCAAGTAGCAAAGAAACATAACGGCTACTACTCGTCATTTCGTGGTGTTAATGGCTTTGTATTTAACTCTCACGAAGATGCACAGTCTTTTGCAGACAAAGTGTTTGATGCGAAAGATGAACAAACTAACACAGAAACAAACGAAAATTATGCGCATAATTCAAACGAAATTATGCACGAAGACAAAGACAGCAATGCAGCTAATCTATTAACAGATAGCCACAGCGAGCAAGAACAAAGCGAAAAAGAAGCAGAATTGCACGGTTTAAAGATTGGCGACAAGGTTCTCTATAAAGAGAAAGAAGCTACAATCTTTGACTTCGATAATGGCAGACCTGTACTTGATACAGGTCTTGCTCCTGTCGTTTATGATGTTGTCGATGTGGACGCTGTTAAACCTATTGGGAAACAAGAGCAAACGAAAACAAATGTTAAAGAAGACTTAACAGAAGAAAAAACAGAAGCGAAAGCAAAAGAAACAAACAATAAAACAGTATCTTCGCACGCAGAGGGGAATTTGTTTGACACAGTAGCCCCTACCGAGAGTTTAACGAATAAAGAAAAAGAAAATGAAGTACACTTATCAACTGGCGAAACCGCTACCAAACGAGAAAGAGGACACGAACCTCGACAGAATGAACCAATGGGAGAGAGCAAACAATATGAAGCTCAAAGACCTGACGGACGAAGAATGGATAGACGTGATACAGCACATATTAGTACTGACACGGAGCGAGGCGGAGGAGTACCTAACGTATCTGAGAGGAAGCAACGCCTAAACAGTAACAACAATCACGGTGAACGTGGTGTAGACTATGCGCCAACTTCAATAGATGCACGTATAGAAGCAAATATACAAGCTATTGAGTTGGCGAAAAAACTTACGGAGAATGGAGAAAAAGCTACTCCACAGCAAATGGAAGTTCTCCGCAAGTTTAGTGGTTGGGGAGGATTAGGAAAAGCTTTCAACGAAAACCCTAACGGTGCTTATGGAGAAGTAAATAAGACCCCACGAATACTAAAAGAACTTTTGGGGGAAGAAGCCTACAACAATGCCATTGAAAGTGCTAACAGTTCTTATTATACCCCTACCCATATTATAGATACCTTATGGGATATTGCCGAAAAGTTAGGTTTTAAAGGAGGACGCATACTAGAGGGGTCTGCAGGCATTGGAAATATAATCGCACAAATACCAACACACATTAGCGAAAATAGTAACATTCACGCAGTAGAGAAAGACCCTACAGCAGGTAGTATCTTGTCTTTACTGTATCCCGATGCAAAAGTAGATATACAAGGTTTTGAAGAAACTTCTATTCCTAATGGTAGCATTGATTTAACTATCACGAATGTTCCTTTTGTTACAGGCTTAAGAGTATGGGACACTACTTCTGATAAAGATTTATCAAAGAAATTCCACGACATACACAACTTCTGTATTGCAAAGAATATACGTAAGTTGCGTGAGGGCGGAATAGGCATATTCATATCATCAAATGGTACGCTCGATAATTCACAGCAAATACGCAATTGGGTTGTTAATGAAGGTAACGCAGATTTTATTGGTGCATTTCGTCTAAACAATAAAACATTCTTAGGCACTTCTGTTACATCTGATATTATAGTTGTTAGAAAACGTGTTAATGGGAAGAAGTCAGCGAAAGCAATAGACGTTAGCGAAGTGTCAGGAGAACGCATAGCAGAATTTAATACGGGCGAAGTTAAGAATGTAAAGGGTAAAATGATACCTGTTATCAAAGACTTGCCTATGGATTACAATAAGTACTTCATTGAACACCCCGAAAAAATGGCAGGTGTAATGGAGTTTGCCTTTGAACACGGTGATACATACCGACCAACTACAAAACAGCTTTACCCCACTAAAGATAAACCACAAGACAAGTTATTAGAAGAATTTGTTAATTCATTCTCAATTGACACGGAGGAACAAGCACAAAATGTTGATAATGAACAAGGTATTAATAATTCTATTTACGAAGAATTGGGTAGCGATGTTAAGGAAGGTAGTATGGTTGTCAGCAATGGAGAACTTTGCGTTGCGCAATATGGACAAGCCGTACCACTCAAACTAAACGCTAACAAGGTTAAAGGGCATACAAAACAAGAATGCTTTAAATCTTACACAGACATTAAACAAGCATTAAACGATGTTCTTGCCTATGAAACACAGAATGCTGACGATAAGGGATTACAACCATTACTTGATAAACTGAACAAAGCTTATGATGACTTCGTTAACACGTACGGACATTTCAACAAAAACACCTCAATATCTTTCTTGCGCAACGACATAGACTTTTCAAATATATTAGCACTCGAAACTTACAAAGAAGAAAACGATAAAAATAATAACAGAATTAAGGTATATGGGAAAACAGATGTATTTAGTAAGCGTGTTGTAACAAAGGAAACAGAACCTAAACCTGACAACGTGAAAGATGGTGTCATTGTCAGCATTTATAAGAATGGCAGAATTGACATACCTTACATTAGTAAGCAACTCAATATGTCGGGAGATGCTGTTAAAAGTGAAATCATCAACAGCGGATTAGGCTTTGAAAATCCTGTAAGCAAAGAGATTGAAGTCTCTTACAAGTATCTAAGTGGCAACGTAAGAGAAAAAATCAAACAAGCCGAAGAGAACAACGAGAACGGTGAGTATAGCAATAATATCAACGCTTTAAAAAAAGTCATTCCTGCAAATATACCAGCCCATCTAATAGAATTTAATCTTGGTAGTTCTTGGATTACACCAAAGCTCTATGAAGAGTATATAAAAGACAAGACAGGCTTAGACGTTACTCTTATTCCTGTTGATGGAACTTGGGTAATGAAAGCTCCGCTATATGGACTTGCAATAGAACAAAATCGTTCTATGGGTGTTTATAGTAAACTTAAAGGAGAAACTATCTTAGGACACGAACTTATAGAAGCTGCCATACAGAATAAGACTATTACCATAAGCAAGACAAGAAAGGACTGGGACGGCAAGAAAGAAACAATTGTAGATAAGGACGCAACACAAGCTTGCAACTCACGCATAGACGAGATACGACAAGACTTTAAAGATTGGGCACGTGGAAAGGTACAGAGCGATGTAGAGCTTAGTCAGGAGTTAGAAAAGATATATAACGATAAGTTTAACAACTATGTTGCACCCACTATCCCCGAAGAGTTTATCCCCGAACGGTTTGGAGGAGCAGCTCAAAAAATCAAACTCCGTCCACATCAGGCGCAAGCCGTAGTAAGAGGAACTACACAACCTTTAATTTTAGCACACGAAGTTGGAACAGGAAAAACATTCACGTTAATATCTACTGCAATGGAAATGCGTCGCTTGGGTACTGCTCGCAAGCCTATGATTATTGTGCAGAATGCCACAGTCGGACAGTTTGTTGCAAGTGCGAAAGCATTATATCCAAATGCTAAAATACTCACATTGGAAAACTCCGACCGTGGAGAAGAGGGAAGAAAACGTTTCTATGCAAAGATACGCTACAACGATTGGGATATGATTGTTGTTCCTCAATCTACGTTCGAATTTATTCCAGACAGTAAAGATAGACAAATTACCTTTATTAAAGATAAAGTAGATGAAAAGTTAGCCGTTCTTCAAAGAATGAAAGAAGCTAACGACAAGGGAGATGATATTATAACCCGCCGTGTCGAAAAAGAAATTTCTCAGTTGCAATCTGAAATCGCAGCGTTAATAGAAAATAATGAGAGCGGACGAAAAGAAAAAAAGGCAACTGCAAACGAATTAAAAAAGAAAGAGGTTACAAAAAAGAATACAGAAGCAAAGGCAAAAGAAATGCTCGACCGCAGAACCGACGATGTGGAAAACTTCGACGATATGGGTATTGATGCTTTACTCGTAGACGAAGCTCACGAATACAAACATTTAGGTTTTGCTACTGCAATGCAGCGTGGAGTAAAAGGAGTAGACCCCTCATATTCAAAAAAAGCACAAAGTGTTTTCTTAAAAACGCAAGCTATACTATCAAAGAATAACGGTCGAAATGTTATCTTTGCTACAGGAACTCCAATTAGTAACACAGCGGCAGAGATATGGACCTTTATGCGTTATCTTATGCCAGCGGATACTATGAAAGAATATGGCATTTATTATTTCGATGACTTTGTTCGCAACTTTGGAAACATTCAACAGATGTTAGAGTTTACCACAAGTGGTAAGTTTAAAGAAAATAACCGATTTGCAGGATATATTAACTTGCCCGAACTCGCTCGTATATGGTCTAGTGTTGCAGATATCGTCCTAACAAGAGACCAAAAGGAATTAAAAGGAAAGATACCAGAGACAGAAGGAGGAAAAGCGCAGGATATTTACTTGCCACAAACAAAGTCTTTACGCAGTGTAATGAAGTATGTTAAGGAGCAGCTTGCCGACTATGACAATATGAGTGGCAAGGAGAAAAAAGAAAACACACATATTCCACTCACGATGTATGGTATTGCAAAGGCGGCAGCCGTTGATGCTCGACTTGTCGATGCAACAGCAGAAGATGATGTGAACAGTAAAACCAACGAAGCTGTACGGCAAACATTACAATCCTTAAAAGACACCAATAGTTATAAGGGTACTGTGGCTATATTTGCCGATGTATACCAAAACAAAGCATTCGGATTTAATCTGTACGAAGATATAAAAAAGAAACTTATTGAAAAAGGTGTTCCTGAAAAAGAGATTTTCGTAATGAAGCCAGGAATGACCATTAACAAGAAACTCGAAATCTTTGATAAGGTTAATAGTGGAGAAATACGTGTTATCTTAGGAAGTACTTTTACGCTTGGAACTGGTGTAAATATACAAGAACGTTTGCATACACTTATACATTTAGACGCTCCAAACCGACCTATGGACTACACACAGCGCAACGGTCGCATCTTACGACAAGGAAATATTCACAAAGAAATGAATAAGCCTGTTCGCATTCTTCGATTTGGAGTAGAAGACAGCCTCGATGTTACAGCTTACCAACGATTAAAAACAAAAGGTGCTATTGCTGACAGTATAATGAACAGCAAACAGATTATAGAAAATAGTATGGAAAATCGTGAGTTGGAAGAAGAAGCCGACTTGTTTGGAGATACCGTTGCACAGCTTTCAGGAAGCGAATATGCAATGCTTAAAAATCAAGCCGAAAAGGATGTACGCAAATACGAAAGTAAAAAACGACAATGGGAAGCCGACCAAACGTATATACATAATGTAAAACCACGTTTAAAAGGAGAGATAAGCAAGGCGGAACAATTATTAGAAAACAACAATGCATCTCTTAAAGCTGTTAAAGAAACTTTTCCAAATGGCAAATTTAATAAAATTACCATCGGAAAGCAACAGTTTGACAGCATAGAAGCTATGACTGACTTCATTAAAGATTACAATAAAAAAATCAATGAGGAAAGTAACAAGCTAAAAGAAAAAGCCAATGCAAATTACAATAGTCAAATGGTTGTCAATATTGACGGCTTAGAATTCACTATCCATTTAGAGTTAGCAAAAGAAACCGCCAATAAAGGAGTTTCGCTCTTTAGCAAGATAACTCGCAAGATGTACTATTCGCAAGACGAATTAGGGTTGAAAAATGTACCTATAAAGCAGGGATTATTACGTAACGGCATAGAGGATATTTTAAAAACTGTTATTACAGGACACGACTTTGCAGAACGCATCGACACACTAAAACAGAACATAGCACGCTATAAATCCGACTTGGAACTAATCCTTGCAAGAGACGGAAAACCTTTTGAGTTTAAAAATGAACTCGAAGCAGCTAAACAGAGACTCGAAGAGTATACCGAAGCAATGAAGAAAGAACTCGAAGAGAAAGAAAAGAAATATGCTGCAATGGATAGCGAAATTAAGACGGCTACAAATATTATAGGAGCAGAAGAAGCAGAAGATGAAGACAGCACAGAGAGTAAAGATACCAAAGACGATATCCTCTACCGCACCGTCTTCGGTGGTAATAGTGGTTACGTAGGCTACTCAATGAGCAAACGTGCTGCAGAAGCTAAGGAAGAGGACAGGGGCACCAATACCGAGCCAACAGCCGATATAGAAACACTCACCAACCACACAGAAAGTGTTGTGCAAAACTTACATCTTAACAACGTAGAAATAGTACCCGATGG
>ERZ773214.641-NODE-641-length-21938-cov-79.258511_pt1 | contig 21938 bp, 15 predicted proteins | sample MGYA00511238_ERZ773214 | MGnify/ENA primary metagenome ERZ773214 (study PRJEB29015, sample SAMEA2738157) | human oral metagenome | biome: human oral; feature: human-associated habitat; material: saliva | place: China | collected 2259 ... | reverse complement strand
GGCTTGGGCGGTTTGCTGGAAGAAGGTGGTCATGGAAAATCCCCTAAATGTCTTAAGAAATTTAGGGGATTTTGGGGAATTTTGTAAAGGTCTCGGCCTTTAGAATTTGACCTTCGCTTTAATTTATATTGTTGGTGCTTGTTTTTTGGTATGATGTTTCCTTGATTCTTTTATATTTAGCCTCGAGTTTGCTATGTCTGTCTATACCAGTGTTTCCGACGCTCAAATGCGTGACTTTCTTCTGCAATATGATTTGGGAGATTTTGTTTCTTTGCAAGGGATTGCTCAAGGAATTACTAATAGTAATTATTTTTTGACAACTTCAACGGGTCGTTATGTATTGACTGTTTTTGAGGTTTTAAAATCAGAGGAACTGCCTTTCTTTTTAGAACTGAATCAACATTTAAGTCTGAATGGTGTTGCTTGCGCCGCTCCGATTGTTCGTAAAGATGGCGGACTGCATTCTATTTTGGCCGGAAAACCGGCTTGTTTGGTTACTTGTTTGAATGGTTCAGATACCGGCTGGCCAACTGAGACTCAATGCTTTCATACTGGTGCAATGCTAGCTAAAATGCATTTAGCCGGCCAAGACTTTCCTTTAAAAATGAAAAATCCTCGTTATGATGACTGGTGGCACGATGCCTGCACTCAGTTGCTGCCTGTTTTAGATTCCGAGGATGCTGCACTGCTTCAATCTGAAATTGCTGCTTTAGATAAAAATCTAGGAGAACATTTGCCTTCTGGTATTATCCATGCCGATTTATTTAAGGACAACGTATTGCTTAATGGAGATGAAGTTTCCGGCTTTATCGATTTCTATTATGCGTGTAACGGTAATTTCATGTACGACCTGGCAATTGCGGTTAACGATTGGGCACGAACAGCTGATAACAAATTAGACCCTGTCCTTTATGATGCCTTTATCCATGGCTATGAAAGCGTACGTCCATTATCTGATGAAGAACGTACATATTTCCCTACTGCACAAAGAGCCGGATGTATTCGTTTCTGGGTATCTCGCCTGCTCGATTTCCATTTCCCTCAATCAGGAGAAATGACGTTTATTAAAGATCCAAATGCATTTAGGGATCTGCTCTTGAGTCTTAAATAATATATAGATAAAAGGCCGTCTGAAATTCAGACGGCCTTTTATCTAATGCCCTCCCCCGCCGGAATCGCTAAACGGAGGTCTTGCCAGCCAAATAATGGGAATCATACTTATGAATATGATACTGCCTGCCAAGAAGATTTCATTTGAGCCAATAATAAAGCCTTGTTGGGAAATGGTGCTATTTATCGCCACCAAAGCCTGCTCCTTGCTTAAACCATTGGCCATCATGCCTTGAATAGATTGGTTGCTGATTGAGGACAATAAATTAACATGTTCGGTCAATTGAGTATGGTGCAGAGCTTCGCGTCGTTCCCACATGGTACTGACAACAGATACTCCGACACCGCCCATAAAGACACGCAAGAAGTTAGACAAGCTACTGGCCGAGGCAATTTGATTGCCTTTCATATGCGACAAGGTGATACTGGTCAAAGGCAGGAAGAACATGGCTACGCCTAAACCCTGCCAAAACTGCGGCCAAACGACGTTGCTCATATCCATACCGGCATAGAAATCGGTGCGCCAATGGAATGTGTAGGCAAATACCAAGAAGCTGGCACTGACAAACAGGCGCATATCGACGCGATTACCAAACTTACCAATAATCGGCGACAGAATAATCGGCAGGAAACCTACCGGTGCAGCAGCCAGACCTGCCCAAGTAGCGGTATAGCCGAGATTTGATTGCAACACCAAAGGCAGCAGGGTCAATGTGCCCATATAGACCATAAAGCCCAACGATGTAGCAACGACGCCTATCGTGAAGTTTCTATTTTTAAACAATGACAAATCGACAATCGGGTATTTCTCGCCCAGCTCCCAAACAATAAAATATGTCAGGAACACCAAAGCGGTAACGCCCAAAACGATAATCTCTCCCGAGGCAAACCAGTCCAATTCCTTGCCCCTATCAAGCATCATTTGTAATGCGCCGATACCGACGATCATCAACACCAGCCCGACATAATCGATTGGCGCCCTGACGATTTCAGTTTCCCTGTGTCTAAGCTGCTTCCAAGAAATAGTTGCAGACAAAATCCCGATCGGGATATTGATAAAGAAAATCCATCCCCAATGCCAGTTGTCCGAGATCCAACCGCCCAAAATCGGCCCCAATACAGGAGCAACAACGACGGTCATCGCCCATAATGCCAGTGCCAATGTTCGTTTTTCTGGCGGATAAGAAGCCATCAACAGGCTTTGGGACAAGGGAATCAATGGTCCGGCAATGAAACCTTGCAATACACGGAAAAAAACCAAGGCTTGAAGATTATGTGCAATGCCACACAGCCATGACGTTACAACAAATCCGATCACAGCGGCGATAAAGATTTTGACCTCGCCAAACCGCTTGGCCAAAAAACCCGTCAAGGGAACGGAGATGGCATTGGCTACGGCAAATGAGGTAATCACCCAAGTTCCCTGCGTGGTAGCCGCACCCAAATCCCCTGCAATAACTGGCACGGCGACGTTAGCGATGGTGCTGTCCAAGACTTCCATAAATACGGCCAAGCTGAGCGCCAAAGTTGCCAACACCAGCTTAAACCCTTGTAACGGCGGATAATTCATATTTGTAAACTATAAGACAACCGCCAAAGCGGTCGGTTGAAGAGAATCAATATTTCAGACGGCCTGAGCCTTCAATAAAAGACTCAGGCCGTCTGAAAAGATTATTTTGCGTATTGCTCGAAGATTTTATCGACTAAAGCATCGGCGGCTTTCCAATCCACACTTTCCGTTTCCGGCAATGCAGTATTTTGTTCCGCTTCGGCAGTCATGGCTTTACCGCTGCCCTTCTCGGCAATATCGACTTTAACAGTCATCGACAAACCGACACGGAGCGGATTTTGTTGCAATTCTTTGGCATCCAAACTGATACGCACCGGCACACGTTGCACAACTTTAATCCAGTTGCCCGTTGCGTTTTGCGCCGGCAGTAATGAGAACGCGCTGCCCGTACCGGCTGACAAGCCCATTACCTTGCCATGGTAAACCACTTTACTGCCGTACAAATCGGCTGTCATTTCAACAGGCTGGCCGATTTTCATTTTGCGCAGTTGCGATTCTTTAAAGTTGGCATCCACCCACAATTCAGACAGAGGCACAACAGCCATCATCGGCGTACCTTGCACGATACGTTGGCCGACTTGGACATTTCGTTTGGCAATTTGGCCGCTGATCGGAGAACGGATTTGCGTACGTTGCAGATTCAGCCAAGCATCTTTGATGTGGCTGATGGCCGTCTGAACTGCCGGTTGTTGGCGCAGAGGAATATTGCTGCCCAATGCTGCCTGAGCAGAAACTTCTTCTGCCTCAACCGCTTTCAATGCAGCCTGAGCCTGAACCACAGCGGCGCGGGCATGGCTGAGTTCTTCTCCGGAAACCGCTTCCGTACCCGCCAAGGATTCACGGCGGCGCAAATCGGCTTGCGCACGGGCCAAATCGGCTTTGCGTAACAACACTTGCGCTTTGGCTTTTGAATTGACCGCAGTTTGCTGTTTGTTTTGACGGATGGCCTGAATCAATTCATTTTGCGCACGATCGTATGCCAGCTGAAAATCGCTGTCGTCCAAAGCCACCAACACATCGCCTTTTTTCACGACATCCGTGTCGTCATACATGACTTTGCGCACCGTGCCGTTCACCTGCGGCGTAATCATCACCAAATGACCGGCCACATAAGCATCTTCTGTTTCTTCTTCATGCTGCCAAAACAGAAAATACGCCAGAGCAACTACGGCCGCCGTAATAAGGAATAGGAGTGTAACGATAACCAAATTACGTTTGCGATGCGTTTTAGCGCTGGAAGCGGCTACTTCCGTTTCTTTTTGGACATTATTTTTTTCTGATTGAGTATCCATAAGTCCCAACTTTAATTCTGTACATGTGATAACGATATTATTGTCTTGCCCCAGGCTGCTGGCTCCACCCTCAACCCAATACGCGCGTTTAACGCGCTAAAGGGTTATATTCTATAGTTACACTCTATTCATTACAATAATTTCTTCCGGTAGCAAATGTAAATAAGGTAAGCAAAAGGCCGTCTGAAATTACTTTCAGACGGCCTACGTTTTAATCAAACGTTTATTTCTTATTCAATTTAAAGCCTCCGCCCAACTGGGCATTGAGGTTACTCCAAGCTGTCAGATATTCTGCATGGTATTGAACCGCCGACATTTTTGTACGCGCAGCCTCGTCTTGTTTTTGCAAGGCAGTCAAGCCGTTATCCAAGCCAGCACGAACACGTCCTTTCGCATTTTGCACAGATTTATCGGCGATATTAACCATCTTATTCCAAGTATCTTGTCGGCTTTTCAGGCTTTGATAGTCCACTACAGCGTCTGCCGCCGAACGCATGGCGTTCAAAACAGTTTGGTCATACACGGCAACCTGCTCGTTATATTGGGCACGTTTGCCCGCCAATTTGGACTGCAGCGCACCGGAAGTAAACAATGGCAGATTCAAAGCCGGAACGATGCCCAACATACCGGAAGTCCGTCCGCGAATCAGATTGAACGCATCAATGTGCGTCATACCTGCCAAAACTTTCAACTCGATATTTGGGTAAAACTCTGCCTCAGTCGATTTGACGATATGCCATTTCTCTTCAAGCAAGGCTTTTTGTGCCGCGATATCGGGACGGGCCGCCAACAAGTCCGCTTCAATACGGCTAACCGGCAATGACGGCACAGCCACCATTTTTTCCGGAACCTGTCCATTTAATGCACCCGGCACTCGGCCGGTCAATACAGCCAGACTGTTGCGGATTTTCTCATTTTTCTGAGTCCATGCCGATTTTTCAAGCTGTAATTGCTGTTGCGCCATTTCCAGAGCGTGCAAGGCATCGGCAGGAGCCAGCTGCGCTTTAACGCGTTGTTGCATCAGTTTCAATGCCTTATCCGCTAACTCTATGCGCGTATCTAGCAGCGCCAGTTGTTCTGTCGCCATCTGCCACGCAAAATATTGGGCGGCAACGGCGTGAGCCAACTCGGTGCGGATATGATGCGATTCATACACCGCTGCCTGGCTTTTTCCTAAAACAGCTTGAATCTGCTCTCGGTTTTTACCCCAAAAGTCAAAAACCAAGCTGCCTTGTAAGGCTGCGTTCGCCAAAACCAATGTATGGTCGGTATCGACCATACCGGCTTGAGGTTTGGGTGAAACATAGGTACCAATACCGGTTACACCCAAGCCGACTTGCGGTTTATTTGCGGCTCCTACAACTCCCAGCTGCGCCTGAGCCTGCTCAAACCTTGCCTTGACGACACGCAGATTGGTAGACGTCTGAATCGCGGAAGCAATCAAATTGTTTAATTTTTTATCTTTCAGCTCCATCCACCAGCCGTCTTGGGCAGTAGCGGCAGATTGGCCTTGCGGCAGCGGGTAGGCTGTTGTCTCATCTAAAGGCGACTGTTTGCCGAACGGCGCACATGCCGCCAACAGCGAAACAGCGGCAACGCATACGCTTGATTTGACCAAACCTAATTTCATACAGACTCCGTTTATGTGTGCCTGCCGCAGACCATCAGGCCGTCTGTTGTCAATTGCCCAAACGGTTCAACAGTTTACCTAATAGGTGTTGCAGCGTGTCATAATCCTCTTTCGTGAAATCTTCCCACGCCTGGCCGCTCTGACGGGCAATTTGCGGCCATACTTCGTGGATGAAGGTCTCACCCGAAGGGGTCAATTTTAGCACAATCTGACGGCGGTCTTTTTGATTGATATAACGCTCTACCCAGCCGCGCTCAACCATGTCGTCCGACAGGCGTGTTGCACTGGTGCGCGTCAAGTCCATCAAGTCGCTCAAGCGTGAAGGCAGGATTTCGCTGTTCGGGCTGACGTAAACCGCCATCAGGGAAAACCACAGATTTTCATTGATGCCGAACGCTTTCAGGTTTTCGTTCAAATGGCTGCTCAAACGTTCGGTTACGATGCGCAACATGCGGGATACTTGGTTTTGCTGCTCCGGAAACTGCGGCAGACGGGTAGAAAGCAAACGCATTGCATTGACTAATTCGGTTTGTGAAAAACTCATAAATTCCTTCTTTCTGAGTGAGTTATTTTATTCAATATCAATTAAAATAAAATATGATGTAATAATTTACTTTAAGATACCAATTACTTACTTTAAGACGTTATACTAATTCAGATGATTATTTTAGTGTATGAAAATCTGATAATCGGTTACATGCTCCTACTAAACGGAGTTTTCTATGCCTAAATCATGAAAATTCGACCATAAAAAAGGCCGTCTGAAACCTTAATGACAACTTTCAGACGACCTCCATAACGGATTAAAATAAGCTTTTCCACTTGTATCGGATTCAAACCATGAACACTTCCGCCTTTTTCCCCCACATTACCCTTATCGGTGTCGGTTTAATCGGCGGCTCGTTCATGCTCGACCTCAAACGCTTGGGACTGGTGCAAACCGTTACCGGCATCGACACCAATACTGACAACCTCAATTACGCACTCGAATGCGGCATCATCGACCATGCCTATCCGAATATTTGCGCCGAAAGCATTAGCAATGCCGATTTAGTTTTGATTGCCACGCCAGTCTCCGTCCTACCTGACGTATGCCGCGACATCAAGCCCTTCTTAAAAGACACAGCCTGCGTTTCCGATGTCGGCAGCACCAAACAATCGGCACTCAATGCCTTCCGCACCCACTTATCCGACCGCCTGCCGCAATGTTTTGCCGCCCACCCGATTGCCGGCTCGGATCAAAGCGGGGCAAAATCCGCGCGTTGCGGTTTGTTTCAAAACAGCCGCCTTATCATTACGCTACACGGCCAAGAGGTTTCAGACGGCCTGAGGCGGCTGAAAAGCCTGTGGCAGGCTGTTGGTTCGCAAATTTCCACCATGAGCGCCGAAGAACACGACAATATTTTTGCCGCCGTTTCCCACTTGCCGCACTTGGCCGCCTTTGCCTATGTTCATGCTTTGGTTGACCATCCGCATGGCAAAGACTATCTCCCCTATGCCGCCACCGGATTTCGCGACTTTACCCGCATCGCCTCCAGCCACCCTGCCGTCTGGACAGACATCTGCCTGGCCAACCGCCCCGCCCTGCTCAAACTGACCGGAGACCTGCAAGAACAATTGTCCAGATTGGAAAACTTACTTTCAGACGGCAACAAAACCGAGCTTTACCGCTATTTTGAAGAAGCCGCACAAATGCGCAATGACTGGCTGAAAAACCGTTAAACCTGTTTTCAGACGGCCTGATACCTTCTCAGCTAAAATCTTCATCAAAATAAAAAGGGCATCTGTTTAGATGCCCTTTTTTGATTTCTACGACTTTAACCAACGTTTCACTCAGTCTTTCAAACGGAACTCAGCCGCTCTGGCGTGCGCGGTCAAGCTTTCGCCATGCGCCAACACGCTGGCGGTTTTGCCCAATTTCTGCGCACCTTGTTCTGAAACCTGAATCAGACTGGAGCGTTTTTGGAAATCATATGTTCCCAAAGGAGAAGAGAAACGCGCCGTACGGCTGGTCGGTAAAACGTGGTTGGGGCCTGCGCAATAGTCACCAAGGCTTTCACTGGTATAACGTCCCATGAAAATCGCACCGGCGTGGCGGATTTTTTTCGCCCACTCTTGCGGATTCTCAACCGACAGCTCTAAGTGTTCGGGAGAAATATAGTTGGCGATTTCGCAGGCTTCGTCCAAGTCTTTAGCCAAAATCATTGCGCCGCGGTTGCCCAATGAAGCTTCAATAATTGCACGGCGTGGCATGGTTTCGATCAAGCGGTTCATGGCCGTCTGAACTTCGTCCAAATATGCTTGGGAATTACCGATCAAAATTGCTTGTGCAATTTCATCGTGTTCCGCCTGACTGAACAAATCCATGGCCACCCAATCGGCAGGTGTCGTACCATCGGCAATCACCAAAATTTCAGACGGCCCTGCCACCATATCGATACCGACTACGCCGAACACGCGTCGTTTTGCTGCAGCGACAAAAGCATTGCCCGGGCCGGTAATCTTATCGACTTGAGGCACAGATTCCGTACCATAAGCCAAAGCCGCAACCGCCTGCGCACCGCCAACCGTAAACACTTTGGTTACACCGGCCACAAAAGCAGCCGCCAACACGATATCGTTGCGCTCGCCTTTCGGAGTGGGAACGACCATGATGATTTCTTTCACGCCGGCAACGTGGGCAGGCATGGCGTTCATGATGACGGAACTCGGATAAGCGGCTTTACCGCCCGGAACATAAATACCGACACGGTCAAGCGGCGTAATCTGTTGTCCCAAAAGCGTGCCGTCTTCGTCTTCGTAAGTCCACGACTCCATTTTTTGGTGTTTATGGTAGCTTTCCACCCGTCGCGCGGCCGTTTTCAAGGCCGTCTGAATGTTTTCGGGCAAACGCTCAAACGCAGACTGCAAATCGTCTTGCGTCAGGATTAAATCGTCGATGGTTTGAGCGGATGTACCGTCAAAGCAGTTGGTGTATTCAATCAGCGCCGCATCGCCGCGTTTTTGAACATCTGCACAGATGTCGGCAACAATACGGTCGATTTCAGGGTTTTGCGCGGTTTCAAAAGCAAGTAACGCTTTGAGTTCGGCTTGAAAATCAGGGTATTGGGTGTCGAGTTTCTTCATGGTTTGATCTCTTCCTTGTTTCGTTCCTATTGTTTTCAGACGGCCTCATTCACTCAAAGGCCGTCTGAACATTATCTTTTCAAAAAACCTTTTTTCTGCAAAAACGCTAACATATGCGGCCGCACAGGATTACCCAAGGTTTTGGCCAGCGATTCCTTCCAAGGTATCGGTCTTCCCTTGCGTAACTCATAATAATCCGCTACTGCCTGATTATAAGCTTCAACCGCATCGGCATTCAGGCTCGGACAGACGTTTTCGGCATAGACCATTTCCTTAGGCAGGCGCGGTTTGAGCGGCGGGTCTTGGTCGGGATTACCGAGACACAATCCCACCAAAGGCACGCAATAATCCGGTAAGTTCAATACGTCCGACACTTTTTGTGCATCATTGCGCAACGCGCCGATATACACGCCACCCAGCCCAAGCGATTCGGCGGCAAGCAATACGTTTTGCGCCATAATGCCTGCATCGACCGCGCCAATCAGGGTTACTTCCGCCCAATCAATTTGCGCATCGGGAAACATCGCCTTGTGTTTGGAAAAATCGATGCAAAACAATAAAAATTCCGCACAATGGACAATATAAGGTGCGCTTCCTGCCGCTTCATGTATCCCCTGTCTCAGCTCAAGGTCGGATACGCGGATGATGGAAACACATTGCAGGTTGTTGGAAGTCGAAGCCTGCTGTCCGGCGCGAACCAGCGTATCGAGGATTTCATCGGCAATCGGCTCGGAAGTAAACCTGCGGATGGAACGATGGGAAAGAATCGTATCGAGTGTCGGTTTGCTTTGCATCATAACGGAGCTTTCAAACTGGGTTGACAGACAGGTTTTGCCAAAAACTTTTCAGACGGCCTTAGCGGCATTTTCAAATGCCTGAATAATCGGATTCAACAGCGCATATTTGGTTTTCAACGCCGCCTTGTTGACCACCAAGCGGCTGGAAATATCAGCCACATGTTCCACAGCTTCCAAACCATTGGCCTTCAATGTATTGCCGCTGGAAACCAAATCGACAATCGCGTCGCTCAGACCGACCAAAGGCGCAAGCTCCATCGAGCCGTACAGTTTGATGATGTCCACATGCACACCTTTGTCGGCAAAGTGTTCGGCGGCGATGTCGGGATATTTGGTGGCAATCCGCAAGCGGCTGCCGGGTTTGGAAGCAGCGACGTAATCAAAACCTTTTTTCACCGCAACCATCATGCGGCATGAAGCAATGTGCAAATCCAAAGGTTGATACAGGCCATCTCCGCCATGCTCGATCAGCACGTCCTTACCGGCAATACCAAAATCCGCCGCGCCATATTGCACATAAGTCGGCACATCGGTCGCGCGCACAATCACCAAACGGATATTGTCATGATTCGTGCCAATAATCAGCTTGCGCGATTTCTCCGGCTCTTCCGCAGGCACAATACCGGCGGCGGCCAACAGCGGCAGGGTTTCCTCAAAAATTCGCCCCTTGGATAAAGCAATCGTTAACAGTGTGTCGGTCATTTTTTTATTCTCCTTTGCCGTATCATAAAGCAAGAAGGCCGTCTGAAATCTACAACCCATTTCAGACGGCCTTAACTACGGTTTTACAATAAAGTTTTCACATCAGCCGCAATCGTTTCCGGCTCGCTGCCATAAGGCGAGAAAATCGCCACTTCGCCGTTTTTATCAATCAAATATGCACCTGAAGAGTGGTCGACCAAATAGTTTTCGCTGTCTTCTTTTTGGTTTACTTTAGCCGATACCACACGGTATTGCTGTTTGATGACAGGCAGGCTTTGATCGCCTGTAGCCGTCAGACCGATAAAATCAGGGTTGAACTGTTTGGCGTATTTGCCGATTACTTCAGGCGTATCGCGCTCAGGGTCGATACTGACAAATACTACTTTCACGTCTTTAGCCTGATCGCCCAATTGTTTCAACGTGTCGCTGTAAGTCAGCAACTCGGTTGGGCATACGTCAGGACAGTGGGTATAACCGAAAGACAGAATAACCACTTTGCCTTTCAAATCGCTCAGGCTGAAAGGTTTGCCGTCGCCATCGGTCAATGTGAAATCGCCGCCAATATCTTCTTTTCGCATATCGGTACCACGCGCTTGCACTTTGGGCGCAGACTCACCGGAAGCAGCAGACACAGCAGAAGCGGCAGGTGTCGAAGAAACCTCTTTGGCCTCCTCTTTAGGCTGACAAGCAGCCAGAGCGGCCAACGCAAAAGCACTGAGTAGGAAAGTTCGTGTAACGGAAAGCATAAATTTTCTCCAAAACCGTTTCAAATTAAGTGAAGCCAAACAACCGCCTGGCCGATATAAAAACAAAACATCTTCATATTAACGCGTTTGACACATTAAATGTAGCCCTTTTTGCAGATAAATACTGCTTTTTTTGTTTTAAAAATCTGCCTTCCATTTAGATAGCCATCAAACGCAAAAAGTTTAATTCATTAAAAATCAAACAAATATAAAAATAATCCAATTTTTTTTCAATTACTGCTTTACAAGATTCGAGAACTCGCTATAATGACGACTTCTTCGCTAGCCCAGGTGGCGAAATTGGTAGACGCAGGGGACTCAAAATCCCCCGCCGCAAGGTGTGTCGGTTCGAGTCCGACCCTGGGCACCAAATTAAAAAAACCTCTTGATTCAATCAAGAGGTTTTTTGCTATTTATCATTTGCAAAACCTTCTCCTTACTCAAACTGTCAACAATCCACCCACATCAAGCTCAATAAAACTGTTTTTTTATTTCTTTAAAATCAAACGATAATCTATTTTCACTCCTTAAACGTTAAAAGATGAAAGATTTTGTCTTGCTTGTACAGTCGGATTGCGTTATCGTTTCTACTCTTTTTCACAAACTCTGTGTTTCTTCCCAATTGCTTGGATAGTCTGACTGTCATCGTATTCCCTCAGTGCGCGTACCCTAAATCGCTGCTTGGTGGAATTGCATTACAGGTGCTGTGGTGAGGCGGATTGTTCCTATTGGTTTGAGGCCATATAAAAGAGGTCAATATGCAATTATCTGGCGCACAAATCATCGTGCAAAGTCTCAAAGCCGAAGGTGTCGAGTATGTATTCGGCTATCCGGGTGGCGCGGTTATCGAAATCTACGATGCCCTTTTCCAACTCAATAAATTCAAGCATATCCTGGTTCGCCACGAGCAGGCGGCCGTACATGCGGCAGATGCCTATGCCCGTGTCAGCGGCAAAGTCGGCGTTGCCTTGGTAACTTCCGGCCCAGGCGTGACCAATGCGCTGACCGGCATCGCCACTGCTTACAGCGACTCCATTCCGTTGGTAGTTATCAGTGGCCAAGTGGGCAACTCCCTTATCGGGACAGACGCATTCCAAGAAGTGGATACTGTCGGCATTACCCGCCCTTGTGTCAAACACAATTTCTTGGTAACCAATATCGCTGAATTGGCAGACACCATCAAAAAAGCTTTCCAAATCGCCGCAAGCGGCCGTCCGGGTCCCGTTGTTGTCGATATTCCTAAAGATGTCACCCAAGCAATGGCTAAATTCAGCTATCCGCAAGAAGACATCTTCATCCGCTCTTACCAACCGGTTGTACAAGGCCACATCGGTCAAATCAAAAAAGCCGTACAAATGCTGGCTTCCGCCAAACGCCCTATTGTTTACTTCGGCGGCGGCGTGGTTTTGGGCAATGCCTCTGAGGAAATGACCAAATTCGTCCGCATGATCGGTGCTCCTTGTACCGGTACATTGATGGGCTTGGGTGCATACCCTTCCAGCGACCGCCAATTCTTAGGTATGCTGGGTATGCACGGTACTTACGAAGCCAACCTCGCCATGCAGAATGCAGACGTTGTATTGGCAATCGGTGCGCGCTTCGATGACCGCGTGATTTCCGTACCGTCCAAATTCTTTGAAAAAGCCAAAAAAATTATTCATATCGACGTTGACCCGTCCAGCATTGCCAAACGCGTCAAAGTGGATATCCCGATTGTCGGAGACGTGAAAAACGTGTTGTCTGAAATGATTCAATTGTGGGGCAAGCAAGAATCTGCACCTGCAGCCGACTCATTGGATAAATGGTGGAAAAGCATTGAAGAATGGCGTTCGCGCAACTGCCTGTGGTTTGATAATGAAAGCGAAATCATCAAACCGCAATACGTCATTCAAAAACTGGCCGAAATCACCAATAATTCTGCCATTATTACTTCCGACGTTGGTCAACACCAAATGTTTACCGCCCAATATTACCCATTCGAGCGTCCTCGCCAATGGCTTAATTCCGGCGGTTTAGGCACAATGGGCGTCGGTCTGCCATATGCCATCGGTGCGAAACTGGCCGCTCCTGATCAAGATGTATTCTGTATCACCGGCGAAGGCTCGATTCAGATGAACATCCAAGAACTGTCCACCTGCTTCCAATACCGCGTTCCGGTTAACATCGTTACCCTGAACAACGGCTACCTCGGCATGGTCCGCCAATGGCAAGAACTTTATTACGGCAACCGTGAATCAGAAACCTATTTCGATTCATTGCCTGATTTTGTCAAGCTGGCTGAAGCCTACGGCCATATCGGCATCCGTGTAGACAAGAAATCTGATGTAGAAGGCGCATTGCTGGAAGCATTAAACCAAAAAGACCGTCTGGTATTCCTCGATTTCTTGACCGACAAGAAACAAAACGTACTGCCTATGGTCGGCAACGGCAAAGGCTTGGACGAGATGGTTCTGCCGCCGCATATGCGCGAAACATTGTCAGCGTAAGGAGAGAAAAATGCGACATATCTTATCTATTCTGATGGAAAACGAATCAGGTGCGATGAGCCGTGTAGTAGGTTTGTTCTCCGCACGCGATTACAACATCGACTCCTTGGCTGTTGCACCAACCGAAGACAAAACCTTGTCTCGCATGACCATCGTTACCCATGGCGACGAACACGTTATCGAGCAAATCACCAAACAACTCAACAAACTGATTGAAGTTATCAAAGTGGTCGATTTGAACGAAAGCCGTTTTGTCGAACGCGAGCTGATGTTGGTAAAAGTCCGCGCCGTCGGCAAAGACCGCGACGAATTCCTGCGATTGACCGAAATCTACCGTGGCAGCGTCATTGACGTAACAGACCGCAGCTACACCATCGAAATCACAGGCTCAACTGAAAAACTCGACTCTTTCCTCGAAACAGTCGGTCGTGCCCAAATTTTGGAAACCGTACGCACAGGCGCGGCCGGTATCGGTCGTGGCGAGCGTATTTTGAAAATTTAACGCTGTATCGTTCAGACGGCCTTTTACTTTCAACAAAGGCCGTCTGAAAAACAGTAGGAGACAAATATGTCAAGCATCCAAATCGTTGCATTAGTTACCGTCAAACCCGAATACACCGAGGCTCTGGCTGCCCAGTTTAAAGAATTGGTCAAAGCCAGCCGTGCAGAAGAAGGCAACATCAGCTACGACCTGCACCAAGAAATCGGCAAACCCAACCGTTTCGTATTCGTAGAAAGCTGGAAATCCCAAGCAGCTATTGACGAACACAATGCCAGCGAACATTTCCAAAACTTCGTCAAATCCATCGAAGGAAAAACCGAAGCATTGGAAATCGTCTTGATGAACCAAGTCCCCGCTTAAGCCCCTATTACTTTTAACTCAACCCGGATTATCCGGAACCCTCTTACACTAAGGAAATAAAATGCAAGTTTATTACGATAAAGACGCTGACCTTTCTCTGATCAAAGGCAAAACCGTTGCCATCATCGGTTACGGTTCACAAGGTCACGCACACGCAGCAAACCTGAAAGATTCCGGCGTAAATGTCGTAATCGGTCTGCGCCAAGGCGGCTCTTGGAAAAAAGCCGAAGCAGCCGGCCACGACGTGCGCACCGTTGCTGAAGCAACCAAAGCAGCCGACGTTGTAATGATTCTGTTGCCTGACGAAAACCAACCTATCGTATACAAAAACGAAATCGAGCCTAACTTGAAAGAAGGCGCAGTATTGGCGTTCGCTCACGGCTTCAACGTACACTACAACCAAATCGTCCCTCGCGCCGACCTCGACGTTATCATGATCGCCCCTAAAGGCCCAGGCCACACCGTACGCAGCGAATTCCTGAAAGGCGGCGGCGTACCTTCCCTGATCGCCGTTTACCAAGATAAAAGCGGCAAAGCCAAAGACATCGCCCTGTCTTACGCAGCAGCCAACGGCGGCACTAAAGGCGGCGTAATCGAAACCAACTTCCGCGAAGAAACCGAAACCGACCTGTTCGGCGAACAAGCCGTATTGTGCGGCGGTGTGGTCGAACTGATCAAAACCGGCTTCGAAACCCTGACCGAAGCAGGCTATGCGCCCGAAATGGCCTACTTCGAATGCCTGCATGAAATGAAGCTCATCGTTGACTTGATTTACGAAGGTGGCATTGCCAACATGAACTACTCCATTTCCAACAACGCGGAGTACGGCGAATACGTTACCGGTGTGGAAGTCATCAACGACAAATCCCGCGAAGCCATGCGCAATGCCCTCAAACGCATCCAAACCGGCGAATACGCCAAAATGTTCATCCAAGAAGGTGCCGTCAACTACGCCAGCATGACTGCTCGCCGTCGCCTGACTGCCGACCACCAAATCGAAAAAGTCGGCGCGCAACTGCGTTCCATGATGCCTTGGATCGCTAAAAACAAACTGGTTGACCAAGACAAAAACTAATCCTATCTTTCAAGCAAATGAAACCTGCCTAATCACTCAGGCAGGTTTTTTTATAATTTTAAAACCCAATACACTATAAACCTCACTCAACAAGGCCGTCTGAAAACAATATAAACGACATTTAATCCCCAACTTCAATAAGCCGTCTTTTATAGTTCTCCTAAAATTTCCTTTTAGAAAAACATATTACAAAATAAACGACTATTTTCCATACCTACTCTGTCTGTAAAAAACAACGTTTCCCAACAAAATACGCTTAAAACAAGAGGAAAATTTGTTTTCTTAAGCCATAACCTTTATATTATGGTCATGGAATCGTTGAAACAGAACGATATCGTAATAAGAAGAACGAATGCTCGCTTCTTCACACTTAAAAAAGGAAAACAGCAATGAAAAAATCTCTGATTGCCCTGACTCTGGCGGCTCTGCCTGTTGCAGCTATGGCTGACGTAACTCTGTACGGTCAAATTAAAGCTGGCGTTGAAGTATCCAAAGTAAAATTGGGTGAACAAACTGCTGCTAAACTGGGTCACGAGAAAAACTCTAAAACTGCTACTGAAATCGCTGACTTCGGTTCACGCATCGGCTTCAAAGGTCACGAACACTTGGGTAATAACCTGAATGCTATCTGGCAAGTTGAACAAAACACTTCTATCGCCGGTGGTGACAAAGAGTGGGCTTCTCGCGAATCTTTCATCGGTTTGGAAGGCGGCTTCGGTAAAATCCGTGCCGGCAAATTGAATTCTACTGTTAAAGACTCTAGCGACAATGTTGACCAATGGGAAAGCAGCAACGGCGCTTTGAACATGTCTGTATTCACTCGTGTTGACGAGCGTGCAGTATCTGTACGTTACGACAGCCCTGTATTCTCAGGCTTCAGCGCAAGCGTACAATACACTCCACGCGACAACGCTAACCCTTCTGACAAATACACTCACAACGACGCTACCCGTGACACTTACTACGCTGGCCTGAACTACGAAAATTCTGGTTTCTTCGGTCAATACGCTGGTGGTTTCCGTAAAAACGCCGTTTCTGAAAAAGACGGCCACGTACACCGTTTGGTAGGTGGTTACGATGCTAACAACCTGTTCGTATCTGTAGCCGGCCAATACGCTAAAAACTGGGAAACTTTGGGTGACTACGCCGAGGCCCAATCTAACGGTGTTGTAACTTCTGCTATGCGCGCTGCCGGTACTAACGCTTCTAACGTAGTATTTGGTACTGCTGCTGGCTTGGACAGCCGTCCTGCTGAAACTGTTGAAGTTGCTGCTACTGCCGCTTACCGCGCCGGTAACGTAACTCCTCGCGTTTCTTACGCTCACGGCTTCAAAGCTAAAGTTGACGGTCAAAAACTGAAAGGCACTCAATACGACCAAGTTATCGTTGGTGCTGACTACGACTTCTCTAAACGCACTACTGCTCTGGTTTCTGCCGGCTGGTTGCGTGGTGCTGAGTCTGGCCCTCACAAAGTTGAAACCATCTCTGGTTTGGTTGGCCTGCGTCACAAATTCTAATCTTTGGATTAGTATGAAAAAGAGCCTGTTTTATGCAGGCTCTTTTTTATTCATATTCCCTACCCTCAACGAAAATTAATTTAAGCGTTAATATATAAAAAGGCCGTCTGAAACCAATCGGTTTCAGACGGCCTTTAGTCTATCTATCCTTATTGCCAAATGACAATAAGGTCAACAAACAAGATTTATTTTTCATTCAAAATCTTACCGACAATCTCACCCACATCTTTAGACAAACCTTCTTGTGCATTAATGCGTTGCAATTCTTTGGTCATAACGGCTTTGCGATTGGCTTCCAATTTGTTGCAGATGTTAAAAGCCTGCACCAGTCGGGCGGCAACTTGCGGATTAAAGCGGTCGATTTCCATCACTTTATCGGCTATAAAGCGGTAGCCGCTGCCGTCTTCTGCATGGAAGTGCGGAATATTGCGACTGAAGCTCATCAATAAAGAACGAGCTTTATTCGGGTTTTCAATACTGAACTTAGGATGACTCAAGGCCGTCTGAACTTGCTGTAAAGTATCTTTGCGGCGACTTGAGGCAATCAGGGCAAAGTATTTATCCATTACCAAAGCATCATCGGCAAACTTATCGGCAAATTGCGCCAACAAACGATCGCGGATTTCGCTTTCATTGCTGTTGATTGCGGATAAGATACCCCATTCATGGGTCATGTTTTGCGCCATTGCTTCGTAATTTTCCGCAACGTGTTCGATATGCGCAGCGTCAGCACGAAGGATAAATGCCCTGCAAGCATTACGCAAAGTACGCCAGCCGGCCAATTCCGGACTGTATTCATAACGAACAGCGGCATCAGCTTGGTTTTCTTGCTCGGTAACTTGACGGTTCAGCTCGCGCCATTGAGGCAGGAACTTGACGGCAACGGCATTGAGTAAAGCTTCTCGCGCCTGATGAACCTGAATCGGATCAATATTTTCTTCTTCCGCCCATACATCGGTTTCAGACGGCATTTGCAGCAAAATGGCACGGAATGCCGGATCAAAGTCACCAGAAACCACCAAAGCCAAAGCGTCCATCAATGCTTTGTGTTCAGGCAAAGGACGGCCTTCCGCCAATGCCTGACGGTTGGCGTTAATGGCACGATGGTATAAGGTTTGAGCAGCTTCCCAACGGGCAAATTCATTCTCATCTGCCGCCAGTAAAGTGGCCAACTCTTGCTCGCTGTACGGATAGTTCAGGGTAACTGGTGCAGAGAAATCACGCAGCAGAGACGGGATAACCGGCTCATTGACGCCACCCAACACAAAAGTCTGCTCGGCCTCAGTCAATACCAAAACCGCCTCTTTCACCCGTTTGCCTTGATATTCAAACTCAACCGCTTCGCCTTTTTCGTTCAGCAAACCGGTTTTGACCGGAATCATCATCGGCTGTTTGTCCGCCATATCGGGCGTGGCCGGAATGGTTTGTTTGATGGTCAATTCAAACGCTCCATCTCTCAGACGGCCTTGAACATCTAAAACCGGCGTGCCGGCTTGGCTGTACCACAAGGCGAACTGATCAAGATTGATACCGTTTGCATCTGCCATTGCGGCACGGAAATCATCACAAGTCACTGCCTGACCGTCGTGGCGTTGGAAATACAGCTTCATGCCTTTTTGGAAGCCCTCTTCCCCAAGCAAGGTGTGATACATGCGCACTACTTCCGCACCTTTTTCATAGACGGTCATGGTGTAGAAGTTGTTCATCTCTTCATAGCTGGCCGGGCGGACAGGATGCGCAGTCGGGCCCGCATCTTCAGGGAATTGGAACAAACGCAGCATGCGGACATTGTCGATACGGCGTACCACACGGCTGGCTCGGTCGCCGGAAAACTCTTGATCGCGGAATACAGTCAAACCTTCTTTCAGCGACAATTGGAACCAATCACGGCAGGTCACGCGGTTGCCCGTCCAGTTGTGGAAATATTCGTGGCCGACAACAGATTCAATGCCTTCAAAGTCGGTATCGGTCGCGGTACGGCTGTTGGCCAGCACAAACTTGGTATTGAAAATATTCAAACCTTTGTTTTCCATCGCGCCCATATTGAAATCGCCCACGGCAACGACCATGAAAATATCCAAGTCATATTCCAAACCGAAGCGTGTCTCGTCCCATTTCATCGCATTTTTCAACGATTCCACGGCAAAACCGACTTTAGGTTTGTCTGTCTCCGTGGTGTAGAACTCGATTTTGACCTTACGGCCGCTCATGGTCGTAAAATAATCTTCCGTTACCGCCAAATCGCCTGCTACCAAAGCAAAGAGATAGCTCGGTTTGGCAAACGGGTCTTCCCATTTCACCCAATGACGGCCGTCTGAAAACTCGCCGCCATCGATTTTATTGCCGTTAGACAGCAACACCGGATAGCGTTTTTTGTCTGCAACGATGGTGGTGGTAAATTTTGACATAACATCCGGACGGTCGATGTAGAAGGTAATTTTGCGGAAGCCTTCAGGTTCGCATTGGGTAAACAGATTGCCGCCGGAGGCATACAGACCCATCAGAGATTTGTTCTCAGCAGGCAGAATTTCAGTTTCCACTTCCAGCGTGAAGTTTTCAGACGGCACGCCGACAATCGTCAGTTTTTCGTCTTCCAAAACATAATCTACGGCCTGGCCGTTTACTTTCACAGACAGCAGTTTTGCCGAACCATCCAGTACCAACGGCTCCCCTGCTCTTTCAGGTTGAACGGTCAGACTGGATTTGACGATGGTTTGCGGTTCTAAAATATCGAAATGCAGGTCGGTTTTCAGAATACGGTAAGCTGGCGCGGCGTAGTCTTTCAAATAATGGATGGTTTTGCTCATTTGTTCTCTTTCAGAGTCATGCGGTAAATAGATGAAGCATATCGTTTCAGATAGCCTAAATTCAAGTGTTTTCAGAAAAAAAGGCCGTCTGAAACCTAAAATTTCAGACGGCCTCCCTATTCAGGCAGCAAATCTAGTTGCCTGTCATTGTCAACTTACCACTGATACAGCGCACCGGCACCGACACCGACATGACCGTCGGTATTGGCCGAGAAGTTGCCTTTAACAATCCAGTTGCCACCGTCGCTCATCGCAGATACGCCGATGGCCATGGCAGACTGACCACCGTAGTAGCCGCTGCCGACACCGATACCGGTCGCACCCGGACGGGTTACCTGCGGAATCGAGCCTTGGGCAATCGCACCGGCCACACCTGCGTAGGCTTTCTTACCTACTTGGTTGATGTTGTTCTGCAACTCAGTACCCAAACCAATCAACTGGTTCACGTTTGCCGCGTCTGTACCGTCTTTACCCGGAGCCACATTGGTAATGCGTTGGCCGCCGTTGTTCAGACCGACAGGAGACAATTTGACTTGGTTGTTCGGATTGTTTTCAGTCGGTGCAGCGATGGTTACGCCATCGTTGTTGACCACGGTATTGCCTGCGGTCAGACCGTCTTTGTTCAACGCAACTTTATCGCCGACTTTCACGCCGTCGTTATTCATCACAGTATTACCTGCTTTGAAGGTATCGGCATTCACTGTCTTCACGCTAATCTCGTCAGCCAACTTCAGTTGAGCGCCACCGGCTACGGTTTCGCTAATGATGTTGCTGTCGCCTTTGACATTGATGGTGTCACCCAACGCGTAGTTGTTGCTGCCGGTCGTACCACCGAAGTTGATGCCTTTGGCGATAGTCGCAGCGTTGTTGGCTACGTTTTGGTTGGTTGCGTACAACTGGCTGCCGTTGACGGCATCTTTGCTGTTGGCATTGAGATCGCCATCGGCTACGTTAGTAACTTTGTTGCCCGCATTGTCCAAGCCGTCTTTAGTCAGGTTCACATCGCCTGCTTTCAAGCCGTCTTTGTTCAATGCAACATTATCACCAACTTTCACACCATCATTGTTGACAGTGGTATCACCGGCTTTCACGCTGTCAACGTCCAAGTTTTTATCGGTAGCAACTTCATAAACAGTCTGACCTTTGTCGCCTGTTTTTTCAGTCACAACGATGTTCTTACCTTGAACGACTTCAGTTTTAGATGCTGCCGCAGCTTGTTTCAGTTGAGAAACATTGACTGCATCGGTGTCAGCCGTACCGGCTGCAACGTTGGTTACTTTATTGCCGCCGTTGTTCAAGCCAGCTTTGGTCAGGTTCACATCGCCTGCTTTCAAGCCGTCTTTGTTCAATGCAACATCATCACCGACTTTCACACCATCATTATTCATCACGGTATCGCCTGCAGTAACGCTGTCGACTTTCAGGTTTTTATCGGTAGCCACTTTGTAAATAGTTTGGCCATTGGCGCCGACATCCTGAGTAACAACAATGTTATCGCCTTGAACGACTTCAGTCTTAGCCGCAGCCGCAGCTTTGTTCAACTGAGCAACATTCACCGCATCAGTATCATCGGTACCGGCTGCAACATTGGTAATCTTGTTACCGCCGTTGTTCAAACCGGCTTTAGTCAGATTAACATCACCAACTTTCACGCCGTCAGTATTGACTGTGGTATCGCCGGCTTTCACGCTGTCAACTGCCAAGTCTTTAGCCAATTTGACTTCCAACTTATCAGAGCCATTCGCTACAACACCTATATTGCCGTCTGAAAGTTTGGCTGCATCGGTTTGACCGCCAACAATATTCAGCTTCGTGCCCGGTTTGCGTTCAACATCTTTGCCGCTGTCGCCGCCGAAAGTCAAAGGCAGATTGGCAGTTGCATTAACGGCTTTGATTGCATCGTGGATGTTGTTCTCACCAGTACCGCCAATATCGGTCATGCTGATGTTGCCGCCATTATTGGCCGCATTGCCACCCAATACATTCACCAACTGATCTTGGGCTGCATTCAGCTGCTCTTCAGTCGCCGCACGTTTGCCTTGGGCAAAATCGTTGCCGCCCAAAGTCGTATTGCTCAAGCCGCTGACTTCGCCTTTATCGCCATCAATTTTCACCGGAGCCGCTTGACCGATATTCAACACATCGGCCAGTTTCAGCTGTGCACCACCGGCTACGGTTTCGCTGATGATGTTGCTGTCGCCTTTGACATTGATGGTGT
>ERZ773214.637-NODE-637-length-21984-cov-10.233572_pt1 | contig 21984 bp, 15 predicted proteins | sample MGYA00511238_ERZ773214 | MGnify/ENA primary metagenome ERZ773214 (study PRJEB29015, sample SAMEA2738157) | human oral metagenome | biome: human oral; feature: human-associated habitat; material: saliva | place: China | collected 2259 ... | reverse complement strand
ATCATCCATAGCATTTACAACAACCGCAACCAGCCATTTCACAAAGTAGTGTTTCCATTTATCAGGTTTTGTACCATAATACTTGTTGTTGATTTTTACGGTGCAAATGAAAAAAGTGTATCCTCTGTATCCTAAGACACTGAAGAAACACTATAAAAACACAATAGGTTTGTGCTATTCTGTTATTTGACTGTCTGAAAGGCTTTGTATGATAGGCATAGGCCATTCTTCTCAACATCACGAAGAAGGCTTTTATACTTCTGAATGCCTCCCCTTCCGCAATTCATCGAGATAACGGGCGGTTATAACGCCGGAAGGCAGTGCGATTACGGCGATGCCAAACAGCGAGGAGAGCATGCTTACGAAGCGGCCGACGTCGGTAACGGGACACATGTCGCCATAACCAACGGTGGTGAGCGTTACGGTTGCCCAATACAGGGCATCGAAAAAGGAATGGAACGTATGCTGATGGGTGTATGGATTTACGTGCGGCTCGACATTGAACAGTATGAGTGCCGTTACAAAAATGTAAATCAGTGCCAATACCAGAACGGAGGACAGCACCTGACGCTCCTTGTAGAGTATGGACAGGAACAGGCGCATCTTGCTCGATATGCCAAATATCTTCAGCACCCTTGTCAGCCTCAGCAGACGCACGAAGCGGAACAGCTTGAAGGCTGGGTTGAGCAGCGTAACGGCAGGCAAGATGGACAGCAGGTCTATGATTGCCATAAAAGAAAACGGATAGGTAAGGAACACCGCCTTGCGATTGTTGTTCCTAATGTCAGCCGTACCCCACCTCAGCAGGTAGTCGATGATGAACACGAGCGTAGAGCCGAGTTCCGTGTACCAAAACGCCCTGTGCGACTTCATAAACATAAGCGGCAGGAGGCTTACGAGAATGGCAAGAACCATAAACCAGTCGTAAGCCGTGCATATCCAGTCGGTATGCGATTGTCGGTCAATAATGTTTGCTATCTTCTGTCTATTCATATTGCTAAATGATTTCTTCCGAACCAACGATATTGGACAGGTTTGTCCAACTCGCTGGACACGTTAATCTAACCCATTGGACAAACGTATCCAAAGTCGTATGTTATGTATCTTTCCGCAAGAACCTGTTAAGGAGCTGTCAGAGTATGTCAAGTATGGGGAACGAGATACCTACTTGTATCTTGCCAACCGCATCAGTGCGGAGTATTGTTCTTTATAGCGGTCGAACTTGATGGCACTGCCGTCGTAGCCCATTTCGGTAAACGAGAGGCGAACCATTTCCTGCTCTTCCTCGGTGATGGTGCGTCGCTGCTGCTTCACCTTGTAGTAGACTTCCGAACCAAAGCACGCCATTACTTCGTGTCTGGCACGGCGCAAGTCAGTCGCCCGCACGTTGTCGTAGATGCTCGATATGCCCCACGCAAAGCGTTCCTTGCGGTCGGGCTCGAAGAACGGGCAAGGCTGCGCACCCTTTATCACGGCAGAGTTCACCATCGTATAGGTTTTCATTCCCATTCCCTGCCAGCATCTTGTGGGCTGTGTGGCGCAGACATTTGCCAGCTTTCTCGCAATCCGTGCCTGCACAGTGCGCAAAGTCGGAGTCTAATTGGTTGTATTCTTCTTGGGTCATAGAAATATGTGTTTTAGAATGAAGTTCATTATCTATATTTGTAGACTCAAAAGATGTTTCCACCAAATCTTAAGATAGTGGAAACACCTGTAATCAAGTAGCGAGCTATGACTTAACTTTTACATAAATATGCTTTATAGGTTTATTTTCAACGTCTCTTGAATCAACCTCAAAGTCTTTTTTACAAGCTTTTATCAAGTGAGTCAATTTATCAAAACCATAATTACGAGAATCAAAATCAGATTGTTTCTTGATAATAGAGTTGCCAACGTTAGCAAGGAAAGCCCATCCGCTATCATCAGCAACATCATTAATGGTTTCTTTTAACAAATCAACAATTTCATTAGGAACATCCTTCTTAATCGGATACACAGGTACATTGGACAACTTTTTATTAGGCTTTTGCTGCTTAGCGTCGTCTTTTTCTCCAACCTCTGTTGCACTTGCTCTTCCTAATATCTCAATATAAATAAATTTATCACATGAAACAATAAACGGCTGTGGTGTTTTCTTTTCACCAATACCAACAACAAACTTTCCTGACTCTCTCAAACGAGTTGCTAATCGTGTAAAATCACTATCACTTGAAACTATACAAAAACCATCAGTATCTCCGCTATGTAAAATATCCATAGCATCTATTATCATAGCAGAATCTGTTGCATTCTTTCCAGAGGTATAGCTATACTGCTGAATTGGAGTTATCGCATTCTCCAAGAGAACAGACTTCCAACCAGAAACCGTTGGTTTTGTCCAATCGCCATAAATCCTTTTTATAGTAGGAATACCATACTTTGTGATTTCATTTAACATCCCCTTTACATTGCTATAAGGGACATTGTCAGCATCAATTAATACAGCTAATTTAAGTTCTTCTTTCTCTTTCATTTTTATTGATTTAATTAAACATAAAAGGACATACGTATACGTATGTCCTTCTTGAAATTATAGAATACTATTTCACTTCCTCAAAATCTGCGTCTTGAATTGTGTCGTCCTGCTTTGGTTGCTCTTGCTGTGCCTGCTGACCTGCATCTGCGCCTGGCTGTGCACCTGCACCTTGATACATTTGTTGGCTGGCTGTCTGCATAACGGTGTTGAGGTTGTTGATAGCCGTGTCGATGGCTGCAACGTCGGCTGCCTTGTGGGCGTCGCGGAGCTGTTGGAGAGCAGACTCTACGTTTGCTTTTTGGTCGGCTGGTATCTTGTCGCCATTGTCCTTCAGGAAGTTTTCGGTGGTGAAGATGGTTGAGTCAGCTTGGTTCAGCTTGTCTACCTTCTCACGTTCCTTCTTGTCGTTCTCGGCGTTCTGTTCAGCCTCTGCCTTCATTCTGTCGATTTCTTCCTGGCTCAATCCGCTTGAAGCCTCGATGCGAATCTTCTGCTCTTTGCCGGTAGCCTTGTCTTTTGCAGATACATTAAGAATACCGTTGGCATCGATGTCGAATGTTACTTCAATCTGTGGAACACCACGGCGAGCTGGAGCAATACCTGTCAGGTTGAACTGACCGATAGACTTGTTCTGTGCTGCCATTGGACGCTCACCCTGCAGAACGTGGATAGTAACCTCTGTCTGGTTATCAGCTGCAGTAGAGAACACCTCACTCTTCTTGCAAGGAATGGTAGAGTTAGCATCGATAAGCTTTGTCATCACACCACCCATTGTCTCAATACCGAGGGTCAATGGAGTTACGTCGAGCAATACGATGTCGCCCACACCGCTCTCCTTATTAAGGATAGCACCCTGGATAGCTGCACCAACAGCAACCACCTCATCAGGGTTAACACCCTTTGAAGGCTCCTTACCGAAGTAGTTCTTAACCAATGTCTGCACTGCAGGAATACGGCTTGAACCACCTACGAGGATAACCTCATCGATATCTGATGTCTGCAACTTAGCGTCGCGGATAGCATTCTGGCAAGGAACGAGACAAGCCTGGATAAGGCTATGTGCCAACTGCTCAAACTGTGAACGAGTCAAAGTCTTTACCAAGTGCTTTGGAACGCCACCTTCTGCAGTGATGTAAGGCAAGTTAATCTCAGTAGAAGAAGAACTTGAAAGTTCAATCTTAGCCTTCTCAGCAGCTTCCTTCAAACGCTGCATTGCCATTGGATCCTTTGTGAGGTCAACGCCTTCTTCAGCCTTAAAGCCATTAACTAACCAATCGATGATTACTTGATCGAAGTCATCACCACCAAGGTGAGTATCACCATTTGTAGAGAGCACCTCGAATACACCGCCACCGAACTCAAGGATTGAGATATCGAACGTACCACCACCAAGGTCGAATACGGCAATCTTCATATCCTTATTAGCCTTATCAACACCATAAGCAAGTGCTGCTGCAGTAGGCTCGTTCACAATACGCTGTACGTTAAGACCAGCAATCTGACCAGCTTCCTTAGTAGCCTGACGCTGTGAGTCAGAGAAATAAGCAGGTACAGTGATAACTGCATCAGTTACTTCTTGGCCGAGATAGTCCTCAGCAGTCTTCTTCATCTTCTGCAGAATCATTGCAGAAATCTCCTGTGGAGTATATTTGCGGTCGTCAATCTGTACACGTGGATAACCACCTTCATTAACAACCTTGAATGGAACACGCTCAGCCTCTTTCTTACACTGGTCGTAGGTCTCACCCATGAAACGCTTAATAGAGTAGATGGTCTTCTCTGGGTTTGTGATAGCCTGACGCTTAGCTGGGTCACCCACCTTACGCTCGCCGCCTTCAACGAAACCTACAACAGAAGGAGTTGTACGCTTACCCTCGCTGTTAGCAATTACCACTGGCTCATTACCTTCAAATACAGCAACACAAGAGTTTGTTGTTCCTAAGTCAATTCCAATAATCTTTCCCATAATTGTATATCTTTTTTTTATTATTATTCGTATTCAGTTATTGACGCTTATCGCTGTAGCTTTATCAGATATGACTGTCTGTTGCTATCGCTTTCAGCGTCGTTCGCCTATAATTAGACAAATGATATGCCAACAGAGGAGGACTGACATAATGGCAGATGATGTGACAGCTTAGAGGTGACAGACGGAATGATAGTGTCTATGTTGGCACACATAAAAGCCGAGAAAAGTCAAATACGGACTTTCCTCGGCTTTTATTAATTCTATTATAAGGCCCTTATTCCTATAACTTTGGCTTAGAGTAAATAAGGAAAGTAGTCAGAGGGCTTGTAGCTAAATCATCGAATACACCATCAACAAACACACCTACTCCCTTTAGGTAACAAGCTGTCGTTTTTGATTCAGTATCGTAACCACCGTAAGTAAAGCTTGGGTCAAATCGAAAATGGATACTAATATCGTGTACCTGACCTTTATATGTCATCTTACCTAAGTTTATAGCGTATGGAGCAGCAAGGAAAAGAATAGGCTTCACATTGTACACTCCGATGGCACACTTGATTTCCTGGTCTGGTAAAGCAGCTATTGTCTTTCTTAAAACAGAGTCCTTAATGTTAGCTGCTAACATTTTGCTTGGGAAATTTCGTATAACAAGTGTGGAGTCATTTTTGATTTCCCAGCTGCTATTCACTGAGTCTTTCTTCTCTAATTTGCCAGTCCTATCGTTTAGACCATACTGATAGATCTTTCCTTGATAAGAGCCTTGAATCAACTTACTTGCAGCTTTCAATTCTTCTGCTGATGGCAGTTTAGCCTTGCTCTCATAGTCGTCGTTAAGACAAGAAGCTAATGAGATTGCTGCAAGGAATGCAATAGCTAAAAATAATAAGTTCTTTCTTTTCATTGTAGTGCGTTTTGGTTTATTGCTTTGTACGTGAACCTCCATTATATGGAAATCACCATAGTACTTGTTTTAAGTTTATCGTTTACAAAAATACAAATTCTCTACAAAACTCCAACACAAATACTGTTAAAAGACTGATAAGAGATTTGTTTGATCGTTTCTACCATCTGTGTTGAATCATTTTCTGCCTTTCTATGGGGTGGTTTCGGTGTGTTTTGGGGAATTATTATGTGTTATAAGATAGGAAGAGGAAGGGGGAGAAAGTGGCAGACGACAGTCGTCAATGTTTTATTATCACGATAATAAATATTTTTCTTCATGAAAAGAAATATTTTTTCTCGTGAAGATAAATATTTTTTTTCATGAAAATAATTTGCTTATGACAGTTGTAGAGGAAAAATAAAAGCCTTTATGAGGTATCATCTTTAAACGAGTATGATCCTGATAAAGGCTTTTGTCCATCATTAGTTCTCCTTCCAAAAGGCCGGAGTAAATAGTACTAAGACTGTAAATAACTCCAAACGACCTACGAGCATAAGGAAGGAACAAATCCATTTAGCCAAGTCTGGCAGTTGTGCCCATGACATGGTAGGTCCAATCTCCATACCTAAAGTTGGTCCGACATTACCCAATGAACTCAATGTAATTGTGATAGCGTTCGTGTTATCAATGCCAACCGCAATCATTGTGAAGGCACAGAACAGAGTCAGGATGAGGTAAAGTCCAACGAAGCCCAAAAGAGTCACGCGCTTAGATTGTGGGATATTTACACCATCAATCTTCATTGGTAAGACTGCATTCGGGTGTAGAATCTGGCGGAACTCATTGCGTACCACCTTTAAAAGCATTACGCCACGGATACTCTTAATACCGCCACTTGTTGAACCAGAACAGCCTCCAAAGAACATACAAGCAGCTAAGACTACCCACGTAACATGAGGCCATTTACCAGCATCATCACTGAAGAGACCTGTCGTAGTAATAAAGGATACCACCTGGAAAAGTGCACTACGGAAGGCGTGTTCTATGTCATAATGATTTCGATAGACAAGTTCTGCTGCGATGAAGATGGCAAACGCCAGTACCATAATCGTATAGAAACGGAACTCACTATTCTTTATAAGTTTCTTGATGTCCAACCCCACGGCCGAAGCATACAACAAAGTAAAGTTCACACCAGAGAGGAAACAGAATAAGGCACAGACATACTCTTCTGTAGGAGAGTGGAAAGTAGCGATAGAACCACTCTCCGTAGAGAACCCTCCTGTCGCCGTACTGGTCATTGAATAGTTGAAGGCATCAAACCATCCCATGCCACAAACCTTATAGGAGAGGATACAAGTGATGGTTAGAACTAAATAAACCACCCATATCCACTTAGCACTCGTGCTCAATCGGGGATGTAGCTTACTCTTAATAGGGCCGGTAGCCTCGGCAGCAAACACCTTTACCGAACCTCCTACCATAGAGGGAAGGATGGCAATAGTAAAGAATACGATACCTAATCCTCCTATCCATTGCGTTAGCGAACGCCAGAAGAGGAGTCCTTTAGGGAGATACTCAGGATAGTCAATGATGGATGCTCCCGTCGTAGTAAAGCCCGACATTGCTTCAAAGAAAGCATCCGTGAAACTCTTAATACCACCACTCAACATAAAAGGTAGTGTACCGAAGAGCGTAAAGAATATCCAAGATACCGTTACAACGAAGTAAGCATCACGACGTCCCAAGAGGTTATCGGCATTGCGTCCAAGCAATCGTAAGGACAAACCTGCGCCCAACGTAATGAGAATACTCCACACGAAAGGCATGATATCGGTGCCTTGATAAAGTATTGCCACAAACAGACAAACGAGCATCAATACACCCTCTATCCATAGCAACGAGCCAAGTATCTTGGAAATAAGTCTCAGATTAAGCATGGTTAAATAAACAATTTCTCTACCTTTTTAATATCGACATTATAACAGAACACCACCACAGAGTCGCCAGCCTCAATCTGTGTGTTACCAGAAACAAGCATTCCTTCCCCGTTTCTTACGAGTCCGCCGATGGTCATTCCCTTTGGAAGATTAAGCTCTCGGACAACTTTCCGAGTCACTTTCGAGTTAGGGCTGGGTACAAACTCAGCCACATCAGCATTGACAGACATAAGGAACTTTACGTTCTCTACGTTTGCATCGAGTAGCATCTGATAAATATGACTGGCTGCAAGCGCCTTCTTATTGATAATCGTACCAATATCCAGACCGTCTGCAGTAGCCACATAATCGAAGTTCTCAACTGATGCTACCGTCTTACGAACGCCCAATCGCTTAGCTGTCAGACAAGCTAAGATATTCGTCTCAGCATTAGACGTTAGCGCCACAAAGGCTTGTGTGTGGCGTATTCCTTCTTCTTGTAATAAGGCAATATCCCGTCCATCACCATTAATGACCAATCGGTCTTCACTGAAGATATCGTTTAGAACCTCGCAGCGGGCGGGGTTTTGTTCGATAATCTTTGCGTTCATGTATTCTGGTAACATTCTCACCGCACGTGCAGCAGTCTTGCCTCCACCCATGAAGATAACATTCTGTACATCAACATATTGTTCTTTACCAACAATCTTACGAATGTATGGGATATACTGCTTTGTGGTCATGAAATAAACGAGGTCATACAACTGTAGCGTATCATTACCACCAGGGATGATAGTCTCCTCGTTATGTTTAATAGCAACAACGTGATAAGGGTCGTCAGGTCCACTTATCTCACGCAGAGGACGGTTAAGAATCTCACAACTCTCACGCACCTTAATACCTAACATCACTAAAGCGCCGTCGTGTACATCCCAACGCTGGCGCACCCAAGACATTTTTAGACCGTTGATGATGTCCTTTGCTGCAAGTATCTCCGGATAGATGATATCGTTGATACCCATCTGACGAAAGAGCTCTTTGTTCTGTTCTTCCACATACTCAGGGTTGTCAACACGTGCTACCGTCTTCTTCGCACCCAACTGGTGTGCTATAACACAGGCAGCAATATTAGCCGACTCGTTTGGCGTTACTGCTATAAAGAGGTCGGCATGCTCTGCACCAGCATCTTTTAGACCTTTAATATTCGTAGCAGAGCATTCCATCGTAAGCAAGTCATACTCATTACCGATTTTCTCCAGGTTCTCTGGGTTCTCATCCATGAGCACAATGTCTTGCATGTTACGTGAGAGTAGCTTTGCCAGATAGGTTCCTATGGCGTAAGCGCCTGATATTATAATTTTCATACCTTATACTTTTAGAGATGAAACGAGGGAGTATATAGTAGGTTGTGGACGAATGGTTTGTTATTCGTTACTATCCAGCAACCTTTTCTTGATACTTTCTATGTCTATTCCACAGATTTCACGCAGTTGCTGAACAGTTCCCTGTTCTACGAAGTGATCTGGCAATCCCATACGAGTGATATGTGGTGTATAACCATGATCACTCATCCATTCGGTCACAGCTGAGCCTAAACCACCATTGCGTACACCATCTTCTATCGTTATGATGCGTGAGAAGCGGTTGCCTACCTCTTCAAGGATTTTCTCATCTAAGGGCTTTAGGAAGCGCATATCATAATGGGCTATTGACGGACAATGCCCATTTGAGGTTGATGACTCTGCTCCCTCTACCAGTTTAATAGCCTTTTCAACATCATTACCAATAGGTCCAATACTCAATACAGCCACATCCCAACCATCGTGGATACGTCGTCCTGTTCCCACCTCAATCTCTTTGAGAGGACATTCCCAATCTGTAAGCACACCCTTCCCACGTGGATAACGGATTACGAAGGTGCCTTTTCTTGGCAACTGTGCCGTGTACATCAATCGACGTAACTCACGTTCGTCCATTGGGGAAGCGATTGTAAGATTTGGAATAGGACGTAAGAAGGCCATGTCGAAAGCTCCATGATGGGTTGCACCATCCTCGCCTACCAAGCCAGCACGGTCTAAGCATATAACGACAGGGAGATTGAGGATAGCAGTGTCATGGATAATGCTATCGTATGCACGTTGTGAGAAAGCACTATAAATATTACAGAAAGGCTGCAACCCATCCTTTGCCATGCCTGCAGAGAAAGTCACAGCATGGGCTTCAGCAATACCAACATCGAATGTTCTCTCAGGCATAACGTCCATCATAATATTCATCGAACAACCTGTTGGCATGGCCGGCGTTACTCCAACAATGCGTTTATTCTTCTTGGCAAGTTCTAACAGTGTCTTGCCAAACACGTCTTGGAACTTAGGAGGTTCGTTACTGCTGTCTTGCACAATACGCTTGCCCGTCTCTGGATCAAACTTACCAGGGGCATGCCATACCGTTGCGCTCTTCTCAGCTGGTTCGTATCCTTTTCCCTTCTTGGTGTGCAGATGAAGTAGCTTTGGTCCCTTCATGTCTTTCAACTGACGAAGGATACGCACTAATTCCTCAACGTTATTACCATCAAAAGGACCAAAGTAGCGGATATTCATGCCTTCGAACATGTTCTGTTGATGTGATAAAGCCGACTTTAACGCATTGTTAAAGCGTAACAAACCTTTGCGACGTTCGTCATTCAGTAGACCTTTATCACGCAACCACTGTGATGCCTTGAAGCGTAGTCGGTTATAAGTCTCGTTGGTATCGAGTTTTAATAGATATTGCTCCATACCCCCCACAGCTCTGTCAATAGACATGTCATTATCATTCAGAATGATAAGTAAGTCATTAGGTTGGCTGGAGACATTGTTCAGTCCTTCGAAGGCTAAGCCTCCACTCATTGCACCATCACCAATGATGGCAACCACATGACGCTGCCGCTTTGTCAGTTTAGAAGCAACCGCCATACCCAATGCGGCAGAGATAGAGTTAGAGGCATGACCACAAGTAAACGTGTCGTATTCGCTCTCAAAAGGAGAGGGGAAAGGCATTAATCCGTTTAACTTACGATTATTACAGAAGTTCTCACGTCGACCAGTAAGAATCTTGTGTCCGTATGCTTGATGTCCTACATCCCAAACGAGACGATCTTCTGGAGTATTGAAAACATAGTGGCAGGCTACCGTTATCTCAGTTGCTCCTAAGCTGGAGGCAAGATGACCTGGATTGACGGCAACCTCTTCAATGATATCTTTGCGCAACTGCTGACATAATCTTGGCAATTCATCTATCGTTAACTTGCGCAAGTCGGCAGGTGACTGTATTTTATTTAGAAGGTCGAACTTATTTTCCTTTGACATTGTCGAATAACATGAAAACAATGCAAAGGTACGCTAAATAGCTTAAAAAGCAAAATAAAACAGAGAGGTATTCTGTTATTTATCCCAAAACGAGCCTTATATGAATGTTTGATATTGATTACCCAAACATGGAGACAGCGATACTACTTGTTAGAAGAAATGTTTTTAAGGTGGTATGCGGTTACTCATAAAGCTTCGTGTAATCTTACTATAAACTAATATGATACCCGCTTACAAAAGGGTAACAGCAATGAAAAGGAGTTTTGTTGGATGGAGTCTTACTATTGATAAGGTGTTATAGATTCAGGTGGTAATGGGCTGTAGGATAGGGAACAATTATCATTTCAAAGATATAGTAGTGACTCTATTGCTATTTTCGTTTGTCTTCAGCAAAGTCCTCTACAAAGTTCTTATAGTGAGTAGATTGTAGGTTGGGATGATGAGAGTATATAAAAACAATAGGGATGAACCTTAAAGATTCATCCCTATCAGTTATTATTGTCAACTAACCTTTACCGGTTAGTGAGTTGTTAGCTTGATTACTTAACGTAAACAACAGCCAAACGGTTAGATGTTACACCCTGTACACCCTGACCCTTAGCCTCATCAACGATGACACCACGGCTCTGGAGATACTTAGCAACAACGTCTGCACGGTTCTGAGAGAGACGATCGTTGAATGCCTTAGAACCCTCTGGAGAAGCTGTACCTACGATCTGTACGTGACGGCCTGCCTTAACATCATCAAGAGCCTTCTTAGCCTCGTTTGTGAGGAAGTACTTACCCTGAGCGAATGTTACGAATACCAAGTTGTCAATGCAGAGAGTCTGAGTTGTCTGTGCAGGAACTTCCTTAACAACTTCCTTAACGACTTCCTTGATAACCTCCTTTGGTTTAGCGTTAAGCTGGTCACGGAGAGAGTTAATCTCATCATTCAACTCACCAACATTCCAAACCTTGAAATTGTGAGTACCATTAGAAGTCTTGAACTTGTAGTTAAGACCTACGAAGAGACCGAGCTGTGCTGCCTGCTTTCCAAACTGAATAGCATCGCCAGGACCGTGGGTGAGGTTCCAAAGAACTGCTGGCTCAACATAAAGCTGCCAAGCTCTCTTTTCACCAAGGTTGTAAGCGAATGTAAGACCAGTCTTAGCTGTCAACTCTGTATCATCACCAGTGTTACCAGTCTGAATGAGGTGCTTGTCACCGTAAGTAATCCAATAACCGATACCTGCCTCAGCTCCTACCTCGAAACGACGGTCTGGGTTGTACTCGCAGAAAAGGTTTGTGAAGTTGATAGTACCATTCAAACCGAGGTTGATAGCACGAACAACAGTGTGGCTGTTAGAGAAACCTAATGAACCAGTCTGCCAACGGTTGTCACCGAAGAAAGCAAGACCCTCGAGGTTTGCACCATAAACTGGGCTGAACTGCTTACCGAGCTTAAGACCTGCTACAGGGTTAACTGGAGCGAAATGTTTGAAATTAAGAGGACCAGTAACACCACCCTCTACACCGAGGTAAACGTTGTCAAATGCCTTAGCCTTCTCGTAAGCTACCTGAGCTTGTGTACTTGTGATACCCATAGCGAGCATCGAAAGTGCAATCAAAAACTTTTTCATAAATGCTTAATATTAATTCTGTTAATTTTAGCGACTTAATTATATTCGGTGTGCAAAGGTAGCACTTTTTTTGAATAGACTACATTATTTCATAGAAAAAATTCTAATTTTTAGGTAAAAAAGTGCTTTTTCAACATCTTTTTCAGCGTTTTAGACAATAAAACGGGCTAAAAGTGGTTATATAGCTCGTTCCTTTTTGCACGAAGAAAGGGCAACGAAGAAGGGCTAATTTATCAACAAATGTTTCCTATTAAACAACGCTCATAGGATGTTTCCATCCTCTTTAAGACACAAGAGTATGATTTTCTAATCTTTTGGAAAGTCTCCCTTAGCGTGTCTCTTTCCACCTTATTATATATAATATATCTTTTCCTATTGACATATCTATGTATAAGAGGGTGATTCTCGATAATATTTTTTAGTCATTCCTTCCTTGTTTAAGTCTTTTGGAGACGCTTGAAGAGGTAGAAGATAAACATCATACCACGTAGAGAAAGCTCGACAGCCATTGCAAACCATACGCCACGCAGACCGTACTGAGATGCAAGGCAATAGGCTAATGTCAGACGGATAAGCCACATACTACCTAAATTAATCATCGAAGGTTTCAATGTGTCACCTGCTCCGACACAGACACTATATGCCACGATGGCTGCTGCAAAGAATGGTTCGGCAAATGCTTCGATGCGGAGGACAGAAGTTCCCAAGTCTTGAATGGCTGTAACAGGAGATAAGAGTCCTATCATTTCTGGGGCAAAGATATACATCACAACACCCATGAAGGCCATGACTATCATACCCAGAAAGACTGTCATCCATGCGAAGCTACGATGGAGGTCACGTCTGTCAGCCCCCACACTCTGGCCTACTAAGGTTGTGGCAGCCTCACTGATGCCATATCCAGGCATATAACATAAGCTCTCTGCTGTAATAGCAAACGAATGTGCTGCAATCGCAACATTGCCCAAAGGAGCCACGATCATCGTTGATACGAGTTGAGCACCATTCATGAGTAGGTACTGTAAGCCCATTGGTGCACTAATCTTCAGTGCGTTCCAGATATACTGCCATCGCCATGAGAAGCGTTCAGTATCTTGTTTCCATGCCAAGATAGGACTACGGAAGATGGCATAATAAGCCAAGGGCAAAGCGACACAGACGAAGGCTAAGAGACTACCGAGGGCCGCACCAGCAACACCAGCACCAAAGCCTGGCATCGTCAGTTCTATTCCGAAGAGTGAGATAGTACGTGTAGGGAATATCAAGAAGTAGTTGAAAATAACGTCCAACACGCACATCAGTATTGCCATCATACTTGGACGACGCATGTCACCAGCCACTTTAAGCATAGCTCCCGACATGTATTCAATCAGATGAAATGGTGTGATACCGGAGAAGATGAGGAAATAGACCATTGCATCATGCTGTATATCAGTTCCTCCACCGAGCCATATAGGGAGTCGTGGACCAATAAGGAAGGCGATAAGTAGCATTAACAACGAGAAGCAAAGTCCAAAGACATAGCCATGCCGCATGACTGCACGTGCCTTTGGAAAGTCATTCGCACCAATGAAATGAGCCACTTGTACAGAGAACCCCATCGTCACGGCACTCACTAAAGAGAAGATAAGCCATGTGGCTGGTTCGACAAGTCCGATGGCTGCTGATGGTTCTGCACCAAGCGACCCCACCATTCCTGCATCGATATAAAACATCAGTACCGTTGTTACTTGTGCTAAGATAGATGGGATGCTGAGTTGGATAATGAGATTAAACTTCTCATTCCTGCTCATCATCTCACCACTTCTAATCTTGGTGAGAAGCCTATCTGTGACGGATTTACGGAAGGATAAATGCACGGAACTACTATGATATCTGACGAGTGAAACCTAAGTAATAAATCAAGAAAGATGCGTGAAAGGGAGAGGCAGAAGACGTCATAGAAGGAGGGGTAGCTCATAAAAAGAGAAAAAGGGACATCAATCTCGTCTGTTCACTTCTGTTCTAAAAACGAACACACGAGACTTTGTGTCCCTATACTATAAGACTAAAACTCGTTCTGACCTTCTTGTGCAGCCTTTATGCTACCTTTTAATCCTTCAACTTCACGCCTGGATGAGAGAAATCATTCAGTCGTAAGTCGAAGATGAGGGTTGAGTAAGCTGGTACAACACCAGAGCTCTTCTCACCATAACCCAACTGATAAGGGATGTAAACAGTCCAATGATCGCCACGGTGCATCGACATTAAGGCAGTTGTGAAGCCATCGACAAGACTCGTCGGCTTACCCTCAGCATCGTATGTCAGTCCGATGTAGCTGTGTACAGGGTGTGATGTTGCAGCGTTGAACTGGTTGCTTGACCATGACTTATCAAAGATAAGCCCCGAGGTATAAGTCGTAGATGGAATCAGTCGACCCATATAGTGCATAGACACAGAGTCAGAATACAACGGACTTGTCGTGCCTGTCCCTGCCTGTTCTACGTGTGCAATGATATAGTTTTCTGGACGATAAGTAAGTGCAGAACCTGTAGTTTGCTTCTGATTTTGGAAGGTGTAATTAAGTATTATCTTCCAAGAAGTGTCGCCACCCTTAATCTTCTGTTGGGTAGTCGTGTATAGATTATCCCAATAGGTCTCGTTTTTCGACTGCCAATTAGCATATTCTTCTACAGTATCATCATTCTCAGTACATGAGGTGAAGAGGCCTGCAGACAGCATCATTCCACCTAAGCAGAAGACACCAATCAAGGTCTTAATATTCTTTGTCATAGTCTGTTATTTGGCTATAAAAAGTTGACAGGACAGGTTCTCTTGTTCTTCTTCAGTCGTTTCTACGCTCTTTAGAGAACTAAAAGAACCTGCTCTGCTACCTTTCTCTTAAATTAGTCAATATCAATCTTCTTCAGTAATGAGGTGATAGATACGCGGTCTTCGATAATCTCGCGCAGCTTCTCAACTGGTACACGCTCCTGCTTCATAGAGTCACGATAACGTAGCGTAACGGTGTTATCCTTCAGTGTATCACCATCAACAGTCACGCAGAAAGGAGTGCCGATGGCATCCTGACGGCGATAACGCTTACCGATAGAGTCCTTAGCCTCCATGTGTGTGTTGAAGTGGAACTTAAGATTGTTAACAATCTCTTGTGCCTTTTCTGGTAGACCGTCCTTGTTAACCAATGGAAGAACCGCACACTTAACAGGTGCTAATGGCTCTGGCAATTTCAGAACAACACGACTTGAACCATTCTCCAAAGCCTCCTCTGTATAGCTGTGGCACATAACAGAGAGGAACATACGGTCAACACCGATAGATGTTTCTACTACGAATGGAGTGTAGTTCTCGTTGCGTTCTGGGTCAAAGTACTTCACCTGACGGCCAGAATACTTCTCATGCTGAGAGAGGTCGTAGTTCGTACGAGAGTGGATACCCTCCACCTCCTTGAAACCAAACGGCATGTGGAACTCGATATCAGTTGCAGCATTCGCATAGTGAGCCAATTTCTCGTGGTCGTGGAAGCGATAGTTATCGTCGCCCATACCAAGTGCCTCATGCCATGCCAAGCGATGCTTCTTCCAATAATCAAACCATGTCATCTCTGTTCCAGGCTGGCAGAAGAACTGCATCTCCATCTGTTCGAACTCACGCATACGGAAGACAAACTGACGTGCAACAATCTCGTTACGGAAAGCCTTACCAATCTGGCAGATACCGAAAGGCAACTTCATACGACCAGTCTTCTGTACGTTGAGGAAGTTTACGAAGATACCCTGTGCTGTCTCTGGGCGCAGATAAATCTTGTTAGTAGCATCAGCAGATGCACCCACCTCGGTAGAGAACATAAGATTAAACTGTCGAACGTCCGTCCAATTGGTTGTACCACTGATTGGGTCAACGATTCCTTCGTCAAGAATAATCTGCTTCAAGGCCTCAAGGTCTGGTCCTTGCATTGCTTCTGTATAGCGGGCATGGAGGTCGTCGCGTTTCTTCTGGTTTTCAAGGACACGTGGGTTAGTCTCACGGAACTTAGCCTCATCAAAGGCATCGCCAAATTTCTTAGCAGCCTTAGCTATTTCTTTCGTAATCTTCTCCTCGTATTTACCAATCTGGTCCTCGATGAGGTTATCAGCACGATAACGCTTCTTAGAATCGCGGTTGTCTATCAATGGGTCGTTGAAAGCATCAACGTGACCACTTGCTTTCCATACAGTTGGGTGCATAAAGATAGAAGCATCAATACCAACAATATTGCTGTGAAGCAATACCATTGATTGCCACCAGTACTGTTTTATATTGTTCTTAAGCTCAACACCATTCTGCCCATAGTCATATACGGCTGCTAAACCATCATAGATATCACTACTGGGGAATACAAAACCATACTCTTTACAGTGACTTACTATCTTCTTAAAAACGTCCTCTTGTGCCATAATTATCTTTTTATTCCTTATAAATTTGTCGCAAAGTTACATCTTTTTAGTCGAATAAGTTCATTAATAGCGTGAAACTTTATAAAATGAGAAAAGGCTCTGATTTGCTTATATTCAGTTTTTTTTGTACATTTGCAGTCATCTGTAACTTATATAGCTAAGCTACACAACAACAACAACGACAATATGGATGACGAAATAAAAGACATGGACGAGCTGACTCCTGCCGATGAGGTGCAAGGAAAGGAAACTCATTCTGACTACAAGCCTGCCGACAGGTTTGACGCTGCTGCAGTGCATCACCTCTCTGGTATGTATAAGAATTGGTTTTTAGATTACGCCAGTTATGTAATCCTTGAACGTGCCGTTCCGCATATCGAAGATGGTTTGAAGCCTGTTCAACGCCGTATTCTCCATTCGATGAAGCGCATGGATGATGGACGATACAATAAGGTTGCGAACATTGTGGGGCATACCATGCAGTTCCATCCACACGGCGACGCATCCATCGGAGACGCTTTGGTGCAGTTAGGACAGAAGGATTTGCTCATTGACACACAAGGGAATTGGGGCAATATACTTACTGGTGACCGTGCAGCTGCGCCTCGTTACATTGAAGCTCGCCTATCCAAGTTTGCCTTGGAAACTGTTTTTAATCCTAAGACTACCGAATGGCAACTCTCATACGATGGTCGTAACAAAGAGCCTATCACACTTCCTGTGAAGTTCCCATTACTTCTTGCACAAGGAGCGGAGGGTATCGCCGTTGGTTTATCATCAAAGATTCTTCCTCACAACCTCAACGATATCTGTGAAGCAGCAGTGCAATACTTACGGAATGAGGACTTTCATCTCTATCCAGACTTCCCTACTGGCGGAAGTATTGATGCTGCGAAGTATAATGACGGACAGCGTGGTGGTGTATTAAAGGTACGTGCCAAGATAGAGAAACTTGATAACAAGACCCTCGTCATACGTGAGGTTCCTTTTACCAAGACGGCTAACTCACTTCAAGAGTCTATCACCAAAGCAGTAGAGAAAGGTAAGATAAAGGTTCGCAAAGTGGAGGATATGACCGCCTCTGAGGTTGAGATTCAACTCCACCTCACCCCTGGTACATCCAGTGACAAGACCATTGATGCCCTTTATGCCTTCACTGATTGCGAAATAAACATATCTCCTAATTGTTGTGTCATTGAAGACAATAAACCTAAGTTCTTGACTATCTCCGACGTTCTTCGCAATTCCGTAGAACATACAAAGGCGTTGTTGAAGATGGAGCTGGAGATTCGCAAACACGAACTGGAGGAACAACTCTTCTATAACTCATTGGAACGTATCTTCATTGAAGAGCGTATTTATAAGGAGAGGAAGTTTGAGACAGCAAAGAACTTAGATGAAGTTGTAGCCTTTGTTGATGCTAAATTAGAGCCTTATAAGAAGACCTTTATTCGCGAAGTAACCCGTGAGGACATCCTCCGCCTACTGGAGATTAAGATGCAGCGAATACTGAAATTTAATAAAGATAAGGCTGACGAACTCATTCAGAAGATAAAGGCTGAGATTGCAGAAATAGATAAGGATCTTAGCGAGATGGTGCGTGTTACCATCGAATGGTTCACTCATTTGAAGGAGAAATATGGTAAGGATCACCCTCGCCACACCGAGATAAAGAGCTTCGATACCATCGTTGCAGCGAAAGTAGTTGATGCTAACGAGAAGTTATACATAGATAGTAAGGCTGGATTCATTGGTACTGGACTCAAGAAGGCAGAGTTCGTTCAAAACTGTTCAGACCTTGATGATGTCATTATCTTCTATCGCGATGGTAAGTATAAGGTAATTCGTATTGCCGACAAGGTGTTTGTGGGTAAAGGAGTTATATATCTTCAGGTATTCAAGAAGAATGATAAACGCACCATCTATAACGTTGTCTATCGTGATGGAAAGACTGGTCCTTACTACATCAAACGCTTTAATGTCACCTCAATTACACGTGACAAAGAGTATGACTTAACCTCTGGTACAGATGGATCAAGGATCATCTACTTCACAGCTAACCCTAATGGCGAGGCCGAACTGATAAAGATTACCCTCGATCCGAACCCTAACAAGCCAAAACAAAACATCTTCGTTGAGTATGACTTTGCTTCTGTGCTTATCAAAGGACGCACGGCTAAGGGCAAGCTACTCACAAAGAAGAACGTTCATCGTATCTCATTGAAGAGTCATGGACACTCAACACTGGGCGGACGAAAGGTTTGGTTTGATCCAGATATCAACCGAATCAATTACGAAGAGCATGGTCGTTTCCTCGGAGAGTTCGCTGATCAAGACAATATACTCGTCGTCTTGAAGAATGGAGAGTTCTATATTACGAACTTCGATGCAAGCAATCACTACGAAGATAACATCCTTCGCATAGAGAAATTCATTGCAGATAAACCATGGACAGCCGTGATCTATGATGCAGACAATCAAGGTTATCCTTACCTGAAACGCTTCCAAATGGAGGCAACAAAGCGTCATCAGAACTTCATAGGAGATAATCCTAACTCACAAATGGTACTCTTGACGGACGTTGCTTACCCTCGCATTCAAGTGACATACGGCGGAGTGGATGCTTCAAGAGGTACTGAAGAGTTTGATGCAGAGCAATTTGTTGGTATCAAAGGATTCAAAGCTAAGGGTAAACGTCTCACCACTTGGAAAGTAGATAAGATTGAGGAACTTGAGCCAACACGCTTCCCAAAAGAAGAGAAGAAGGATAATAACGATGAGGGAGATAATGGAGATGATACTCAAGAAGAGCCTACAACAACTCCAATAGAGGAGAATCTCGACCCTGATGCAGGTAAATCTCAACAACAAGTGATTGATGAGATAACTGGGCAACTCAACTTGTTTACAGATGAATAACATGATATTCCCACTTATAGAGACCTGATGTGAATGTTTCTATAAGTGGGATTTTCGCTTTAACGAAACTTATGCCTATGAAACTAAAGACTCTCTTTTTACGTAAAACGAACTTCTTTATAACGTTTCTCTTACTCTCTTCAGCAACCTTACAAGCCCAAGACACCTTATATAATAATAAGGTGATAAGCAATGCACAAATGTTGGGTATCGGTACAGCTAACGTCCTCGACACTTACTTATCACAAGAGAAATACAACGGAACAGAGCTTAGATACATCTCACATACAGTGCGTGAGAATGGTAGCAGGGTGTCACGAGAACTGATACATCAAGCTCAATTACTCTATGCACACAATCGACGAGACAATAATAACGAATTAGGAGGCTATTACAACTTCCAATATAACTGGCAATATGTCATCAATAAATGGACTATCGGCAATGGAGACTTACGCTTGAAAGCTGGTGGAGGAATTGACACAAGGCTTGGTTTCCTTTATAACACCAGCAACGCCAATAATCCAGCACAAGCTTATGGGCAACTAAACATCGCTCCTAATGTTACAGCTGATTATCGGTTTCACCTTTGGAACAAGCCTTTCTGTCTCCGTTATGAATTACAAATACCACTCATTGGATTAGCTTTCTCACCTAATTATGGGCAGAGTTATTATGAGATATTCACGAAAGGTAATTACGATCATAACCTCGTTTTCACAACTCCCATCAATGCTCCTTCACTCCGACAGATGGTTACAATTGATTTTACATTGCATCACACCACCCTCCGTCTTGGCTATCTTGGCGATTACCAACAGGCTAAGATGAACGGATTACGCCAACACACGTGGAGCAATCTATTTGTATTGGGTATCGTAAGAACATTTTCTATCAATAAAATATTGCCATGAGAAGAATCCAATCTACCATCAGTTATATCACAACGAGCCTCCTTCTGCTCCTCTTGTTGTGCTCTGTTACGAGCTGCATTGATAATGAAGAGTATGCCAACAACCCACGTGGAAACTTTGAAGCATTATGGAAGATCATGGATGAACATTATTGTTTTTTCTCACAAAAGGGAATAGATTGGCAAGAAGTTCATCAACGTTATGCCAAACAGTTCGACGCATCCATGAATGAGAAACAGCAGTTTGAAGTTTTAACGAATATGCTTTCAGAACTCAAAGATGGGCATGTCAATCTTTATACCTCTTTTAATATCGGACGTTATTGGGCGTGGAGAGACAACTATCCAAAGAATTATTCTGACTCACTTGAGCGTAAATACCTGAAGAGTGATTATCTCATTGCAAGTGGATTAGACTATACTGTCTTTGATGACAACATTGGTTATATACGCTGCGAGAGTTTCCAAAATCCTATTGGGGCTGGTAATTTAGATGACATTCTACTGCATCTTCAACCTTGCAACGGGCTTATTATCGATGTAAGGAACAATGGAGGTGGACAGTTAAGTAATGCTGAAGAACTGGCAGCAAGGTTCACGAATAAGGAGGAGCTTGTTGGTTATATCCAGCATAAAACAGGTCCCGGTCATAACAACTTCTCATCACTTCAACCCGAATACCTCACTCCTGGGAAGGGTATTCGATGGCAGAAACCAGTCGTTGTATTGACTAATCGTAGTGTATTCTCTGCTGCCAACGAGTTCGTGAAGTATATGAAGTGTTGCTCAAACGTCCACGTCGTTGGTGATAAAACAGGTGGCGGAGCAGGTTTACCCTTCTCTTCCGAACTACCCAATGGATGGTCTGTTCGTTTCTCCGCATGCCCCATGTATGATCGAGATAAGCAAATGACAGAGTTCGGTATTGATCCTGATTACAAAATAGACATCACTGAATCGGATCTCATAAAAGGCAAGGATACGATTATCGAGTTTGCTCGTCAACTCCTTGCAAAGTAATTGAACCAATCCTTCAACCTCCCGAAAGGAGAGCTTGAAGGGTTGGTTTTATAAAAGAATAATCTCCATATTAAAACCGCCAAACACTAGTGTTATTTTTAATTGGGGTTGCTGTCACATTTAACATTGGCATTAATTATCTAATTATGACCATCTTATTTATTCTAAAAAGATGACAGAAATGACAGGAAAAACGTTTTTCGTCATCTCCTAGTAAAACGTATTTAGAATTGACTTCGCAGCTACATAACCTTCTCATACACAGACATTATAGTTGCGAAACAACTATAATATAATATAAACAACAGTCACAATGAAGCAAGGATACATATTAGTTCTTTATTATAAAACGATTAGAAAAGAAATTCATAAACATTTGGTTATATCCAAAACATTATGTATCTTTGCACTCGTTATGCGCCTGTGGCGGAATTGGTAGACGCG
>ERZ773214.633-NODE-633-length-22033-cov-3.518564_pt1 | contig 22033 bp, 16 predicted proteins | sample MGYA00511238_ERZ773214 | MGnify/ENA primary metagenome ERZ773214 (study PRJEB29015, sample SAMEA2738157) | human oral metagenome | biome: human oral; feature: human-associated habitat; material: saliva | place: China | collected 2259 ... | reverse complement strand
GGCTACGCGAAGTTCGAGGACTATGCGGACATCGACAAGGCTCCGGAGGAGCGCGAGCGCGGCATCACGATCAATACGGCACACGTGGAGTACGAGACGGACAACCGTCACTATGCGCACGTTGACTGCCCGGGCCATGCGGACTATGTCAAGAACATGATCACCGGTGCTGCACAGATGGACGGCGCTATCCTCGTCGTTGCTGCAACCGACGGTGTTATGGCGCAGACCCGCGAGCACATCCTGCTTGCACGTCAGGTTAACGTTCCGTACATCGTTGTCTTCATGAACAAGTGCGATATGGTCGACGATGAGGAGCTTCTTGACCTCGTCGAGATGGAAATCAGAGAGCTCCTGAACGACTACGGCTTCCCGGGCGATGATGTCCCGATCATCCGCGGTTCCGCTCTCAAGGCTCTTGAGGATCCGAACGGCCCGTGGGGCGACAAGATCATGGATCTCATGAACGCTGTCGATGAGGCAATTCCGGAGCCGGAGCACGAGAACGACAAGCCGTTCCTGATGCCGGTCGAGGATGTCTTCACGATCACCGGTCGTGGTACCGTTGCTACCGGTCGTGTGGAGAGAGGTACGCTGAAGCTCAACGACGAAGTCGAGCTCATCGGTATCAAGGAGGACAGCAGAAAGACTGTCGTTACCGGTATCGAGATGTTCAGAAAGCTTCTTGACTACGCTGAGGCAGGCGACAACGTCGGTCTTCTTCTCCGCGGTGTCAACAGAGAGGACATCCTTCGCGGACAGGTCCTTGCGAAGCCGGGCTCCGTTACCTGCCACACCAAGTTCACGGCTCAGGTTTACGTCCTGACCAAGGACGAGGGTGGTCGTCACACCCCGTTCTTCAACAACTATCGTCCGCAGTTCTACTTCAGAACCACCGACGTTACCGGCGTTTGCGTTCTTCCGGAAGGCACCGAGATGTGCATGCCGGGCGACAACGTTGAGATGACGGTTGAGCTGATTCACCCGATCGCTATGGAGCAGGGTCTCCGCTTCGCTATCCGCGAGGGCGGCAGAACCGTTGGTTCCGGCAGAGTCGTTAAGATCATCGAGTAATCAGATCTGATTTAAATTAACATCGCCCTGCGGCGATTACGATCCTACGGTGAAGAGGCCGGGAGCTTTCGCTCCCGGCCTCTTTGGTTTTGTCAAAAGCCCTTGCATAAAACAAAAATAAGCGTATAATGTCCCTATATAATTTAGTGCGTTAAAGCGAAAAAGCAATTGCAAAATAGGGGGAAAAGGGGATGAACCCAATGGTAACAGTCATTGAGAGTATGACAAAGTTTTTGTGGGGCGATTTGCTTCGAATTCCGCTGCCGGGAGGCAGCTCGATCGGGCTCTCGCTCATGGTGTTGTTGCTGATTCCGGCGGGCATATTCTATACGATACGGACGCGGATTTTGCCGCTCCGCCTGTTTCCGGAGATGATTTCCGTGTTGCTTGAAAAGCAGGAGGGCAAGGACGCTGCGGATCCCGCGAGCGGACGGCTCTCGGGCATGCAGGCGCTCATTGTCTCGACCGCGACGCGCGTTGGCATGGGCAACCTGGTCGGTGTGGTGGCTGCAATCTCAGCCGGTGGCGCAGGTGCGGTCTTTTGGATGTGGGTCACCGCGATCATCGGCGCTTCGACGGCCTTTGTCGAAGCGACACTCGCGCAGCTCTACAAGAAAAAGGATCCGCTCTACGGCGGCTACTGGGGCGGTCCGGCTTACTACATTCACGACTTCTTTGCGAAGCGGCGCGTTCCGGCGGGAGAGCGCTCGGAGGCGGAGATCGCGGCGCAGAGCGAATTCCGCGGGAAGCGCAATATCGTGTCGATTCTCTTTGCGGTCTCCGCGCTGATTTGCTGGGGCGGTATCAGCCAGGTGATCGGAAACTCGGTCTCCTCGGCCTTTGAGAATGCCTTTCGCATTCCGCCGCTCTACTCGACCATCGTGTTGGTCGCAATCGCGGCAGTGATTGTTCTGAGAAAGCATGCAACTGCCAAGGTGCTGGATTTGATTGTGCCCTTCATGGCGGGCATCTATTTCGCAATGACGGTCTTTGTGATTGTGCGAAACATAGGACTTCTGCCCTCGGTTTTTGGGCGCATCTTCGCCGAGGCCTTCGGCCTTCGCCAGATGGTTGCGGGCGGTTTCGGCGCGGTGCTGATGAACGGTGTGAAGCGCGGTCTCTTCTCGAATGAGGCGGGCAGCGGCTCCGCACCTTGCGCGGCGGCTGCGGCGGACGCAAGTCATCCGGTCAAGATGGGGCTTTTTCAGGCGGCGGGTGTCTTTATTGACACCCTGGTCATTTGCTCCTGCACGGCCTTCCTCATGCTGCTGGCACCTCAGGAAAGACTCGCAAATCTCGGTGGCATGGATTTACTCCAGACCGCAATGCAGTATCACTTCGGTCGCTTCGGCGTCTTCTTCATCGCACTGGTGCTCTGGCTCTTCAGTTTCTCGACCTTTCTCGGGATACTCTTTTACGCGCACAGCAACATTGCCTACCTCTTCGGCGCGAACTGGGGCTCGCAGTTCGGCTATAAGATTTTTGCCCTCGTCATGCTCTTTATCGGCGGACTCGCACAGTACTCCGTGGTGTGGGATCTCGGCGATGTGGGCATAGGCCTCATGACCATCTTTAACCTGATTGTCATGTATCCGCTCAGCAAGGATGCGATTACCGCGCTTCGCGACTACGAGAAGGGCATGAAAGATCGGAAAAAGCGCTGAATCGGACGTGTTTTTTGCTTCTCCCTCGGCTTGAAAAGAACATTCCGAAATGGTACGATAGTACGCGTTGAAAACAGAATGTTATCATAAGGGGGAAAACAGTATGGATCAGCATACGATGACTTTGGTCGTCACCGGTATCTGTGCGCTGCTTCTGGTCGGACAGATTGTCATGATCAAGCTCGCGAACGAGAAGGGGTGGAGCATTCGCATCCGTCCGCTCAACATTCTGGCTTGCGCCATCGTGGTGGTGCTCGGCCTGTATTCGCTGGTTACCGGAAACTATCTGCTGAAATAAGGTTTGTAAGAGAAAAAGCGCCTCGCCCGGCGAATACCGGGCGGGGCGCTTTTTGTAAGCGTAGATTCATAAAACCGTAATGTGGGTGTCATTGATTAAGGAGAGCTAATTGATATAATAAAGGTGTCGGATCAATTCAAGAATAACCGAAATCGATGAAGACAAACAATCGAAATCGAAAAGCCAATAAATGATCAGGTGGGGGCAGAGAAGAGACGAAAATAAAGCAGGCTGTAGGAGGAAGGCACTATGGATCATGGATGTCCGGATTGGTGATAAGTAGAATTCGGAGTCGGATAGAAAGAACGGAAAGAATAAAGAGAATCGCAGAAGGAGGTATACGATGGGCGGAAGGAAAGCACAAACGATAGAGAAACTGGCAGATGGGATTTTGAGCTTATCGATTGCTTTAGGTGCACTGACTGCGGTAAAAGTGCTTCCGACATTTTCAGAAAGCGTTCTGATGTGGAGCACTATCATTTCTAATATCGCAATCGGATTGGGATGGCTCCTGGGCTCTGCGCGAATGTGGAAAAAGGTAGTTGCTGTTTTGCTTCTGCTGCTTTGTGTACTCGGACTGCTTGTGAATAGAGCATTTCTTTTTTGATGGGGAGAAAAGCCATGACGGATGAAAAATTGACGCGTAGCCTGACAAAGGTCTCGCGCATGCTTGCCCTTTTCTTACTTTTGTTTGCGATTGAGGATGCGTTTGTGTTGAAGTATGGCTTGGTGCGGTACGGAGGGCCATACTCCGCTGTATATCTGGGGCTTTTTGCGCTGAGCGGCTTTCTTGGAAAGACAGACTGGTGGCAGAAGGTGCTAAGCGCAGTGTTGTTGGTGTTTCTCTGCCTGGAGCTTGCGGGATTTCGGTTTTGATTCAGCTTATTTGTGCACAGGGTAACAGAGAGAGGGAAGCGGCAATCGCCGCTTCCCTCTCTCTGTTTTGTCTGATTTTAAATGCTCTTATTCCCCGGGAGCCTGTCCCACGCTTGCACTCCGCGAAGGAGCGCTCACATTGAGTGCGGGAACTTCTTCGGTCGGAATCTTGAGTTCCGCCTGCGTTTCTTCCGCGGGGGCGGAAATTACGGCGCGGCTCTCCGTCTTGGGCGCTTTGCCGACCTTAGCGCCTGCGGAGACGGTGAGCTGTTCCGCGCTTTCGTTGTTTCCGCTTGCGGGTGCGTTCTTGGGTACTTCCGTCATTGCGCCGTCCGCACCGACACGCCAGTGCTTTTCGCCGTAGTCGATTTCGGTGTCGGTAAGCAGGACGCCGTTGCCGCCGAGCGCGTAGAGCGTTCCGCCAACATCTGTGACGCCGCTCCGCATCACGCCGTCGCTGCCCAGGTAGTACCAGTTGCCGTCCGGCTGTATCCAGCCGGTTTTCATGGCGCCGCTGCCGTTTAAGTAGTACCAGCTGCCGCCGATTTTCTGCCAGCTGTTTTGCATGACACCGTTCGCATCGAAGTAGTACCACTTGCCGCTGTCCTGTGCCCAGCCGGTCTTCATGACACCGCTCTGTCCGAGGAAGTACCACTTGCCGTCGAGCTTCAGCCAGCCGGTCTGCATCACGCCGTCCGCGCCGAAGTAGTAGTTGAGCGAATCGACTGTCTGCCGGCCTTTTTCCATGACGCCGTCGTCGCCGAGGAAGTACCAGTTGCCCGCGAGCATGAGCCAGCGGGTCTGCATCGAACCGTCCTTATTGAGGTAGTAGAGGCTGCCGCTATCATCCAGCCATCCGGTCTGCATCGTGCCGTCCGGGCCTGCGTAGTAGAACTTGCCGCCGTCGGAGAACCAGCCGATTTGCAGTGCGCCGCTTTCGGAAAAGTGATACCACTTGCCGTCAATCTGCTGCCAGCCGATGCGCATCTTGCCGTTTGCGGGCTCAAAATAGCGTTTGGCACCATCGACCTCTTTAAAACCGCCGGTGAACACGGTGCCGTCGTCCTGTACATAGTAGGAGGCCTTGCCGTCAAATATCAGCGCGTTCTTTTGCATGCGGTAGTTCTGATAGTAGTACCACACACCGTCGAACTTTTTCCAGCTGTCCGCCGGAATTTTATCCGAGAAGTCCACGAACTGGAGGTCAATGTCCACATTGCCCTGCACGCCCGCCACACTGCCGGAGTCCGTGCCCTGCCACATCACATAGCGGTCGTACTTCGGCATGCGCTCGTAGGCGGCGACCCAGACCGGGTACTGCGAGAGGGCGTTCATGTCGAGCTTGTTCTGCAACCAGTAGTCGTTCGCGTAGAGTATGGGGTAGTAGCCCGCATCGCTGATCTTCTTGCAAAAGGTGTGGACAATCTCGGTAATCTGATCTTTCGAGAGAGCACCGAGCGTTTTTTCATTTTCCGCGTCGAAGGCAATCGGATAGGAGATGGGATAGTCCTTGACGAGCTTCAGAATGAAGTCCGCCTCCTTTGCCGCCTCCTCGGGTGTGGTCGCATAGGAGTAAATGTAGGCGCCCAGTTTGACGCCTGCCTTGACGGCATTATCCGCGTTCTCGCGGAACTTCGGGTCGGTATCCCCCTTGTAGCGGGTGCCGAGCATCACGAAGTCCACATCGTCCGCGGCTGCTTTCTGCCAGTCGATATCGCCTTGCCAGTGACTCACATCCACACCGCGGTGTCTAACGCCGTCAATCGTGGCACTTCCGTCAAAGAGACGGTAAGTGCCTTTCGACTGGCGGGTCAGCTTATTTGCGCCGTAGGCGCTCAGGCAGAGAGAAAAGAGCAGGGTAGCGCTCAGCGCTGCGGCCGAGAGCCGTTTGACCGTTCTCTGCATGAGAGCCTCAATTCTTCTTTACGCCGGGGCCTGTGGTCTTGTCGCTCGGAAGGCCTTTTTTGCCGCCGGTACTCGCGCTTGCGGTCTCTGCCTCCTGCTTCGGCTCCTTGTAGATGCTCACTTCGGTTGCCGGAACGCTCTCGTTTCCGGTGTAAGCGCCGTTGCCGTCGAAGGTATAGCTCACGCCGTTCAGCGTAAGGGTCGTATTGCTGACCATCTTGCCGTCGGTGCCGAGGTAGTAGTAGTGGTCGTTCACGTGAATCCAACCGGTCATCATGTGGCCGTTTGCGTCAAAGAACATCCACGCGTTGTTGATCTGCTTCCAGTTGTGGACCATCTTGCCGCTCTCCGGATCCATGTAGTAGCGGTTGGTGCCGTCGGAGAGCCAGCCGGACTTCATCTTGCCGTCCTGACCGAAGTAGTAGTAGATGCCGTCAATCTGCTGCCAGCCGGTCTTCATTTTGCCGTCCGTGCCCATCCAGAACCAGTCGTTGCCGATCTTCATCCACTTGAACGCGCAGCGCCCGTCTGCCTTGAAGTAGTACCAGCTGTTGTTCATGTTGCGCCAGCCCACCGCAAGTTCACCGGTGCCGCGCATAAAGAAGTAGTTGTCGCCGACCTTGAGCCAGTTCTCCTGCACCAGAACACCGTCCTCGAGGCAGTAATACCACTTGCCCTCGTCCTTAATCCAACCGGTCTGCATGAGGCCGTCGCTGCTGAAGTAGTACCACTTGCCGTCGATTTTCTGGAAGCCCTTGAGCATAACACCGCTCGAAGGATCCATATAGTAGTAGCCGTCCTTGGTCTGAATCCAGCCCTTGTGGCGATTGCCGCTGTTGTCGTAATACACCCAGTTGCCGTTTTCGGAAGTCCAGCCGCTCGCGGCAAAGCTGTTCATTGCCGGGGTGAGCGCAAGCGCCGCAAGGAGCGCTGCGGCAGCGAGATATTTGCGTTTCATGAAAAGTCCTCCTTCTCCTTAACTTTGAACCGAATCTTCTCCATTGTAACATTTATTTGAAGTGCGAGAAAGCTTCCGCAGTGGAAGAATCCTTACAGTTCTTTGACGGATTGCGCAAGATGGGCGTAGCCCTCCTTTGCGTAGCGGTACTGCGTGAGCGGATAGGTGCCGAAAGATACGCCGAGGGCCTCTTTGTAGACCGCCCAGAGTGCCCAGAGAAAACCGCCGAGTGCCATATAGGCGATTACAAGCTGCTCTGCCCGCTCCCGCGGCACATCGGTGTCGCCGTAGTAGTCAAGCAGGCGTTTTGCATAGGCGAAGTCCTTCTCCGCGTAGATGGTTGCCATCGCGAAGTCAATCAGCGGATCCGCCATGCCGGCGTACTCCCAGTCAATCAGCTTGATGCCCTCTCCGGTAAAAAGAAAGTTTGCATAGACAGGATCGATGTGCGAGAGGGTCTCGGGGCGATGTAAGCCGTGAATCCAGCTGAGCAGGCGGTTCATTTTTTCGCGGACCTCCGCATAATCGAGGAAGGGAATCTCTCCCTTTTCCAGGCAGAGGGACTCGTAAAACGCAATGCGCTCACCGAGGTCAAAGCGCTGAGATACGCGGCAGGGCGCGGAATGCAGCTTTTTTAAGACAGCCATTGAGGCACGGAGATCTGCTTCGGACTCGGGGTCTGCACTCCGCGCGTCTTCGTAGTAGACCGAAATCTTATAGCCGTTCTCCGGGTTAAAGTAGATGAGTTCCTCCGCGAGGCCGAGCGGCGCAATGGCGCGGTAACTCTCGCCCTCGGCGCGGCGATCGATCAGCTTTTCGGTGCCCTCGCCCGGAATGCGGCAGATGTAGGCCTTGCCCTTGACGCGGAATAAGAAAGAGCGGTTGGTCATGCCGGCTTTTAGGCACTCGATGCCGGTAATCTCGGATTCGGGAACCTGAAACACTTCGGAGATCAGAGCCATGGCCTTGCTGTCCGAATGGTCGCGGTAGGAGACATCGAAGGCGCGGAGCTCTTCCAAATTTTCAAACTCGTAGATGACGCCGTCCGGCTGCAAATTCACGCTGAGCGGCGGTGCCTTCTTTGCGGCGAGCAAATCAAGATAGACATTCTCCCAGTAGTACTGCTCTTTTCCGGGCGTGCGATAGGCCTCTTTCAGCGCCGGGAGCAGCGCAGCGCTGAATTCGCGGGACAGATAAACCGGGCCGTACATGACATCCGCATCGCGACCGCCGACCTCGACCCCGGTAATCACTTCTTTCTTATTATAGTGAAGCACCCACTCCCGGGTCTCTCCGTTCACATGAACCGCCGCATACCAACTGCCCGGCTCGTAAGTGTGAAACAGATTTTCACGCATCCAGTTGTCTGAGGAGAGGAGATACATGTTCCTACCCGCAAAGAGGGAGGCCGCGTGATAGACCGATGAAATGTTATTCATCGTTGAATAGTCGGGATTATAAAGAAGCTTTACGCCGTAGAGATCGATCAGATACTCGAAGGCTTCTTTTAAATAGCCGACCACGAGGGTGATGTCGGTGATGCCGACTTCATGGAGTTGGCGAATCTGGCGCTCTATCATGCGCTCGCCGTTTACCTTGAGCAGGCCCTTGGGACGCTCATAGGTGAGCGGAACGAAGCGAGAGCCGAAACCGGCCGCTAAAATTACGGCGCCGTCCACCCGAAAGGGCGCGAGATAATCCTGCCCGGCCGGAGTCAGCGTCGTGTCTTCCTTGAGGAGACCTGCGCTCTTTGCCTCCGAAAGCAGGGCGTTTACGCTGCCGAGCGAAGTGCGGACGCGAGATGCGAGGGCGCGCTGGGTGAGGCCCGGCTCGTTTGAGAGTTCCCGGAGGAGCAGGGCAAGTTTATCGGTCATGGCAAAAACCTCCTTGCGAGAGAGTGTGTGTTCATATAACTGTGATAATTTAAATATATGAACAGTATAGCAGGGCGGAGGGAAAGCGCAAGCATCGCAGCCGGGAAATGCAAAAGAAAGCAAAAAGCCGGAGGAAGAAGCGGCGAAAGAAAAATGAAGCGGGAGAAACGGATGGCAAGGAAAACGCAGAGCACAGCCGAGAAATGTGCCCGCCGCAACAATGAAGGCAGAAAAATGCGGTCGGCGGAAAGGAGATGTAGCAAAACAGAAAAGAGACAAAGAAGAGCTGCGGGCAGGAGGTGCGTGGAAGGAGAGCGAAGGCAAAACGCAGCGCGGGGCATGCAAAAACGCGCCTGTGCGAAAAAAAATCAAATAGACGGAGCTGTGGAGAATACGCGGTAAAAAACGTTGACAGAGAAGACTTATCCACAGTTTCGGGCATGCAAAACGCAGATTGTATTCAAATCAATACAATCTGCGGGCACAAACGAAGGTTTGTAATATTTCTGTAAGAAAATAGCCAGAGAAAAGGTATGGAAATTTTGCGGACTTAGGTCTATACTGTGCACTGTAAGAAAGAGAGGAACTGCTGTAAGGCATTTGTAAGTTGATTTTTGCGCCAAAGAGCGGTAAAATCTCTTCGTACGCAATTAGGGATTTCAGTGGTTTCAAAACAACAGTGAAAAGGAGAGTGCATTTATTATGAGAAAGCAGACAAAAATTGCTGCAGTCGTTTCCGCAGCAGCGCTTCTTGCAATCGGTGCATCCATGACTTCTTTCGCAGCTACCGGCTGGCAGGAAGAGGACGGAACTTGGGTGTACTACAACAGAGCAGGTGAGAAGGTTGCAAACAGCTGGGAGTATTCCGGCGACAACCGTTTCTACCTTGACGACGCTGGCAACATGGCTACCGACAGCCTGATCGAGGACAACGACGATTACTACTACGTCGACGCGAACGGCGCAATGGTTCGTAACCGTTGGGTTGCTATCGACAACGAGAGCGCCGGCGAAGACAACCAGCCGGATGTTTGGTGGTACTACTTCCAGGCAAACGGTAAGGCTTACAAGAACACGCACGCAACCGGAACCATCTTCAAGAGAGTCATCAACGGCAAGACCTATTGCTTCGATGAGGACGGCAAGATGCAGTACGGCTGGGTTAAGAAGGACGACGGTGTCACGGATTACGATGACAACGCGTACCAGGAGGCTGAGTACTACTTCGGCGACGAGAACGACGGCGCTATGAGCATCGGCTGGAGAGAGATCGCTCTGAGCGACGTTGCTGACGCTGAGGACGAGCAGCCGGGCGATTCCTACTGGGATTCCGACCAGGTTCGTTGGTTCTACTTCAAGGCTTCTGGCGCTAAGCAGACCAGCAGCACCAACAAGACCATCAACGGCAGAAAGTACGGCTTCGATCAGTACGGCCGTATGATCGCTGACTGGCACAACAACAGCCTCGGCGCTGCTACCTACCAGAACGCAAGCAGAAGAGGTTCCAGCAACAACGCTACGGCTACGGCTACGGCTGCTTATGCGAAGGACTTCATGTACTTCTCTTCTCCGGAAGACGGCGCTCGCTTCACCAAGGGCTGGTTCAAGGTTGTTCCGGGTTACTACCTCAACTATGCTGATTACGACAACGGTACCGACAGATGGTACTATGCAGACGGCAACGGCAACCTCTATGCCGGCCAGATCAAGACCATCAAGGGCAAGAAGTATGCATTCGACCTTAAGGGCGGCATGATCTACGGCCTTGCACTGCTTCGCACCGATGGCAGCACCATCTACGAGTACGCAGATGATGAGAACAAGTACGACAGCCAGGATAAATTCATGGAGACCGCTCGCAACATGAGCAGCGACTGGGCGTTCTACTACTTCTCCGATAACGAGGATAAGGACGGCTCCATGAAGACCGGTACGCAGAAGATCTCCCTTGACGGCGAGAGCTTCAGCTTCAACTTCAAGAAGGGCGGCACGAAGAAGGGCCAGGGTGTCACCGGCATGAGCGAGAAGAAGTACTACCTCGGCGGTATGCTCCTCACGGCTGATGCTGACAACAAGATTGAGGTTGTCAACAAGACCACGCTTGAGAAGATCACTGTCAGCAAGCTCATCTCCGATCTTGGATTGACCGGTGTCGATGCTAGCAAGAAGATCGGCCAGGCTAACAAGGGCGATGTTATCTACACCAACACCGGTGTTGATACGGACGGCGCAAACCTTACGGCTCTTACCGGCAACTACGTTGTTGTCAACGTTTCCGGTACGGTTGTTAAGAGCGGCTCCAAGGTTGACGGCGACGGCTTCAAGGTTGTGCTTGACGGCAACAACAACATCAAGCAGATCATCGCTACCAACTAATTCCGACTGCATTAAGTTAAGTATCATCATTTCGAAATGAAATACTAATTGCGGCGACAGGAGGGCGGAAACGCCCTCCTGTTTTGCTTGCGTAAAAATTGTGAAGTTTCTGTGGGCTTAAGCTTGCAAAACTCTTACGAAACAGGGAAGAGGTCTTACAATCTCTGAAACTTCCTTGAGTTAATGCGCTTCGTCCGCTATAATGCGGGCAGTACCGGCGTGGGGCCGGTTGACAGGAGGAAATGACATGAGAAAAATTTTTACGGTTGCGGCGGCGGCAGCGCTGACCTTCGCAATGACGACGACGGCGTTTGCGGCATGGAAGCAGGATAAGACCGGTCAGTGGCGTTATATGACGAGCGATAGCACTTGGCTCACGAGCACCACGACGCCGGACGGCTACAAGGTGGATGTGAACGGCTACTGGGACGGCCAGCCGAGCACCAAGGCAGCGCAGCAGGCAAGCGGCAATGTGAAGGATCAGGGCGAGAGCGCGGTCTCGCAGTACCGCATCGGCGGCACCCGCATCTTTAAGATTACGGATGCGAGCTTCGATGAGGCTGCAAATGCGTACAACGTGAAGGTCTCCCTCTTTGACACGGCGTTCAAGACGAGCGAAGAGATTCAGAACATCAAGAAGGGCGATGTCATCGAGCTGCCGAGCGTAGGCAAGCTGACGGCGGAGAACAACGCGAGCCGCGGCGTAATCCGCACCGGTCGCAAGACCACCAAGGACGGCAGCTATGTGAAGGATTCCGGCTATTCGGTGCGTTTGAGCGATGAAGCAGGCAACCACTACATGCTCTCGGGACAGCGTCTCCGCAAGGTCAACGCGGACAATTCGACCTCCGAGACCATTCTTCGCCCGGTTGCAACCGAGATTGCACTCACGATTCCGGGTTACAGAACCACCGTGCGCGTCAACGGCACGAGCCGCTACAGCTCCCTGAAGAAGATCATCGAGAACAAGATGATGTTTGAGGCAACGCTGAACGGCAGCGAGGTTGCGGAGCTCAAGGATACGGTCTACAACTACGACACGACCACGACCCCGGTGTACAGCGAGGATGCGGCGCACGGCAACCTGACCAACAAGGATCAGTACTAAAGCCATGGCGGATGCGGCGCGCGAGCCCGGCAAGGTGATACGGAAAAAGCGCGAGCTCGCCTATGAGGGGACCATACTGAAGGTCTATCGGGATTTCGTGGAGGCCAACGGCCGTGAGGCGGTCTGGGATTACATTCATCACGACGGCGCGGCAGCGGTTGTGCCGGTGTTGCCGGACGGACGCATCCTGATGGTGCGCCAGTACCGAAATGCGCTGGATCGCTTTACGCTGGAACTTCCTGCCGGTAAGGTGGATAGCCCGGATGAGCCGCGCGTGCTCTGTGCCTTCCGTGAACTTGCGGAAGAGACCGGCATGCAGGCAAAGAGTCCCGAGGCGCTGGAGTTTCTGATTCGTATCGACACGACAGTTGCCTTTTGCGACGAGGAGATCGATATCTTTGTCGCGCGGGAGCTCTTACCCGGGGAACAGCACTTGGACCCCGATGAGGAGATTGCGGTACAGGCGTACGAACTCTCGGATTTGATTGCGCGCATTTACAGCGGTGAGATACGGGACGGGAAGACCGTCGCCGGGCTCACGGCCTATGCACTGAAGCAGAACCGATAAAACAGAACTTTACGAAACACCCGGAATTGCCGGTAAGTGACGGCGCCCGGGTGTTTTTTTCTGTCCTTCTTTCGGTGGCCCTGTATTACATACGGGAAGAATCGGCGCAGCAACGCAGAGTGACACCGCGTCGGCCTTGTCTGTGCGCTTAGCCGGAAAAGAAGTTTAAAAAAATAATGTCGATTTTCCCGGACGAAATTAAGAACAAAAGCGCAAGATATGAGGTTTACATAAAAGAAAGCACTATATTTTGGAGTATGCCGAAAAAACCGCGCGAAAGCCGCAAAAAAGCGGGCTTCGCGCGGTTTGCTTTTTGCCCTTGCTATGGCTATACTAAGGGGACGATAGAGGGGTGAGGGGGCGATGAGATGGAAGAAGCTTTGAGGGGGTTTTTGCGCTCACTCAGAGAAGAGCGGCACATGGCAGAGAATACGCTGCTCTCTTATGAGCGTGATTTAAAAAAGTTATTTGCGTGGTTCCGACAGGAGGGCATAAGCTCCCTTTCGACGGTCAGCGAACTGCGTTTGAATTCCTATTTGCTATGGCTGGAGCGCGAAGGCTTTTCGCCGGCGACCATTAACCGTGCGGCGGCTTCCATTCGCGCTTTTTTTGCCCATGAGACGGCGGAGGGGCATCTGGAAGTCTCGCCGGCGGAGGGACTGCGCCGCCCGCGTCAGGAGAGAAGGGATCCTTATATTCTTGAGGAAGAGGAGATTCGCAGCTTTCTTCGCGAGACCGAGGGAAGCAGCGCGAAGCAACTGCGCGACCGCGCGATGCTCGGTCTGCTCTGTGCAACCGGACTCCGTGTCTCGGAACTCATTGCGCTGAAGACCGAGGATGTGGATGTGCAAATCGGCTATGTGCGGCAACAGTCGCGGGGGCAGGAGCGCGTGGTCTCCTTTGACGAGGAGTTGAGGTTAGCACTCTGTTCGTATCTGGAGTCCGGACGTCCGCTGCTCTTAAAAGAGGCGGAAGAGGAGCATTTGTTCTTTAATCTGAGCGGCGGCGCACTGAGCCGTCAGGGCGTGTGGAAGATGATACGCGCCTACGGGCAAAAAGCGGGTATTGCGGGCGAGGTGACGCCCCAGTCCTTAAAGAACAGCTATGCCGTACATCGCCTCCTCCGGGAGAGCAGAGCGGTGAAGCAGAGAGCGGTGAGACAGCGGAGCGGGGGAAGAAGATGAAATTTGAACTGCACAGCGAGTTTCAGCCGACGGGAGACCAGCCGCAGGCCATACGGCAACTGGTCGAAGGCTTTCGGGAGGGCAATCAGTTTGAGACGCTGGTCGGCGTGACGGGTTCCGGTAAGACCTTCACGATGGCAAATGTGATTCAAGAGTTGCAGAAGCCGACGCTCATCATCTCCCACAATAAGACGCTCGCGGCGCAGCTTTACAGCGAGATGAAGGAGTTCTTCCCGAAGAATGCGGTGGAGTACTTTGTCTCCTACTACGACTACTACCAGCCGGAGGCCTATGTGCCGCAGACGGACACCTACATCGAGAAGGATGCCGCGACCAACGAAGAGATAGACCGGCTGCGAAATTCGGCGACGAGCGCCCTTCTCGAACGGGAGGATGTGATTGTTGTCGCGAGTGTCTCCTGCATTTACGGCCTCGGCAGCCCGACGGACTATAAAAACATGATGGTCAGTCTGCGCCCGGGACAGGAGAAGGATAGGGATGAGGTCATCGCCGAGCTCATCAATATCCAGTACAGCCGAAATGACCTCGACTTTCACCGCGGCACCTTCCGTGTGCGCGGCGACGTGATAGAGATTTTTCCGGCGGATCAGGATAAGCTTGCCTACCGCGTTGAGTTCTTCGGCGACGAGATCGATAAAATTACGGAGACAGATGTGCTGACCGGAAACCCGCTCGCGGAGGTGCTTCACATTTCGATTTACCCGGCGAACCACTACGTGGTGCCGCGCGAAAAGATCGAGCGTGCGGCCCGGGAGATACTCGCCGAATGCGAGGACTATGTGAAGCTCTTAAAGAGCGAGGATAAGCTCCTTGAGGCACAGCGCATTGAAGAGCGGACGCACTACGATGTCGAGATGTTAAGGGAAACGGGTTTTTGCTCCGGCATTGAGAACTACACCCGTTTTTTGACGGAGCAGAAGCCGGGCGAACCGCCGTTTACCTTGATTGACTATTTTCCGAAAGACTTTCTCACGATTGTCGACGAGAGCCACATCACGATATCGCAAATCGGCGGCATGTTTAACGGCAACTTTGCGCGAAAGTCAACGCTGGTAAAGTACGGCTTCCGCCTGCCGAGTTCCATGGACAACCGTCCCCTGAACTTTACGGAGTTCGAGGAGCGCATGAACCAGATGCTCTTTGTCTCGGCGACACCGAGTCGCTACGAGGCGGAGCACGAGCTGCTTCGCGCGGAACAGCTGATACGTCCGACCGGTCTTCTGGACCCCGAAATTTCGGTGCGCCCGGTCGAGGGCCAGATTGACGATTTGCTCTGCGAAATCAACAAAGAGATTGAGAAGAAGAATAAGGTCCTGGTCACAACACTCACCAAGCGCATGGCGGAGGACTTAACAAGCTACCTCCGGGAGGTCGGCGTGCGGGTGCGCTATCTGCACTCGGACATTGACACCTTGGAGCGCGCGCAGATTATCCGCGCCATGCGCCTCGATGAGTTCGATGTGCTGGTCGGCATCAATCTGCTCCGCGAGGGTCTTGATATCCCGGAGATTTCTTTGGTCGCGATTCTGGATGCCGACAAGGAGGGCTTCCTGCGCTCGGAGACCTCGCTCGTGCAGACCATAGGCCGTGCGGCGAGAAATGCCGAGGGGCACGTGATTATGTATGCCGATAACATGACGGACTCTATGCGCCGCGCCATTTCGGAGACAGAGCGCCGCCGCACGATTCAGGAGGCCTACAATAAGGCACACGGCATCACACCGACCACCATCAAAAAGGCGGTTCGAGATGTGATTATGATGACCAAAGCTGTCATTGCGGACCAAAAGCGCTGGGACAAGGATCCGGAGTCCATGAGCGACGAGGAACTGCGCCGTCTCTCGAAGGAGCTCGAGAAGAAGATGCGCCAGGCGGCGGCCGAACTCAACTTCGAGGAGGCAGCGCGGCTCAGAGACCGCATGGGAGAGGTACTGCGCCTTCGCAGCGACCCCGAGAGCCGGGAGAAAGCGGCCGAGGTACAGCGCGCCGTCGCGGGTAAATTCGAGAAACCTGCGGAGCATAAGCGCAATCGGCGGGGCTAAAAGATAACCTTGCTCTGCGACACAAAACAGAGTATAGTAGTAGAGTACTTTGTGTTTGTAGCGCAGCTGGATAGCGCGTCAGACTCCGACTCTGAAGGTCGCGGGTTCGAATCCCGCCAGACACAGACCGAGAGAAGCCCGGAAACGGGCTTCTCTTTTTTTGCGCCGCAAGTGCAACCGATGCGCAAGCTATGTCTGTGTAAAAGAGGAAAATCCGAGTATTTGCCCCTGCGCTTACCCTGACGGCGGCTTGTGCCTTTCGTTTGGCGCAGCTGCTGCGCCGCTGTGTGACAATCTGCTTCCGTGAAGCGAGGATTGCATTCAGATATACAGAGCGTTGCGGGCGTAAAATTGCGGACTGGAGTCTCCCTTAAAATCATGCTAAAATGGTAGGATTACAAGGGAGGATAAACGAGTGCGTTACGAAAAGAACAGAAAGATCTTTGGAATCGATGAGCTCACCCTGCAGCGTTTCGGGCGATTTCTCCTGCTGCCGCTTGCTGCGCTCATTCTGATTCTTGTGATTCTCGCGCTGGATCACAAAAAGACGGCAAAGCCGAAAGAAAGCAAGGCGGAGACGGCAGGCTACGATTATGCGTCGGCCGCACCCGAAAAGACTTCGGACACGGAAATTCATACCCTGGTGCAGGACTATCTGACGGCGCGGGCCCAGGGCGATGCAGAGGAGCTCTATCAGATTTTCGGACTCTCCGACGAAGAGGGGCTCGCAAAATTAAAGGAGCAGATGGCGGCGGAAAAGAAGCTCTATGAGTCCTTTGAGAACACCTCAATCTATGTGATTCCGGGGGTAGAGAGCGGAAGCTATATCGCCTACATCGAGACCCAGGCTTGGTTCCGCAAGATTCAGACCCCGGCGCCGGTCCTGCTCCGCGCCTACATCGTAAAGACCGATGAGGGTCTTCGGATGAAGACGGATGAGATGCTGAACGAGGCAGAGACGGCTGCGGTCAAGGCGGCCGAGGGCAGTGAGGCGGTCAAGAAGATGAACAACGACTACCGCACGGCGCTCGCGAAGGCAATTGTGAGCGATGCAAAGCTCGGTTCGCTCTACCAGAAACTCCGTGCGGGCGGCGGCGCAGCCGCGGCCGCAGATGCGGAAGAAGAGGAGAGCACCGAGGCGGTGACCGATGCGGTCATTGAAATTCCCGGCCGAGCAGGCACGGAGTCCGCAGAGACGAGCACGGAGAGCGCCGCTCCGGCGGAAACGGCGGCGGAGACCGGCGCCGCGGCTTCGGAAGGGACGGAAGGCTGATGGAGTTAAAAGACTTTTACTACGAGTTGCCGGAGGAACTGATTGCACAGGATCCGCTCGAGGACAGAGCTTCCTCGCGCCTCATGGTGTTGCACAAGGAGAGCGGTGAAATTGAGCACAGACACTTCCGGGATATCACAGAGTACTTAAAACCCGGCGACTGTCTGGTCTTAAACGACACGAAGGTAATCCCGGCGCGCCTCATCGGCGAAAAGGTGGGCACGGGTGCCAAGGTGGAGGTTCTGCTCCTCACGCGAAAAGAGGACAGAACTTGGGAGACCCTGGTGAAGCCCGGCAGGAAGTGCCCCATCGGAACGAAGATCAGCTTCGGCGCAGGGAAACTCATCGGCGAGATTGTGGGGCAGACCGAGGACGGCAATCGCTTTGTGCGTTTTTCCTACGAGGGCGTCTTTGAGGAAATCCTGGATGAACTCGGACAGATGCCTCTGCCGCCCTACATTCACCATCAGTTAAAGGACAAGAACCGCTACCAGACGGTCTACGCGGCGCACGAGGGCAGTGCGGCGGCGCCGACGGCGGGACTTCATTTTACCGAGGAGCTTTTAAAGCGTCTTGCGGAGAAGGGCATTATCATTGTGCGTGTGACCCTCCACGTGGGACTCGGCACCTTCCGCCCGGTGAAGGAGCAGGACATTCTGAAGCACCATATGCACGAGGAGTTCTATGTGGTGAGCGAGGAAGCCGCAGAGGCCGTGAACCGCGCAAAGGCGGCTGGCGGTCGCATTGTATGTGTCGGCACGACGAGCTGCCGCACCCTCGAATCCGCGGCGAATGAGGACGGAACACTGCGCGCGGAGAGCGGCTACACCAAAATCTTCATCTACCCCGGTTATCGCTTCCGCATTCTGGACTGCCTGATTACCAACTTCCACCTGCCCGAGTCCACACTGGTCATGCTGGTCAGTGCGCTCGCCGGGCGAGAGAAAATTCTGCATGCCTATCGCGAGGCGGTGAGGGAGCGCTACCGCTTCTTCAGCTTCGGGGATGCCATGTTCATCGAGTAAATCGGAATTTCGATATTGTCAAAGGACCTGGGCGTTAGCTCCGGTCCTTTGCTTATGCGCGGGGGAGAGCGCTAAACTTGACTGAATAGGCTCGCTTTGCCTATAATTGTAAGTTACAGCGGTATAACAGAGGCGTGAATCGGCGCCGGAGGGGGAGAACAGTGAATCAGAGCGAGGGAATGCGCATCAACAAATTCTTGAGTGCGGCGGGCGTTTGCTCGCGCCGTGAGGCGGACCGGCTCATTGCGGCCGGCAAGGTGACGGTCGCGGGAGAGGCGGCGGAACTCGGGACGCTGGTCTCTGCCGGCATGGAAGTTAAAGTAAACGGCAAGCGGGTCGGCGCGGTCGAGGAGCTGGCCTCCAAAAAGAAGATTTTGATCGCGGTCAATAAGCCGGTCGGTGTGGTCTGCACGACGACGGATAACGACCGCGCGCCGAATATCGTGGACATGCTCGAGTACCCGGAGCGCATTTACCCGATCGGGCGGCTTGACAAGGACTCGGAGGGACTTCTGCTTCTCACGAATCAGGGCGAACTCGTGAACCAAATTTTGCGCTGTGAAAACGGGCATGAAAAGGAGTACATTGTCCGCGTGGACAAGGCGTTGACCGAGAATTTTCTGGACAAGCTGCGCCGCGGCGTGCACCTTGAGGAACTGCAGGTCACGACTTTGCCCTGCAAGGTAGAACTGCGGGATAAGACGAGCTTTGCGATTACCCTGACCCAGGGCTTAAACCGGCAGATTCGCCGCATGTGCGAGGCCTGCGGTTTTCACGTGATCAGCTTAAAGCGCATCCGCATCATGAACATACGCCTGAATAACCTGCACAGCGGTGCGTACCGCAATGTGACGGCATCGGAGCTTAAGACTCTGCTCGCCCTGCTTCAGGAGAAGCCGCGGAGTCAGCAGAGCAAGACGGCGAAGACGGTGCGCACGGAGCAGCGGCGAAAGAAAAACTATGAGGCGCGGCAAAAGGCGTATTTTAAGAGCCGCGGGAAGGAGGCGGGATCGTGGAAGAAAAAAAGCTGAGGGAAAAGATGCAGGCCCTGATTGATACCCTGCTTCCGGCGGCGCGCGCCTATTATCAGGAGAGCCGCGAGATTATGAGTAACTTCGAGTACGACCGCGCCTATGACGAATTGAAGCGCCTCGAAGAGGAGAGCGGCATTGTGCTCTCGGGCTCCCCGACGCAGAGCGTGGGCTATGAAGTGCTGTCCTCGCTCCCCAAGGTAACCCATGAGCAGCCCATGCTCTCGCTCGATAAGACCAAGAGCGTGGACGAGCTGATTTCCTGGCTCGGAACGCAGAAGGCCCTGCTTTCTTGGAAGATGGACGGCCTCACGATAGTACTGCGCTACCGGGACGGTGAGCTCTATCAGGCGGTGACGCGCGGCAACGGCTATATCGGCGAACTCGTGACAGGAACCGTGCGGGCGTTTCGCAATGTGCCGCTCCGCATCCCGTTCAAGGGGGAACTTCTGCTCCGCGGCGAAGCCCTGATGCGCTACTCGGATTTTGAGCGCATCAATGCGGAACTGCCGGAGACAGAGGCAAAGTATAAGAACCCGCGGAACCTCTGCACGGGCACGGTGCGTCAGCTGGACCCCGCGGTGACGGCGGCGCGCGGCGTCTACTTCCATGCCTTCTCCTTGGTGGAGGCGGAGGGGGTTGACTTCAACAACTCCCGCGCGGCGCAGTTTGCGTGGCTCAGAGACCAGGGCTTTGAGGTGGTCGAATACGAGACCGTGACCGCGGCTACCCTGCGGGACAGCGTGCTCCGTTTTGAAGCGAAGATTCCGGAGAATGACTTCCCCTCGGACGGCCTCGTGCTCTTGCTTGACGACATTGCCTACGGCGAGTCGCTTGGGCGCACGGCAAAGTTTCCGCGAAACGCGATTGCCTTCAAGTGGCAGGATGAGCAGGCGGAGACGGTGCTACGCGAAATTGAGTGGAGTCCCTCGCGGACGGGGCTCATCAACCCGGTTGCGATTTTTGACCCGGTGGATCTTGAGGGCACCGAAGTGCGGCGCGCAAGTGTCCACAACGTGAGTGTGCTCCGCGGCTTAAAACTCGGCATAGGCGACCGCATTCGGGTCTACAAGGCCAATATGATCATTCCGCAGATTGCGGAGAACCTCACCAAAAGCGGGACGGCAGAGCCGCCCGCGCACTGCCCGGTCTGCGGCACGGCGACGGAACGCCGCAAGGAGAACGACGCCGAGACCCTCTATTGTGTGAACCCGGACTGTGCGATTAAGCGCGTGAAGCGCTTTGCGCTGATGACAAGCCGCGACGCCTTTCATATCGACGGGCTCTCGGAGACCACGCTCGAGAAACTGATTCAGGAGGGCTTCATCCACCGCTACGCGGATCTCTTTCACTTAAAGCGCGCGGAGGCCGCGATTGCGGCGATGAAGGGCTTCGGCGAAGCCTCGGCGGCAAAGCTCATCGAGGCGGCCGAGAAGGCGAGAAGCATGCCCTTGTCCCGCTTTGTCTACGGCCTCGGCATTCCGGGTGTCGGGGTACAGAATGCGAAGGTGCTCGCAAAAGCCTTTCACGGCGATTTTGCGGCGCTTCGCGCGGCGAGCGCGGAAGCGCTGACCGAGGTGGACGGCATCGGAGAAGTAATGGCGGCGGATATCGTGAATTTCTTTGCGAATCCGCGGGAGCAAGAGATTATCGACGAGCTCCTAAAGGAAGTGACGCTGGAACCCGAGGCGAGCGCCGGAGTAGCGTCCGAGCTCTATGCCGGAAAGGTCTTTGTGATCACGGGAAGCCTCACACAGTTCCCGAACCGCACGGCGTTAAAGGACTATATCACGGCGCGGGGCGGCAAGGTTGCGGGAGAAGTTTCCGCGAAGACAACGGCGCTCATCAATAACGACATTACTTCCGGCTCAAGCAAAAATAAGAAGGCCCGCGAGCTCGGCGTTCCGATTATCAGCGAGGCCGATTTCCTCGCAGGATTGGGGTAACGCGCAAGCCGGAGTAACAGACAGAGCAGCGAACAGGAGGTGCAGCGATGCCCATACGCATTCAAAACGATTTGCCGGCGAAAGCCATTTTGGAACAGGAAAACATCTTTGTGATGGATGAGAAACGCGCGATGGCGCAGGACATACGCCCGCTGCAAATCCTGATTTTGAATTTGATGCCGCTCAAGGAAGACACGGAGCTCCAGCTGCTCCGTGCGCTCTCCAACACGCCGCTCCAGGTGGACTGCACCTTTTTGATGACCAGTTCGCATGAGGCGACACACACGAGTAAGAGCCATATCTCGAATTTCTATGTCTTTTTTGATGAGGTGAAACATCGCCACTTTGACGGCCTCATCATCACGGGGGCACCGGTCGAAAACCTGCCTTATGAGGAAGTGAGTTATTGGGAGGAGCTCTGTGACATCATGGAATGGTCGAAGACCCATGTCACCTCGACCTTCCACATCTGCTGGGGCGCGCAGGCGGGTCTCTACTACCACTACGGCATTCAGAAGTACCCGCGAAAGGAGAAACTCTCGGGTGTCTACGAGCACCGGGTGCTGCATCACTCGGTGCCGCTTGTTCGGAGCATGGACGACTGTATGAACTGCCCGCACTCCCGCTGGACCGAGGTGCGGCGCGAGGATATTTTAAAGCACCCGGAACTCTGCATCCTCGCGGAGTCCGAGGAGGCGGGCGTCCTGCTCCTCATGGACAGGGAGGGGCGGCAGATTTTCGTGCAGGGTCACCCGGAGTACGACCGCATGACCTTGGACAGCGAATATCGGCGCGACATGGGGCGGGGCA